>Ga0307511_10001510_pt1 | contig 24620 bp, 18 predicted proteins | sample 13_EM_MG_FD_200266 | JGI IMG/M metagenome (GOLD analysis project Ga0307511, IMG submission 200266) | Populus trichocarpa ectomycorrhiza microbial communities from riparian zone in the Pacific Northwest, United States - 13_EM | ecosystem: Host-associated > Plants > Roots > Unclassified | place... | reverse complement strand
GTAGTAAACTACATAGCGGGTTATGTTAAGAAATACATATCCTACGGGATATCGGGATCAAGGAGCCTCTCTCTGGGGTATACATATAGTCATCAGGTCTGGTAAAACTTACTACAACTAGTTAGACACATGGAGGGGCCATGGGGGCACTTGTACAAGGTTACGTAGTTGAGGGTAACCAATCCATTTCTCCCTATATCCAGTGGGTCAGCTTCCTTAATCCGAGGCATAGGGCTACCATGTTGTTAGAACAACACTCATGGTGTGTAGTGAAGCCTCCTACAAAGCCTTGGTACCATTGACAAGCTACAACATGCGTTGAGTTAAAATACCCCCCAAAATGTGTAAAAATTGGCACATATTTTGAACTAGCTAAGGCTAGAAGGTAGATAAGATGCCCAGGCTCTTGAGTAAGGTACTTTACGATGGATAAATGCTTTTTCAATAATAGCACGGCCTTTTCCTTCATATTACACAAGTTTACTCTGTGTGATATCAGAACAAGTGCACTAATTATCCTCAGCTGCACCGTGTCGCACAGGGCCTACAAAACCTTCATAACATATAAGACTTACTTACCAATAGTAAACATATGTATTTGAAACTAAGCTCGCATATAAACCTGATATAAAGATTACTTGATCCCTATATCCCTCAGAATATGTAGTTTTTAACATAATCCGCTATGAAGTTCACTACATCTCTTCACATGGTAGCCGGTTTGTCCTGATACTGAGCCCACATGTAATATACATCACGTACAACGTATATTGAGCCCCACAAGTCCTTTGAGGCCACAATTCCGTCACATCAATTGCTAGTCCATACATACTCCAATTCCGACCTTCTACCTTTCACCACCTCGTATAGCAATGCTCACCCTAGGGCGGCACTCGCAGATGACTTCTATGTATATACTAAAACTCTAGTTTTAATTTGAGCCAATTTGCATTATAATTCGATTTTTTAACAATTAAATACATGCATCCCGGAAGTGCGCCGGATCCCGGTAATGCGCCGGATCCCCGTCAAATACGTTATGGGCCGGTCGCGGGCAATTAATATAATTACTCGATTTGGTAAATGTCACAACCGAACAAAACATTCCGCTTAACTCAAAACACCTTATGAAATGATTTTTGACAGACCCTACACACATCACGTACTCTTCCTTTTGGTCAGAGGGAGATGGCAGACAGGGAATAAGAGGATAACTCAAGAAAGAGGGCCTCTGGTCCTTCGAATGAAAAACATGCTGATGACGGTAACTCAACATCTTCATCCCTCATGAGGTATGGAATTGAGAGGAGGATGCTCCTTTCTGTGCTATTGTAGAAACCTATAACGCTTTCTATATACTAGGCATTTGAAAGTTATTTCTTATCCACGGGGGCGGTTGAATCCACTGAGGTTGTTATACATGAAGGCCTTATGTCTCGGCAATCAGATCCGGCCACCTTGTGATGGATATTAATGTGATGTGTGGAATTCAGTGAAGTTTAGAATAATAATAATATCTTTAGTCTACATCTTATGGTACGGTTTCTTTTTACATGAGAAAAAATCCTACTGTTTCCTACTTGTAGGATCCGGGTAAGGCACAATACAAAACATCCTCAATCGTAGTGGCAGCGGAAGTGATTCGATTCTCTTTTGTTCAAGTCTATACTAGTAGCTACCCGTGGGCCGGACAGATTAACTTATCCGCCCTTTAATCCTACCGCGTTTCCGGGAAACTCATCATGACCCTCCTGCTGGGCCGCATATACGTACTGAGTTTTTTTTAATTAAAAAAAAAAAACCTTAATCGCTGGTGCTTTCTTGAATGCGGATTTCTACGGTACCTTCAATTCCACAATTCTAAAGCAAATCGAAGCAGGTTCCTGTGTTATGCAACGGTTAGGTACTGTTTTACAGTATCATAGATAGGCGAATCAGGACCAAATGGCAAAACGCTTTTAGGCATGTTATATTTTTGAAGTTGCGATATTTTTCTTTCCTTTTTGAATACTCAGATACTCATATGTGGTCCTGATGGGTGGGCATGATGAGATAGCCGGAAATCCGACAGGCGGGTATGGAATACCGCAAAAACCATTGCCTAAGCTCTATCAATTGTTAACCAAGTCCGGCATATTTAACCTTTATCTAACTAAAGACCTCTCACTATTATGGGCTTGGAGAATGACATTCGACTACGAGACAAGCTAAAATTACATTAGCCAATGCTGCTCGTCAGGTATCTACAACTACTCATATTTCTGCTGATGCTCTAACAGTGATGAATATATTTAATGCGAATGTGTCAACGGATCATGACTGTGGTATCTAGTTGAATCCCATCGGAGTCGCATACGAGTACTGAGAATAAAAACATAAAAAAAAATTCTAGGTGAATGAACACTATTAGACTACTAGAGGAGAACAGGATCGACTTGGAAATAGATGAATCCATTGCAGTCGCTGGGATAGCTAGGTATACCTTTATCAATTCCCTTTGTTTTATGTAAATCGGTACTCGTAAACCTTTATTAATTCAATTGCGTTATACAGCAAATCGAGGAATTATTTAAATTGGCCGTGCGAGGCACAGTGGGTATGCCGCCCGCGAGCGGCCTAGAACATATATCATTGTGGGCATATCTGTGAGAGATCATGACTCCCAAGGCCTGGGCACAATGGATTGGGCGATACGAGGGCTGAGTATGCATGGGCTTCCCCGGGCTTGACGGTTTGAGCCGATGAGCATGCACGGGATCGAGGGCTATATATTGGTTTCACGGGTCTATCTCACTAGAGACTTGGAAGGGCGGAATCTCTATATAACTCTCCTGTATTCCATAGGCTCCCACTCTCCTTCCGTCCTCATGCCGTATACTCTGTCCATATATACTTTCCTTCTCATAGTCATAGCCCACGAGCGCTCCAGGGATCCCATGCCATAGCCCACGAGTCCTTTTTTTTTTTTTTTTTTTGGAGTCTATACGCCTAATCAGCCTAAGGCTATGCGGCGCCCCCGTTCCCTCCCCTTACATGGTTCGGTACACCCACGGGAAAACGGGCTACATAAACGTCCTGCTTTCCGAGCCAAAGAGATGTCCAAGGAGATACCCCCTTCCACCGCCACACCCGCTACCGGTCCATCCCCGAATAGATGTAAGCCTCCGCCTCCACGCCCTTTCCGGCCCTCCCCATACATATATAAAACTTCCACCTCCACGCCCCTTCCGGCCCTCCCCTAACAAAACAACAAAGCACAAACTCAAGCAAACTAACTTCGTAACAGGAAATCAGCGCAGGTCAATTTTAGAGAAAAACGTCTCCACCAGATCAACCGTGTAGAATCCCTTCTCATCTTTTTCCTTCTTAGCCCACCTCGCCCTATCATCCATATCTTCCCATGTACTCCACCTCCGCCCTATATCCTCTCCATGCGTACAGACCAAGGCTACGTGCTTGCCTGTCTCCACATATCTTCCGCATTTCCGGCATTCAGGGTCATCTGTTTTTCCGATCTTGTGGCGCCAGGCGTGTAAGTTGCCTTTTCCGGTGCGACATTGGACGTATGCGACTCTTGCCCTCCTATTCCACTTCACCAGTCTTCCCATTCCCGCTCCCTTCACTCTTCTTTCTTCTTCCCTCATCCTCTTCCATGCCTGCTTCAAACCCCCTTCCGTGATCTGGGGGTCCTCGGGGTATAAGTTTGTGGCTTCCTTGGCCAGTCGATCTGCTTCTTCATTGCCGAGTAGCTCATTATGGGCTTTAACCCAACCTAACGGGACTGCATTGGGACCTAGCCTGAATTGCCTTTCTCTTATTCCTTCCATCACTATCTTGAGGTCGCGAGACCTTGCTCTTCCTGTGCGTCCTGCCTTCTTCACTACCGCGATTGCTGCTTGTGAGTCTGAAAGGATTAATACATTGGATTCGCTTGGTGCGTCCTCTAGTGCCCCTCTTATACCGCATACTTCTCTATCCCACAACTGTTGCTAGCTTGCCTAGTGTAGCCCCTCCGAGTCTTTTTCCTCCCTCAACGTACCATCCCCCTCCTACCATCCCGTCCTCGTTCATGCTGCCGTCTGTGTAAACTCCTGTGGCGTCGCAGTATACTCTAGCTTGGTTGATGGCTTCCGTCCATACCTCTGCCTTGGAGTCTGCTTGTGCCTGGAGTTTGATTTGCGGCACTTCCACCTTCTCTACTCTTCCCCCATAGCTCATCTTCTCGTGTCCCTCCTCTTTCAATACTCCTGCCTTGCTTTGGATTGCTGTCAAGACGGAGGTGAATCCGTCTGGACCGACAGTGTATTCTTGTCCGAAGTCGTCCCACTCTCTCCTTGCTTCCTCATTCCTTCCTGTCCCGTTATCAAAAATCAAGTCTCCTAATGCGGTGGTGTCCCGCATTATTTTTCCCATGAGTCTGGCTTGTGCTGCGTCCAGTGCCATTCTCGGAGACTCCACCCCCGCGATCTGGCTGACCAGTTCTATCTAGGATCCGTGTGTCGCGTTGACGCATTTCTTCAAAGCCTGGTACTGCAGTTGCTCGAACTCTTTTTCCCAATCTCTCTGTCCTCTCCATCCCAATTCCGACCCCCACAAGGCTATTGCTCGGATCATCCCCGTGTAGATCTGTCTCCAGCTAGTGGCACTGATTCCCCACTGAGAATTTCCTAACCCGTTGAATTGTGCGAGCATGGCTCGTGCCTTCTTGATTCGGGCTTTCAATGCTCCCTGAAAGTCAGACTTTCGTCCATAATAATCCCCAACCGCTTTACCCACTTCACGTCCTTGTTTTTCCACCTCCTCTTTTTTTGTAGGACTAGCCGTTTGTGCTTCGAGTCTTCGAGGGGAAGATGGTTCTCCACTGCTATCCTGTTCACTATTTTATCCGCTTCGTACAGCACCTCGTCTATTTTTATTCCCCGTGCCATGATTCTTTCCCATATTGACACTCCTAAATGTAGGTCGTCTACATATGATGGGAGTTCGAGGTCGAATGTAGGCCATCGGTTTTTTAGTGCTTCCTCCATTTTGGTGATGATTGGGGCCATCCAGATGAGAAAGATCACCGGTGACAGAGGTGACCCTTGTGGTGGCCCAATATTCGTTTTTCCTTTTCCCCGTACCTTCCCATCCCATTCCAACTCAAATTCTCTTGCTCGGAAGAACTCCTTTACCCATGGTATCCACTTCATACCTTCCTCCCACTTTTCCAACTCTCTAAGCACATGTTCCTCTCTTACATTCTGGAATCCTCCTTTCACATCCCAGAAGTTCCATCCCACTGCACCCTCCGCCGCCATACACCTTTGAGCTCTCGTTACCACCCTTAACGCTGCTTCCGTGGCCGACCTGCCTTTAACCGATCCAAATTGGTGTCTGTGTAGGTGACCTGACTCTTGGAGTCTATCTGCTACCACCTTTTCCCCTAATTTGCCGATGCAATTGATTAGGTTGATGGGTCTCCAGCCTTCTGTTTTGCTGTGGTCCTTCCCTGGTTTTGGGATCATGACTACCTTGGAATGTTGCCACTCCTTTGGTATTCTACCGTTGAACAGATTCTCCGCCACTTCTCGAATGAGCTCCGAGCCTAGCTTAAGATCGAGTACTCGTTTGATTAACTTGTACCCAATTCCGTCCGGTCCTGGTGCTGACTTATTGGACGTTCCGGCTAAGGCTTTCCTTACCAACTCCTCCATCTTCTCTTGGGTGATACCGGTCACCCCCGCGTAACTTTCCCTTTCTTCCTCCTCCTAGTAAACTTTCCTGCCTTCAATTCTCCATACGAAATGGTCTCTGAACAGGCTGTTTTTCTTTTCGTTGTCCGTTTTGAGCGGTACTCCCGTCGTATCTGTTAGGTCTCCCATTGTGGCTTTGAGGTGCCATGGGTCCTTGGCCCATTTGATGATTTCCCATGGATCTTTTTCTCCGTTTTCTTCACAAAACCTTTGCTAGCATTCCTTCTTCTTCTCCCTCACCAGTGTCCTCATCCTATCTTTATCCGTTTTCCATCTCTTGATCCTGGCTGCTTGATCCAGGCTGCGATTTGACCCTTTCCCCCTCCTGGCATCCTGAGTGATCTTCAACTGTACCGATAGTTCCTCGTCCCACCATCTCTTGGATTTTTCGGTGATCCACATGGTGCTGCAGCATGCTTGTCGGAGCAGTTTCAGTTTTTCGTATGGGGTATTTCCTTCTAGTTCGTCGTACCAGTGGAAATCCCCCTTTTCTTCATCTTCTTCCGCCATTTCCAGCTCCACCCCGAGAATATCCCAATCAATCTTTTCTCTAACCACTTCCTCCAATTTCGCTTTCCAATCTATTTCTGCCATGATAGCCCAGTGGTCTGAGAGGAATTTATCCGACTTGACTTTCTGCCAGTTCTTGGGTCCTCTGCTGATGAAGAGGTCAATCTAGCTTTGTTGTCTTCGTCCATTGACTATTCTTTCCCAAGTTGGTCCATCGTACTCCCCTCCAATCTCAAAACCCTTTTCCACCATCCACTCCTCCATATCTTTTTCTCGTGTCTCGTCTTCATTGAGGGGGTCCCATACTTGGTTATGTGCATTCCAGTCTCCTACTAAGCAATCAGCTTCGTTTTGACTTTCGAGCCACGCCCTCCATGACCCTCCCGACAGTTTTCCATCCGCATAAATTCCCCCTAGCTTATGGCCCCATACTTCCACCAAGGCTAGCCTCTTGTCTTCCCTGATAACTTTAACTGTCCTATCCAACTTTTTCCTCCAATATACCATTGTCTTCTTCCCCTTCTCCACCTTCGATCCTAAAGTATATGAAGGGTGGGATTGTGTCCCAGACCCTTTCTTATCCACCCATGCTTCTCCGACAAAAACAATATCAATCCTCCTCTTTTTACACCATTTCAGAAACGTATGCGTACCTTCGCATTGCCCTGCTACGTTCTGGTAAGCCACACGAAGGCCCTTAAAATAGGTGCTTACCTAGTCCCGGTTGTTCATCCGGAGACCAGTCTGACTTCTGTGGGGGCTTCTGTACGTTTGGACCGAAAAGATCCGGGGTCCATTCTTCCACATCATCATCTAGAACCTCCGTGATTCTTGCATTGGAGGGTCCTGGAGTAGCTCCTCCTGCTGTCTTCAAGGCCAGTTTCTTCCAGACGTTCCAACCCTTCTTCCTCTTAACCTTCTCGAAGCCATCCTTGTCCGTCTTCACCTCCTCCACCTTCCTCTTCTGGGTCTGTTGACCGTTCTCATTTGCTCCGACTACCTCCCAATTCCTCTTCTGTCCTCCAGAGATGCGAGCGGACGCAGCTCTGCTGGCCGAGGAGCAACTTTCCCTCTTGTGTCCATTTCCGTTACAGTTGTAACAGATAACGTTGGACCAGTACTGTGGGGTCTGCTGCTTTCCTTGTTGACCCTTACTGTTGTTGTTGGTGTTAGAATTGGCGTTGGTGTTGACCTGTGTGGAAGTCTTTTTCTCGCCCATTTTTCCCTTCTTCTCCTCCTTCTTTCGTGGTGGGGAGTGTTTGAATTCTCCCATCTTGTTGGTGTCCATCATCTGGACCTGGCTCCGTGCACCCTCCCACATAACTCCCTTTTCGACCAGCCTCTTTGCCTCTGTGTGGTCTGCTGCGTCGAAGGTAAGTCCGGTGGTCCTAGCACCTCCCCATACCTTTGGGAACCTATGTCCGGTCTTCATCTCCTTATTTTCCTCTCTCAGCTTCTTCCGGATGTCCCTTCTACCCCTAGCCACCTTCGATGGTGCTGCTGGCATTAGCATCCTCAAGGTCTTCTCATCTGCCATCCATGCGTTAAGCATATCGCCTTTTGCTCCGAAGACCGCTGTGAGGCACTCCGTCATCATGGTAAGGACCTCTTGTTTGGTGCAATCTTCTCCGATCTTCCCTACTGTCCACCTTGACTCGTCATCCTGGGTTCCCTTGCCAATCTCCACCGTGGCATGCCATGGGATGGCGTTATTGGTGATAGCTTTCTCTCGGAGTAGGGCGTTCACTTTGTTGACCCCGTCTTCGACCTCTGCCTTCCCTCTTCCGTCGATTGATTGCATGTGTGCCAGGATAATTCTGGCGACCTTTAACACCCTGTTTCCTACTATTACTCGTTTTTCCCCTACCTTGCTTTCCGGGATGACTTTCCCTTCAGCTTCCAGTTTCTCTTTTACCAACATTGCCTCTTTCAACTTCTCTCCTACCAATACGATCTCCGCAGGTGTTATAGCCTGCTTCGCCTTTGTCATCAACTCCTCAACCGTGTTGTTGGCGGTATCCCAGGCGGCCAGCCTACTCTTCCATAGGGCATCCGTCTGAGCTGCCAGCTCCTTTGCCTTCTTATCCTCCTCTTGATCCTTCTTCATCTTCTCCGCCTGTGCCTTGGAATCAAGCTCTATTTTCTTGATTTGTTTGGCCTTCTCCGCATTCTTTTCTGCCTCCGCCTTCTTCTGCGATGCCTGTCTCTTGGCCTGGGCCTGATCCTCCGTTGACCCTGCTCCGCTGAGGCATACAAGCATAGTGACCTGCTTGGTCAGTTTCTCGAGTTGTGACTCAATTCTAGAGAAGTCCCCGGTGTTGACCTTGGCTGCCTCGTGGAAGGTCATCGTCGCCTCTGCCATATCAATAGCATCTACCTCACTCCTACCGGCTCTAACTTCTTCCTTCAACTTCTTCCAGCCTTTACCCTCTCCAAGTCCTCCGGAGTATAGTTCCGCCTCGATCATCCACCCGGCTACCAGTACTTGACCCTTAGCAGTCCTGTAGTCCTGTGCCGATTTCCACCATTTTTTCCCTTTCTCCAACTCGCTGATTGCCGACATCACCCTTCCGTGCAACATGATACAGATAATTAAATCTGTCAGAGTCCTGTTGTCGCAGGGTCGATTCCAAGCGATTTCCTTTTGTTCCTCTTCTTCTTCCCTCATTTCCTCATTTTCCTCTTCATCTTCTTCACATCCCGCATTGCCTGTCCTCATCTCCTTCGCAATCTTTTTAACTTCTTCAAGCGTCAGCTTCTTTACCGCTTGCTTGCTGACGTTTAATCCTTCCAGTGTCTTCCCTTCACCCCTGTCAACCTCCATTTTGACAACTGGTACTGCGGGTACCACATCCACTGTCGCCATCGGTCCATTACTCTTAGTGCCGATAAAGGTGGCCAGGAGTGGCTTTTTTCGGTACCTGTCGAGTAGTTGTTCCCTCGTGAGGGAGCCATCTGGGATAGACTCGTCATCCGAGTCCATGTCGTTATCAGAATCTGGTATAACAACCTCCGCTGCAGTCTTAATCGACTGTTGTGTTGCTTCCTGACTCCAACCCCTCTGGCTGTCCTCCAACTTCCAACTAGGCGGGTGGGTCGCGAACAAATTAGACCTCACCTCGTCAAATTTTCGGGTTTCAGTGGCTTCCTCGAAAATTTCCATCTCCTTCTGTAATGTATCAAGGGTGACCCCTTCCTTGGTCAATTTTCCCTTACCCTTCTTAGCTGACTTTTTCCTCATCACCTCGTTCTCCGACTCCATGTCTTCGTCCTTCTACAAGGCTTCCTCGATCCTTGCTAACTGGACTGCTGGAGTACCCGTCTCCTTCCTGATCATCCTCCTCGTGGTCGACAGATTAAGTTGATATCCCATAGCTTCGACTAGTTCTCCTGAGGGCTTTAGGGGTCTAATCACAATAGACTCTAAAACCTTATCCAACGTTTCCATTATCTGGTGTTGAACGTCTAGACCCTCCATTGATCCATTCGCTGCTTCGTCCTGGATCGCCAATCCTCTGTTAAAGAGTTCGATAGCCCTTTCTGCTGTGGTGTCATCCACAACCTCAAAGGTTTCTTCGTCTCCCCTTCCCTTCCTCTCGATGCTGGTAACTGCTAGCTCAAATGAGCCTTCACCAGCGAATTCTTTGCATTGTCTAGTGGAAGTAGACGCTGCCGTCGCAAGAGCGCCCTCTCCTCCAAGTTCCTGGAACTTGGGTATCGCAAGCCAGTTCGTAACATTCTCCAAGGTGAGCTGGCGTCTCACCTTGAGGTCCCCATCTCCATCGGAATCGAGTAGTAATTTGGTACTACCCTGGCCCCAGTCTTTCACTGGGCCAAAGAGAACACCCTTAGGGTGTGGTGCCATGTCGAAATCTACCAACGAGACTCAATCCCAGAATAAATTATTCTAAGAGAGTGAGAGCTGGTGATTGGTGTATTAGAACAGAGATAGGTGCAGGGGTCTGGGTTACGTAGGAATGGTTGCTATGTAGTGGGCAGAGGCTCTGTTGAAACTAAACAAACACAAGTGCGGCTGAGCCGTAGAATGTGATGGAAGCGCAGGGAATTGGTGTGGGTGGACCGGACCAATGTAAATTGGGGCGGTTGCCACGTAGGTTCGCTGGGGAAAATCGCCCACTTTTGAGCAGAAAAATTCAGAAACTTTACCCTCGGGGGGATTTTGTAGTTTCGCAAATGGAGATAAATAAATTAGATCAAATTGCTCGTAAGAGCGCGCTGAGTAAAATAAAGCAAACGCCGACGTCGGGGTGGTCCTGGTTATTGAGTTCTCGTAATCGCTCAGTCCTTGGAAGTTGATGTCGGTGACTTCTGGCCCACGAGTCCTTGCCCGGCTATAACACTAGGTTGAGAGTAAATTTAGTGTATTGTTTTATTCATGAGATACATATATAAGAAAATGCACTTTTTTATAATTCCCAACTGACTCAGTCATCCAGTTGCTCAAAGCCCTGCCAGGGCTTACACTGAATTTGCACATGGCTACTGCACTGAGCCAGTATGGTAGTACCATCTATGACTGGCTAGCGCATGATCACCAGAATGTGCATCAGCCTCCACGCAATTTCAGTGAGGTGTAAAATCAACGCAATCATATACAGCAAGATTTATAAGCATCCTGAAGATGCAGAGATATATTGAAATACGGTGGAAATGCGTCAGTGATGCCTAACGGCAATTTACGCGGTGTCATTGGGTGGCATTGAGTGGAACAGGGCATAGAACCGACAAACAACTGACCCACAGCACTGGTCAAGCATTGAGGATATATCTCAATGGAGAGTTGAATGATCTATTCTAGTGCCTATAGATCTGTAATAAGTTGGGTGCAAGTTACAAGGCCATTAGCGTAGAGCAGAGAGTTCATAGAGACTTGGTGCACTTTTCCGGAGTTTGTATCGCGAGGCTGGGTCTGTTTAGACCACTCCCAACTCAACTATACTAGCCTGAACTTGGGGATCAAAGGCCGAGTCCAGGTGAATCTACCTGAGCACACCTGAGTTTACCTGAGCCACGGTAGCATTAATCAGGAGGGTTCAATGGATAGAGTTCCCGCTTTCGAAATTCCAAATTCTCTGTAGCTTACTGACTGTAGTTAAACGTATTCCAACTTTGACTTATGCCAACAAAGTAATCTACGTGCGTATAGGTGCTTGTTAAAGGCCTTCTAGTGCTCAGAGCCTCACCTGCTTGATATTGACCCTATTTGGGTGGTTAGGGTGACTGTGTAGGGTCGCCTCGGGAAGGTTGTTTTGCAGGCGGGGACAATGGTATTAGCGTGATTTTGGCAGGGCGCTAGTGTGATCATCCTGCGGAGGGTAGTGGCTTCCATATATTTCAAGCCTGCCAGTGTGACCTCTGTACACTGTGCTGGTAGGACACCGCTGGAATACCAAAAGCGGCTAGTCTTCTTTAGGTGAGTGGGAACCCCGTCGGTCACTTTATGGCTACGTGCATTGCGGCCGACACCCGCCTCCGTCCTTTCGGACCATTGCGCTACAGTGAACCCCGAACCCGGCGCTGTGGTTTGCAATGTCAGACAACACGCGTAATGGAACTCATTACTCTAATGGTGCTCTGAACAAGGTTGGTGGTGTGGGTGGTGTGCTGAAAGGTTTACTTGAACTCCCTGGTACCGGTGGAGAGATTGGTAGTCGTGGTGTAGGAAGTGGAGGCAGCGAAAATGGCGGATGTTAGCAGGAAGTGGGGGTGAGGCTGCAACTGCTGAGATGTTATGCTCAACTCGCTGTCACGAAGGTGGGCATTCATTTTATTTTTATTTGTAGAAACTCATTACTCATGTGTGGTCCCGTTAGGGGGATTTGATGAGGCCCCCCGGAAACCCGGGAGGAATCAAGGGGTGCCACGTAAATCTGGCCCGCCCACGCTGAAAAATTAGCTACAGAATTTCACCCGTTCCGCCAGTATCGCTCTCCGACCTTCCAGAAAGTACAAAGAACAAACTCCCCCACCCCCTCACAAATTGACTATAAATGAAAAGAAACGCCTCGATCGTGTCCCCGTAGCTATCGTCCCCTTCTTCCTTTCTCCAGTTTGGTGCGTCGATCTCCTCCCAAGATTTGTGGAACATTAGCAGGCTCCACCTTTCTTTTCCCAGCCTCCTGTATTAGAAGGTTAGGTGAAACCCGTCCTGGCTCGGTTGCCCGCATTGAAACGGTGGATCTGGCGCCTTGCCTATGTGGTGTAGCTAGCTCTTTTGGGGACCCTTGTTGTTTCTCATCTAGGTGTATCGAGAGAGAGCATGTCTGTGCCAATCTGTCCTTCTAATGTCGTAACCTAAACCGTTTGTCCAAGATTTCCTGATATCTTTGCCGATCTGTCGGTACCCCCCCCACCGTGGGGGTGTCCAGCTGTCTCCCACAGAATTGAGGCGAAAGCTGAACGCCTGTCTGCTTCTTCGTTGCCTGGGAAACCTACGGGACCCCTGATCCATCCAATCGCCGTGTCAAAATTGCTCCTCTCCCTAAGTGCTTTATGATTTCGATCTCGAGACCCTAGCGCGGAGGGAATACTTGCTGATATTAAGGACTGATTCTAATGCCGCGTGGCCTCCTCAGCAAAAACAGCACGTGGGACAGTCCGTGCGTGGTTGCTATAGATATAGCCCTTCGCTCCGCATCTGCCATGGTCGCCACCCTACCTGGATACGTCTCATGTATGGAGTCGACTCCTCCTATGTGGTCCTTGCTGACAACTGCTGCCGCCGGCCCTGTTGAAGGAAGCTGCACAGGGAGGGAGAGAGAGCACGACGTGAGAGAAGATAGCAACTATTGATATGCCTGCGTAGTGGACCCATGAGAACTGAAGTGTAGAATAGGTAGGAAATTTAGAGGTTATATATGCATGAATGGAGTCTGAAGAACGTGAATGAGTGCACATGAGATTATGCAAGCTATGGCGCGCATGAGATAATGTGTAGCTCAATGTGGGGCTCCATGTGGAGTGCCATATGAGATCATGTAGGTCAAGCCGGCCAGCTCGGTGTGGGCTGCAATGACATGTGGTTACAGTAGAACCTCGATACAAGCATGTCCATTATAAGAATAAATTCGAGATAAGGCCCGATATTGACCGCCCTCATACAAAATAAGAATAAAAACTCAATAGGCATATTCTTAGATTTTCCGTGATATTCTTATAAAAAGTGGACAGTAGCAGGGTATTTTAAGTACTAGCCGCGGTAACTTGCTACAAGCGGGTGGCAAGCAACAAAGACCTTAAGGTCAAAAGAGATTTGGAAACTGAAGAAGGGATGCCTGTAACTAACTTAGAGATTGAAACCGGAATTGGGAAGCAATAAAGGAAGCATATGAGCAGTGCATTCCGCTGAATGAGGGTGCGCAAAGAGGCCAACAAGGGCAAAGGACATTGGAGGAGTGCATAAGGTTGGCCGCTGGGGATGTTTAGGGGTCTCCGCATGTATATATGTTCATCTTACTACACATGCTGTTATAAGAATATATTCGTTATAAGAATGAGGGTCGACCGCCCGATGGCATGCTTGTATCGAGGTTCCACTGTACGTCACATGTTGTATCACCTATGGGAAATCGGTACTCGGTCTTTGGAGTCTCTATCCCCATACGATCTCGACTCCGGGGATGGCATGACCGAGAGGTTGAAGGCTGACGATATGGGGTTGTCTATGGAGAAACCCGATTGACCTGTTCTATCGTACTAGGGTGTCGTTCACCTTGTCGTGGGTGCGTCCAGAAATTTTCTGATGTGGACGTCATATGTTCTGAGGCTTTTGGCGGCCCAGGACGTTGAGGTCTCATTGAGTTTCTCCTGTAGGGTCTCCACGTCGGCGATTAGGCCTAGTTACTCTTTCCTGCTGCCATGGTACCCTCCGGTGATATTGTGTAGTGCCTGGTACTCCATCCTCTCTATCGTGGAGATGCTGCTTCTGGTATGCGAGCCTACCATACCTCTGCCCCCCAGGTGAAGATGAGCCTGATAGTGCCCTTGTAGAGGGCTCGCATAGCCATTGGGTACATCCTCCATTCGAATTCCCGAGCCTTGTCATGCCTGTCATGAGTCTCCCTGCTTTCTCCGTTCTGGTATTGATAAGATCTTGGAAGTTTAAATGGGAGTTCAGGTGGATACCTAGTGTCACCCCTTTCTCGGACACACCGAACTTAATGAGGTTCTCTTTTGTAGAGACCTATTACAGCTTGTCCCTCGCCGCCTCGTCTTCCAGGATCCTGTCCACTTCCTCAACTATCTCCCTGTGTTCCCTCTGGAGCTGTCCTTCGTCACTATCAATGGGTTAACGTGGTCTGCATAGCTGAACAGGGATCGAGGATGTAACCCTCCACGTCCTTGGTGCTCGCCATTTGGAGGATCGCTTCGGGCTGCTGTCAATTCGTGCGCAGCTCTACTCAGGCCTCTTCAGGGTCCTGGTTATAAATATCACGCATATCACTGGACAGAGAATGCTTCTTCGCGTCGTTCCATTGCCCATCCTGACTTCCCCTCGTTCTACCATATCGCATGGTAGCTTGTACTTGCTTTTTGACAGAAAACCTGTGCAGAATCCCACTTCCGTGCCGAGTCCGTTCGAGACGAGGATTTCCATCCCATTGTTTTTGCATTCGTGGTTGAAGGCTGCGACCGCGTCCTAGCCCAGAAGAGAAAATTTGTTTCCTTGCGCTACTTCTCGTTTGGAATTCGAGACGGTCAGAATCATCGCATCTATAGCGGTCCTTCCCTTCGTTGAGGCGTACTACAATCTGTGGAATAGGTCTGTCCGTCGTTGCAGACGATCTGCTACGACCTTCTCTCCCAGATTACCCACTGTGGTTGCTAGAATGACTGGACGCCAGGATTTCAGCGTAGCGCGGTCTGGGCTTGGGGATCATAACCATGACGAGGTCGCGGTGACATTGTGGTACCGAGATCGCTCCCGCCAGGCCTCTTGGAATATCGTTTCAGATTCCTTGTCCCAACTGGGTATTCTGGATTAGCTTGATCAACCTATAGGGGATGCGGTCTACTCCAGGTGAGCTGTTTTTTTAATTTTTTAATTTTTTTTAATTAATCATTACTCAATTAATCACTACCTATATGCGGTCTGATTTGAGGGACAATAATGGGCCTCTCGGAAACCCGGGAGGATTCAAGGGGTGCCTTAAGTTAATCTGGCCCCCTCGCGCGCGCTAAAACAACATAGACCCTCGCACTCTATGTTCACAAATAGCAGAATGGACTCCTTCTAGAGAAGTTCCTGGTAAAGGAAATCGAACCATGCTTCAATCGTACCCCAGTGACTATCGTCTCCTAAATCCTTCCTCCAGTTCGGTTTGTCGAGCTCCTCCCATGTCCTCCGGGCTCCGAGGAGATTGGGTCTTTCCTTGTTGTATCGGGGGCATATGAAGGTTAGCTGTTCCCCGCCTTGGGAAGGTGAGCCGCATTGGCATTGCGGGCCTTGTGCGTTTCATATGTAGGCTGTGCCCATGCCAATCTATTCTTCTTTCCCCAAATCCGGCTCTCTGCCGGAAAGTCATTCTTATGGTCTTCGACTCCTGTCTGACCCCCTCCGCTGTAACCAATGGCTCCGCTTCGGATATCTCCCTTGTATAGATTCTAAGGCCGCTAGATTGTCTGCTTCAAGGTTTCCGGGGATGCCTGTGTCCCCGAATCCATGAGATGGCCGTATCTGGGTGTGACCACCACTTCAGCGCTTGTTTGATTTCCACTTCTATGCCTGATCATGGGGGTATTCCCTCGCACAGATTCTGGATGGAGCGTAGAGCGGCCTGAGAGTCCGCAGGATCAAGAGCATGTCGTTTCCTTCTTCCGTCTTGATGACTAACCTTATTGCCTTGCGTTCTACGTCGGCCACCGTTGCTAGCTTGCCTAGCCAGCTGCTTGCCCTCTGGGTCTCTTTGCCACCTCTGTCTCTGCATATTGCTGCTGCGGCCATCCCCTCTTTTCTCCCTTTGCCGCCTCCATAGCTCAGCCTCCATCCTGTTTCTATCAGCCCCCTATCGTTCCTGCCCAATACCCTTTGTGCCTCGAGCGATCATCTTTGGGTATGACTAGTTCCGTATGCTTTATGTGATCTTGCTCTGTTGAATCCCTATCCTCGAATAACATTGACTTATAGTCGGGTATGGTTGACAATTGAAAGGCCGACGAGATTGCTGGGTCTGTTTTGAACCCCATCCTGTGTGTTCCGTCATCCCAAGCTGAGTGGCCTTTGGGGGTCTTTGCTGTCAGGGGTTCCCTGATGTGTGTATCCCTCGTTCTAGTGACACTGGCAGCCCAGGAGATGGAAGTGTCGTCTAGCTTCACCTGTAGTGGTTCGACTCCGCATATGGCGCTAAGTTTGTCGTGGCTGCTCCCATGGTAGGCCCCACTTATCTTTCTTAATGCCTTGTATTCAACCCTTGTCATGGCTGAGATATTTATTGACGTGTGTGGGCCGTTCCATAATTCCGTCCCCTGTGTGAATATCGTGCGGATCACGCCTGTGTATAGGCTGCGCATCGCCTTTGGTTACATGTGGGACATTGGAGTTGCCTGGCCTTGTCATAACCTTGAGGATCGCCTCTGCTTTCTCCGATCTCGCTCGTACATGCGGACAGAAGTCTAGCTTACAATTGATGTGAATCCTTAGTGTCTTGCCCTCCCCCTGTACGCCGAACTCTACGTATCTCTCTTTGCCTGGGTTCCACTTTAGTCCGTCCTTCGCCGCCTCCGATTCCAGAATTTCGGTGACCTTCATTACACATTGTCGGTGACTTTGTCATGAGGTGTTTTTGGTGATCACTAGGGGATTGACGTCGTCTGCGTAGCTGATCAGCTTTACACCCAGGTCGTGTTCCGATTCTTTAATCCCTTGGACGTGCGGGAGTGTGGGAGTGATTTTAGTGTCTCTATCGCTTCGTCTGCCCTTTTGAGAGTTGTGGCGATATATATACGCCAGATCAGCGGTGGGAGTGGGCTGCCTTGGGGATCGCTTTCGTCCATCCTAGGCGTGCCTCTTTCGCACATGCCCAATGACACTTTGAACTCGCGTGGTTTTAAGAATCGTTGGTAGAATTCCTGGATCCTTGTGTCTACCTTTCCGTATTTCAATGTCTGGATTAGCCCCTTGATTCTAACGTTGTTGAACACTGATACTATATCTTTGCCCAGGAGCGTTACTTGTGCGTTGTCAGAGAGGTTTCGTTGGGTCTGGGAAATGTTAAGTATCATGGCGCTCGTGGCAGACCTGCATTTCCTAGATCCGCATTGGACCTTGTGGAAGAGCTCTGTTTCTTTCTGGAGCGTGTTGGCAACTAGTTTCTCGCTAAGCTTTCCCACAGTGTTGATAAGGACTATTGATCTCCATCCCTTGACCTGCTTCCGAGGTTTGTTGGGCTTTGGGATAATCACCATAATCTGGTTCCTGAAATCCGGCGGAGCTTCCTCTTCCCCTGTTGCGCACCTAGCGATATCGTGTATGAGTGCCGTTCCCAGCGGGGTCTCCTTGATGTATTTGATCAAGCTATAGGTGATTCCGTCGGGCCCTGGCGCGCTGTTGTTCCTTGTTTTCGCTAGTGCTCCTAATACCTCTTCCACTGTTTCCTGTGGCGCCCTTGTATAACGGGTCGGCCTGCTGCGATTATTGGACCCCGCGTCGGATTGGCCGGTGTTCCCGTCACCAAATGATCTTTGCTGAAGACTTTGAGTTTCTCCACCTGTGTTTCCAGGGGGATGTTGTCCTGGTCCACCAGGTCCCCCATGGATTCTCGTGTCCTGAGCGGTTCGTTGGCTATTCTGACGATGTCCCCTGGGTCTCGGTTTCCTTCGTCTGTTAGGAACATTTTGCCAGAATTCCCGCTTCTTCTGTTTGACCATTTTCTTGAAGGCGTTTGATTCCTCTCCTTGTTGGTTCCCGGTTCGATATGCGCATCCTATGGAGTGCTTGCCTCAAATCCTCATCCCATCATTTCTTTGACCTCGCGTTCGTTGTCTTGGTCAGGGTGAATATTGTAGCTAGTCTCAAAATGACTTGTATGCATCATTGAAGTGCACGGGTTCGAACTGTGTTTCCTCTTCGATGTACATGTCCCACTTTTTCCAGTCTGGGGGTCTGTATGTGTGGCTCCGTGGTGCCTTTGGGGCGATGGTTCCGGCGATCAAGTCGTGGTTGCAGCCTATTCGGGCCAGGTTTAAACCCCTTAGCGGGGTCAAAGTAGGGGCTAATACTAGGTCTAGTAGGGACTCTTTGTCACCTCTTCGCCATGTCAATGCCAGGTAGTGAATGTGTAGGGTGAAGTCGTGTGTTTCCGCCCATTCGAATACATTTTGTCCTCTGGGAGTGGTGGTTGCTGCCCCCCAGGCGGGGTGGTGGGCAGTGAAGTCGCCGAGAACCACCAACCCTCCTGCCCGTGTATGTTTGTCCAGTCCTCTATCAAGTCCTCTATTGGGGCTTTGCCTGGGAAAAATATCCCCACGCCTCTTGTGAATGCTATTTTGATGCATCCTACCGTGTTGGATTTGTTTATCGTGCCTTTGGTGTCTTTTAAGTGTCTCTTGCTTAGGTAGCCTACCAATTTTGTTTTCGCGTTGAGTGGTGTGACTCTTCTGAAGGCTGGGTGGTTTGTTGTTTCCCATCTGTGGTCCCCTTGTTCGCATAGCCTGGGTTCGGCTATCCATAGGACATCTACATAGTGGCATGCCGATATCTAATAGCGCCTCGGTTGCGGGGTTGAATCTGTCAGCGTTCATGTATCCGACGTTTAGTTTGCCTCTCGTTCTTATCTGTGTCTCCGGAATGTGTATTGATGATGCTGGATCTCGGCTTTGTGTGTTTGGTGTGGTGTTGGGTGTTGTTTGATTCGATCTCACTACAGTCCTGCGTCTTTCTGTGCTGCCCCTTTTGCCCCTGTGGGTGTTCGTGCTGACTGGGGGGTGGGTGCGGTTATTATTGTGTTGGTTTTTGGTTATTTGGGGTTCTTTGCTCCTTCTCTCCGTCCTGTTGCTCCACCTGCCCCCTGGCTTTAGGCCTGGGCACTAGACGAGATGTCTCGAGACTTTGTGATATCAGTTCTTGGCACATAATATCCTTGTTATAGTGGCTTACGTTATCCGACAAGGGTAAAAGTCTCGAGACAATTAGGGTCTCGAGACATCTCCAGACCGCCTGGAAAATGACGAGACGTCTCGTGCCCAGGCCTACCTGGCTTGTCCCAGGAGTGTGTCTCGATTGGGGGAATCAGACATTGGTTCGGGCATTTTCCCGCCCTTGGTCGTTCTTCTTAGTGTACGACTGTTTCTCGTCGTGATCTCCCTTTTCGCAGCAGGTGCAGCAGGTGAAGGGCTTAGTCGGCTCTGGTGAGTGTGAGGGTGGAGGGTTCATTACGGTGTAGTCTGTCTTGTCCATGTAGTATGCCATGTAGTCGGATCTCCTGTAGATGAAGACCTTGGAAATGGAGTCGCGTACGGGAATGGGGAGGGGCCAGTTGAGGGCCCTCAGGGAATCCGTCTGGACCGAGAGCCTTATTGAACAGCGTTTGTTCTGGTAGCCCTCCCGGTTCCTGTTTTTGGTGAGCCATTTGCCCGGTCTTGTGGAGAGTTTGAGTCCCAGCGTGCGTCACAAGTTCTCTGCGACGTCTTTTGCCCTGAGCCTTCCCTGGACTACCACGTTTGGAACAATGACCTCGGCAGTATCCCTGTTGAGGCTCACTCTTGGTGTTCTGCTTGGGGAATGGTCGGTGTGTGGAAGAACTGCCTTCCTCAGGTCTCCCATGATGTTAACTAGGTCTTGTCCTAGTAAGCCTGGGCGGTGGGTGACTTCCCATTGTTCTGTCCTCTTTGATGAGGTAGGGCAGCCGCTTAGTACCACTTTGGTCTTGCTAACCCAGGCGTACGCCTCGTCGACTTCCCCTTACCTGGTTGGTGTGTGTAATGTCTTTGAGGCCGAATACGCTGTATCCCGGTCCCCGGGGTACTGATGGAGGGGGTGGTTCGGTGTGGGGGTTTGGTGTGAAGTGTCGCCTCGTTATTACTGATGACTGGACCTACTGGTCTCGTGCCCTTTCGGGCGAGCTTCCCGGACTCGTCCTGTGGGAGGGAGTACCTAGGTGGCTGGGGCGGTGGGTATTCTGTGTGGTGGTGGCGTAAGCACCATGTTGTAGCAGGCAATGCCGTTCTTAGAGTTTCTGCCTCGAGTGACGTAGCCTGGTTCGCCTTTTCGGAAATCCCCATTGTTGCCTTCTGCAAGATCTACCCAAATGTGGGCCCGCTCCCTGTCGTTGTCTACCCTGTGTCGTGTGGTAGGGTCGGTGCCTTGTCTCCTTCTCTGCTTCTCGGCTTTGGTGGGGGTACCTTGGGGTCTATAGTGGTGTGCCCTGCCTGGATATCCACAGACTTCTGTATCCTCGTCATAGTCGCTAACTGTAGCGTTTCTCTCGTCTTTGTTTTGGGCCCCTACGAGTTTTTCCTGTGTTCTGAGGTTGTCCTTGAGCTCTTTACGGAGCTGTTTTTCTGCCTCCTTGGCCATGTGACTGGCCTTTTCCCTCCCCTTTCTCGCTCTGGTGGCCTCGGTGGTACCCTTGGTTGTAGCTGCAATTTCTATGACTACCTCCGTGGGTAGGAGGGAGAATACGTCTGGTGACTTGCTGCCCAGGTTGAGTGAGTTGGGACCGTGTGTATGGGCCATATAGACTGGGTTGGGGACTCTCTCGTTTTCTCTTGTTTCCCCCGCTAGGGCGATGCGTAGGCGCTGTGGGTCAATCGTGCCGTGCGTGTTGCATCTCGCGGACTGGGAATTATCCTTGGCCTTGCACTTGGTATTGCTGCGGAAAGGCCAATCGCTGATATCGGGAGGTGCTGGAGAGGCTTCTTGGTACTACGGCCCCAGTAGCTTGAGGTTATCTCTTATCTGTTGTAAGCCTGCCACTGTTTCCGGAGTGTCCCTGGAGAGGCGTCTCCCGCGTACTGCTCCTGAGCTTCCAGTTAAATCCTTGCATGCCTCGGTTTGGTTGACCATTTTGGCGTCTGTCCCCAGGGCTGGAGAGATGTCGGTAACTGTCTTTGATACGGATGGGATTGGGATCGACGGCGTGGTGTGTCTGATAGAACTGAAGGCGGTGAGTGAGTGCATTAGTTACTGGCGGAGCTGGGTCGCGGGAGTCCTTGTATATCGAGTCCAATAGGCCTAGCGCCTTCGTGCCCGTGTTGAGATATTTCGCGTTGCCATGCATGAACCAGCCTTCTGGTGCGTACCTCACTGTGTCCACCTTTGCAATGGTGTGTAGGACGTTCGCTGCCTCCTTAGTTGTGGGCGACGCTGAACTTTGGTCCTGTGGTGGTTCGGTCGGGGGTGAGGGTTCGTCGTTTGAGGAGGAGCATGAGGGGGAGGATGGGAGGGGGGGCGGGGTCTGGTGGTAGAGGCAATGTGCCGCCGACGTCGGAGTGCTGTCTAGGATCGAGTGGAGGAGAGTTCTCATCTGCTTTCCGATGTTTAAGATCTCGTCGTGGATCCTGACCATTCAGGATCTCAAGTCCACTTCTCTCAGGGCTGGCTCTGATTGTTCCTTGCTGACATAGGTAATGAGTTCCTTGATTGCGGAGACCTCCGCATTGGTGTTGTAACCGACTTGATGGTTTCGGACTGGTTGTGAGCGACTTGGATTCTTTCGTGTCTGGCGTCCTGCCTAGTAAACATCGAGCATTGAATGGAATTTAGCCTGCCCCACGCCATCCAGCTGCAATATTTTCTTTGGGATATGTTGCTTCTCGAGCCTCAACTAGCAATGGCAGGAAATCTCCTTTCCTGATTGTAAAAAATGAAAATCGAGTTGTCCGATCAACAGCCTTACCATATGCTTTCTGAAGCGGAGAAAACAAGCCAACATCCAATGGTTGAAGAAGGTGAGTGCTGGGTGGTAGTAGGCAGTATGCCTTAATGTTAACCTCATCACAGTATTTGACGAACTCCAGAGTGATATGTGAATCGTGTCCATCAATAATTAGAAGCCGATAAGGAGATGTGGCAGTAACTCGTGACTGAGTAACATGATCAAATTGTTTGAGCCATTCCATTCCCAGCTTGCGGTTCGTCCGTCCTTTAGGAGATATTTCAAATAAATATTCACCTGCTTCTGAATCTGGATCTAAGTGTTGATACCACCATATATACCGCTTTGCTCCCTTATAGATTACCAGTGGTGGTAATACCGTCCCATCCCTACAACTAATCTCAATAACCGTAATTAACTCTCTATTCCCATCCTGTGTAAGTTTTCTTGTTATTCCTCTTCCTCGCCTTCCACAAATAACCTTACAACGATCTGACTTCCCCATCATGAACCCCTTCTCATCCATATTAAACCCCATATCTTCTGGAATATTATATTTTCGGATAACTCCGCCTAACTTCCGAAAGTGATCTATCAGGATCTTAGGATTGCTAGCCTTGATGCGCTTTTTGTCAAATGAAGAGGCGAACTTTGCAACAAGCTCTGGATGTCAATCCAGAAATCTTGTAATCCAATTCTTTCCGATCACTTGGTCCACGACTTCCGGTTGATCTCTAAGGATCATAACTGCTTATAATACATGTTCAATTCGTGGTGGAAACCCTGCAAGCTCTAATCGATATATCCAACGAATAGCTCGCTCCTCTGCAGCTGTGATAAGATGTTGGGCCTCATGTGCAGCTATTCCGCTCTGTGCAGCTTAGATACGTCTTTGTAGTGTGATATATGCAACACCGGTAATATTGGCAGCTTGGCGGATTGATGGGTAGAGTCCAGACTGTAGTTCTTTAAGCGCTCGACCGATGGATTGCTCTTTTTCACCCTTCGACTTGAGCTTACTAGGCTTCACCCGACCCATTTTGGGGTATGAACCGACTTTTCTACCTTTCAAAAGTTTTTAGCTAATAATCACCATTCCAGCGCAGATCACACTTACCTGACTTAATATTTCCCTTAGATTCCGGGCTCTGGGTCGTCAAGCCTGGGGGCGGAGTGTTGTTGGAATGGGGGATTCCGCGTCGCCCCGCGTGCCCCGCATTTGGAGGTCCTGGACCGTTGTCGCTACCCTTGTAGCTAGCGCGTGGGGGCTTACCCACAACCAGGTGGTAACCCGCATCCCTGTGATGTATGGTAGGTCCTGTGCCAAATCTCGGCTCTATATGGGAAGATAGAACTTATCAAACCCCTCGTCAAGTGGGTGACTGCGGTGCGGAGATAGCTTCAACTCACTAGCATATGGTTTGTTTTGGTGGTGGCGGAAGTAGCGGCGGTGAAGATGGCGGAGTTCATAAAGGTGGGGAAGGTGGTGGGGGAGTTCACTCTCGTCAGAATTGGCCCTACTCACTGGGATCGGGTTAGTTTCGGTGGTGTTATCGGTTTCAAACGTGAAGTTGGCGTAGTTCGGTAAGGGGGCAAAGTGCTGATGCCGTGGAAAGTGGTGGGGATGGGAAACCGGGTGACTGGGGTGCCGCAATACCCCGAACCCGCTAGTGCGCTTCTTGGGGGGGGTGATGATGGTGGCAATGGTGCAGTTAGCGCGGAAGGTGGAAGTGGTAACGGTAGTGAAGTATGAAGATTTTGACGGTAGTGACTCCACCGCAGAATCTAGCAACGGATGACGAACCAGCCTCTAAAAACTAGGTAATGCAATCCGAGTTTTTTCTTTTGCTATGTAAAAAATGTAGGTGTACCCCCTAGCAGGAAGATTTTTTTATTTTTATTTTTTATAACTCATTCCTCGTATGCGTCCCTTTAAGTGGGATATGACGAGCCTACCGGAATTCCGGCAGTTTTCAAGGCGACCCAATTTAATCTGGGGGGCCCTAGGCACGCGGAAAGCAGTATGTACACGGAAACCCAATTTTCCCAAAAACAAAAAACCGAGAAAGTGAGAGAATAGCAAGTGAGAGAGTAGCTCAGCCCGCTCCGCCACGCCTCTTTTCCGGCCTTCGTCCCCTACACCTTGCTTCTTTACGTCCCCTGTCCGCCGGTTCTAGCGGCCCCTCTCTTCCCGTCGGATCTGCACGTTGAGGCAGAGGCTGGCTCCACGTCACCTAACTAGCGGGAGAATTCTCACGTTTCCGGTTATAAGATTTTCTTCGTGAGGAGGAATTCGGGGGAGGAATAAGGGTAGTTCCCTCCCAAGGGAAAATCACCTTTCCTCCCTTCCTCCTAAGGAGGAAGTAGGAAGCAAATTAGGGGGAGTTACCAGCTTGCTCCTCCCTTCCTCGTTTTTCTAAAAAAACGGGGAAGGGAGGAGAATTCTCACGGTTTCCTGATATAAGATTAATTGCGTTAGGGTGATGAGAGAGTTTGATTAATTTATATTTAAATTAATCAAACGTAGGAAAGGGTGACAGCT
>Ga0307511_10001509_pt1 | contig 24629 bp, 34 predicted proteins | sample 13_EM_MG_FD_200266 | JGI IMG/M metagenome (GOLD analysis project Ga0307511, IMG submission 200266) | Populus trichocarpa ectomycorrhiza microbial communities from riparian zone in the Pacific Northwest, United States - 13_EM | ecosystem: Host-associated > Plants > Roots > Unclassified | place... | reverse complement strand
CTCGTCCTTGATTCCCATGTTTTGCACAGGATCCAAGAGTCCAATCCCATCAGGGAATCGTCGCTGCACCTCCAAAACGCTTTTCCACACGGTGTCACGCGCCGCAGGTTGTCGGATATCTTTCGGTAGGAAGATTCGGAGGTGGCTGAAGCCCTCGATAGCCGTCAAGAGGATTGGCACAACCTGTGGCTCACCCTTGTGACCGGGCTCACAGGGTTGAATGCCTCCAGGAGTAGGCGTCATGGTCACTTGGTTTTTTGAGACGGAGGAGCCTCTTTGGCAGTTCACCAGAACGTCGACAACATACGATTCGTGGGGGCTCCATTCATCTGGTTTCGGCGTAGGGCGACCCTAGGGTGGAGTCAGCGGAGGGTGTTAGGGTTACTCGGAGTTATCGCGCACCTTCGCCGGGACTCTCTTCTGGTAGTTGATGATGACGCCCCAACCAAAGTCGAGTTTTTGGTACTTGACCTTGAGCAGTCTGCCAGGTTGCAGGAAAGGAAGGCAGTAGTTTGGGTGAGTGATCACATCCCTGAAGTCAGCAGACATCTCGTCCAGCTGTCTTCGGTATTCCCAGTAGTCAGCGACAGCCTCCTCATCAGAGATTGTGATCGCCTGCTTCTTCTCCTCTTCGTCTCGGAGTTCTGTTGTCCAGGACGTTAGCCGATGCGATAGAATTCGAACGTAAATCTTGCCTTTCTCGAGGAGGGGGACACCCACACTACTCTGGAACTGGAAGAAACACCGCTCCAACATGAATTGAGGGCTGATACCCTCAACCTTCATGAGGTTCAGTATCATGTTGTACCCAAGGTGGAAAGCCGAGTCCAAGCGATCTGCCTCTCCTTTGATCATCCCCTTTGCGTCTGTCGGTTCCAACTTTTCGTCGCACATCATGATCACGACACCTCGGTCATCCAGACCACGCCTACCAGCACGCCCTGACATTTGAATATACTCCCCAGAGGTCAGGTTTCGGAACTCCTTTCCGTCGAATTTGCGAGCTGCCGTAAAAACCACAGTTTTCGCAGGCATGTTGAGACCGATCGAGAATGTCTCCGTCGCGAAGAGGACTTTGATGAGACTCTCCTGGAAGAGGATTTCGATGACCTCCTTGAGAATCGGTAAAAGGCCACCGTGGTGAATACCGATCCCGCGTTTCAGAAGGGGGAGAAGGTTTGTGATTTGAGGTAGTTGCCTGTCGTCCTGAGAAAGGTTGTTTATCGCGTTCTCGAAAATGTTCTGGACAAGGTCTTGTTCCTCGGCGCTATTCAGCTCGAACTTGGATAAGGTGAGGGCGTGGCCTTCGCATTCACGTTTGCTGAACGCAAAGATGATGACGGGGTCGTAATTCTTCATCAAAATTAGCTTGGTGATCTTCTGGATGTCGGACAACCCTGGAAAATACCCTCAGCGGGGAAATGACAAGGAAAGAACGGGTCTACAGACCTTTCTTATCCCCGCCTTTCTTCGTTTTTCCTTTCTTCCCCTTGCCAGACTTTGGATCTGCTGGGTCCTCACCCTGCTTATCCTGTAGGACTCCCATCGCTTTCGTGAACGTCTCTTCTTTGAACTCCCCTTTCTCGTTGACCACCAAATAAATCCCGTCCCCGCCTGTCGGGAAAAGGTAGTGCTGCAGGGGAGTTGGTCGGAAGTTGGTGTAGACGACGTGACACGGTTGTTGGTGGGATTTACATATCCATTCCGCGAACTGCATCGCATTTGGAATGGTGGCAGACAGGAACACATAGCGGACAGAATCAGGAAGAAGGATGATGGTTTCCTCCCAGACAACACCCCGCTCCTTGTCTCGCATGTAGTGAACTTCGTCGAAGATGACCCAAGCAACTTCACGCATAACTTCGGATCCGCGATAAAGCATCGATCTCAAAATCTTCTCGGTATTAGCTATTTGCGGCCCGTTCAGCCGCGACGTGACGCACCTCTGTGGTCATGACGAGGCAGGTGGATGAAGGGTCGATAGTCACGTCTCCGGTCATCAGGCCAACATCTCCAAATTCAGCGCGCATGTCACGGTATTTCTGATTGCTGAGGGCTTTGATTGGGCTGGTATAAATCACCCTCTGCTTGTTCTGTAAGCATTGGGCAATAGCATACTCGGCGACGACGGTTTTCCCGGCACTGGTGTGGGCCGAGACTAACACACTCTCATTCCGTTGGATGGCGTTCACTGAGAGTTGCTGGAAGGGATCGAGGGTGAACTTGTACTCCCTTGCCGGTTTTACCGGTGGGATGTGTTGGGAAATTGGAACGTATGGAAAGCCTGGGGGTACAGCAACTTGGTGTCTAACCTATAGGGATTCCAGTCAGTACGCGAGCACAATGCACTAACAAGATGACGCGCCTGGTGTTTGAGTTCCAACCGTGGCCCAGTCTCATCTGTATCAGCACTCATGAGGCCCGCGCTGACTTTGATTTCGCGTTTGGCCTCGACTTCAACCTCATCAATGACGATTGGGGCAGGCGAAGCGAAGCGTTGTTTCTTATGTGAGGGTGAAACGACCCCGTTTTCGCCAGAATGTGACGGTTCTCCATTTTGAACAGGCTGTTCGGCAGGTGGGCTGGCCTTGCGCTTCCGCGTGGGAGCGTCCACCATGCCGACGTCCTCCAGGTCTTTCTCCAGGGCATCTGGGTCCTGTTCAAGGAACGAAAAGAGGGCGGTTGATTCCATGGTTCGGATGAAAATAATCGGAACGGGCGAGGGGGAGCGAGTGTGGGAAACGTGTGATCGGACCTAACATTGTCCTCCATCCACCACGACCATCGTCATGCCTGACACAGGACCATCCACAACTTCATCCTCATCGGCTAATCCTCACCTTTCATTCCCTTCCGAGGAGCAAGAACCTCAAATCCAAAGCAAACCATCGACCTCCGCCCCCGCCCCGAAACAACTTCTGCCAGACCGCCTCTACGTTGGGAACCTACACCCATCCGTTGATGAGTACGTATTTTGACTCTCGGTTTCACATACGAGGGTCTGACACAACCGCAGGTTTGCTCTGGTCAAGGTCTTTTCGAAGTTTGGGAAGATTTCCCACATGGATTTCCTATTTCATAAGACCGGGGCACTGAAAGGGAAGCCCCGAGGTTATGCTTTTGTGCAGTATGCAAGTAAAGACGTAAGTTCTTCACTTTCGTCCCCCCAGTCATCTCGTGCTGACCCCGGGCACTTTTATCTACACCATGATGCTTCTCATGTACATGTACATGGATGAGCAGACGACCCGGGGTCGGAGTTTGTCACTCGAAATTCCAGTTACGTGACTGGAACGGAACGCTGACGGTGCGCGTATATTCAGGATGCACAACGGGCATTATCCGCTGCAAACGGAAAGCTCGTTCGAGGAAGGAAAATCGTTGTAACATTCGCTCAGCAAGCGCCGTTGGATAACACAAGCGGCTCGATGGCTGGGGGTAAGGCTCGGAGGGTTATGAGCGAAGCAGGCCGCCCGACCACACTGAGCTTGTTGAAGACGGGAGAGGGTAATGGGGGAAGGTCGGATGGGTACGTGAACATTCTTTGAGTTTCCATCTGGTTCTAAGTGATTTTCCGTAGAACGAAGAACAAGATCGCACTCATGGAAGCGAAGCTGAAGCAGATGGCCCGAACAACGGCCAACCCAAGCCAAGACCATCGCCCCTCGTCGTCACGCCAGCCACGCCCTAACCGAAACCAATCCATCGTTCGCCCTACGCCTCCAAAACCTTCGCCTGAGTCTCTGTTGTCTAAACAGTCGATTTTCCCTCGGACCCAGCCAACCGCCGTCCAGCCAAGCACGTCGAAGCCAAAACCATGATGGGCACATGGTTGATATCGAGTCACAAACGCGCTTCGAACGAATTTTCTTTCACCATGGCCTCTTGCCATGGCCCGCTTCCACCAAATGCGGTTGACCGGGCCACGTCTCTTTTGTTATTTAATACGCGACTGTAGTTTTAATGGCACTTTACCCCTCCCTCCAACCACATCGAACATGTCTCAGATGAGGAAGACCGTAACGATGGCTACCCCCGCCAGGAAACGCCTGCGGTCTCGATTTTCAGACGATGGTAAGACCCGCGCCACCTCGGAGTGGTCAGGCTAATTGAACCCGTCTATAGGTTCCACCGACGCAGGGGCCACGGATCCACTGGTCAGTGAACCTCACCCAACGACCTCCCACTCGGAGAAGCCTACCACTCGACCACGAACGAAGTCAACGGTGAAAAGAAACAACACGCGTCAGATGAAACCAAAGCGACCTGTCACACCAGGACCTGAGTCAGGGCCGCCTCTCAAAGCTACTTTCACCGCTCCCCCGAATCACATGGGGGATAACGGAAGGGAACTAGATTCCAATCCGACAACGGAAACGTCCAGTCCCGTAATAAAGAGGAACGCACCTCGATTGTCTAGGCAGGGCACCCGCTCTTCCGCGAGGCTTAGGGGACAGAACTCAACAGTCATCCATGAGCCAACGCCGCTCGAACCGGAGATCAAAAGGGCCAAGCGAAAGCGAGGATCTCTCGGTGAAGACGACACCGTTGGCCTTCCCGAGAAAAGGGTGAAGCGTTCCGATGATCAGGCCGACGTTCCTGTGCAAGAAAATAGTGCCACCTTCAACAATACTCTGAGGGAGGGAGCCATCGTTGATCATCTAGAACAGCATGTCAACATCGTGGCTGAAGGGAGTGCGGTAGCTGATCCCCCCAAGGATGAGCCGACGAAGCCCAAGGGTTTCTTCCCCCAATTGGGGGATCTGCGGGCTGTCTTTGGGATGGGAGGCTCTGGGTCGTAGACAGTTCGTTGTGATTTAGCTCCATTCACAACATTACAAAATAAAATGCCGGATAACCTCCGTAGATGACTCTAGTCAACATCACCTTCTAAAAGACGCTTTACTTCTAATCTCAGGCTGTTATCCAGGCACCTCATGCGCCATAAGCAACTCTCATCACCGTCATCACTTTCCTTGATCCTAAATAGGGCTGGGTGCGACGGTCCCGGCTGCGGAGGCTTCACCGCGACGATCTTCAGTTCACCTGCAGCGCGGCTCATCAGCTTTGGTCACAAAGTTGGTACGAGGCGAATGATATCCGACCTTCAAAGGGTGGTTGGTCCGTGGAGGTGACTCGCAGCTTTAGTTGGAGTTTCTGCAAAAGGCGAACAATATCATCTGAAGATCGTTCACACCACCCTCTCGAGTTGGAATTCTCCAAACTGTTCCACACAGACTCGAAGTCGAGGCTTTGAGATGACGCGCTCGAGTCCTCGTGTACGATTTGGTCTGGAGGGTCCGCAATGAAGGGGGAACCTAAGGCGATCAGGTCCGCCCTCCCAGTCTGCAAACGCTCACCTCCATTAACACATGATGTTTGCTGAAGTGGAGTGGGACTCACCAAATGGTCGACTTCTTGATTTAAATTTAAGAAAGGAGAGTATTCCAAATTTCTGACCTCGCTCGGCAGCAAGGTCAGTTGTCCTGCGGTCATCGTCTTCGCCATCTCCGGGTCAATGAAGTCGGAGCTCAGCGAATCCACAGATAGCTGGGAGGGGCTCCTTGCTGAGGTAGAACTTCTACTTCGGTCTTGGGTGGGAGAGCGAGAAGCGAGCCTCCTAGTTGGCGACGGGGCCTCGTAGGCGTCGTATCGCAGCGGGCGTTGTGGAGGCGACTGAGGGGGAGACAATCCTGGCACTAACGAGGGTGTCTCAGACGTCGAAGGTTGCACCTGAGGTTGAGTGGTTGGTTCTTGGGTCCGTCCGTAGTTGACTTCGATGGAGAGAGCAAAATCAGGGAGCTATAGGGGTATGTCAGCAGCTCGTTTGAGGCCACCAATACGTCACCAACCGAGGATGACTTCGCCGTAGACACGATCTTCCGCAAGAAATCCCTGTTCTCGATTGAGAATAGGAACTGGTCGTATCTCTGGAACGCAGGGTACATCAGTGACAGTGTATCGGCGACGACGAAGGACCACCAAACCCTTCGTAAGAACTTCCCGGCAATCTCTGCCATCTTCTTGATCCTCTCTATCACCTCTTCGGGGACTTCCTCACATTCGTTGGCAAGTCTAAGCATAGCCAACACGCATGCTTCCTTCACGGATGCTGAGCGAGTATAAGTCAAGCCAATGTCCACATCGTCCCTTGAAACTACCAACCTGTGCACAGGGGGAACCTAGTCGATAATCCCCGCAGTAGACTTTCCGGAGAAATTGCAACGGATCTGCTATACTCGCACGCCAATGCGGCAGTGATCAGGAGGAGAGTGGGGCCCATGACTACGTTTTCTTCTGTCAAAGTTGTCAACAGCACGGCGACACCGTCAACGACAGAGAACGAAGCTAAGGGTAGTCAGTAACTGTGTATACTCGATCATTGAAAAAAACGCACCGGTTCGAATATACGGCAAGGCGTAATCGACCACCTCTCGGATCACCTTCCCACCCGTGTCCTCGCCTTCGAGGGACTTCAACACTCGTATGAGGTACTGCGCGTACGATTCGCTATCTTCTCCGCTGAGCACTTCGGCCACTTGAAGAACCCGGAGGGCGTATTCCGCCTTGAGATCTACGGTCACTGCAGAGGAGGCAGACTCCAACATCCGGGAGAAATACGTCACTACGATCTCAGGTTCTACTTTGTGTAGGACTCTAAGTGTCTGAAGTGGCTGGGTCAGAGACACTTGAATCCCACCTGAACTGTGTCGCGTACCTTGATTCGGATCAGACCGTCGGAGGAACCGAGTTGTTGCATTATCAGCTCCACCTCAAACGCGTCCAACACCGCGGGGATTTTGGGGTCGGTCCCCGCCCACAGTTGCGGCTCAGCCGTCTCAAGCAAACACAGTAGAAGGTATTTATCATTCGGAGAGGTTGATCCGACCAGGTGCCGCACGTAAGTGATGGGGGAAACAGAGGATTTGTCTGGTGGTATCGTAGCGGCCGTTATGGTTTTCGTTGCTTGGAGCAACAACGCTGCGTGAGGGTTTAGTAGCAGCTCGTGGCCGTAGGGTGTCCTGCGCACCTGGATTCGTGCTTTCCTTTTGCGAAGCGAATCTGACGATGGTATTGTAAAGCCTCAACTGGTTTGCAGGTGGCCTGCTCAAGGTTCAGACGACGACAGCGGGGAAACGGTAAGGTGCTTACCCAACTTGACACAAAACGCTAAGCGTATGTGTGAGTAGAGATAATTGTGATGGGTCTGACCGGTTCTTCCAGCACTGCAGCAGTAACGCTACCGTCCGGTCCCGAGCGTCATCGTTGGTTACAAGAGACGCCTGTAGGATAGGTTTAGTTGGGGAAGATTCACCAGGAAATCAGACACCCACTTGGACGAGGTCGGGAATCACTATGAGAGCGGCGTTTGCAACCCCAGAGTCGAGGTCTCTGAGCCGCTTTTGCACCTTAATGGTCATTGGTTCGATGAGAGTTTGCTTCTTCTTTGACAGAGCCCGGAGCGCGAGAAGGGTCCTTCGGCGAACGTGGGGTCTTGATCATCCGAGATGTGAATAAGGTATATTTTATTGCTGCAGACGACGTATACTGACGAATTATGAGAAAGGATATCGTAAAGGCGGGTCTGGACGGCGGGTATTGTGTCTTCCAGAGGATACTGGATGATCGTGTCCAAGGCCAGACAGACTCTCGTGACGGAAGGGCTTTCCAAGTCCTGGGTAGAACATGGTTGTGCAAGGTAGTCTCAAGGGTAAAGGACAGCCAAACCTTCCGGAGGGTGTTGACCAGCAACAAGTTCGTTGGGTGGTTGGGTGGCATTACTTCTATACAGAACAAGTAACCTGTAGGGGGTTAGTCCAAACGTCGCGTGATATCGCGTGTACTAACCGATGCGTTTGTCGGATACACCACGTCCCATCTCGGCCAGGTTTATCGCGTAAGGTAACGCGAAGCTCAAATCCGGGCGAGGAGATCCAGTAAAGGTCATAACGCAGTATAACAACATTATCAGGCGCTCTTTGCATTCGCTCTAGGTACCTGTCTAGCTTAGAGTTCGGAGGTCAACAGGATGGTGCACAAACCATGGACAGCGGTCGACCGGCGAACTGTTTCCGAATCGAGGCCACTTGTACCAGCAGAGCATCGTCTACGGCCTGCAAGGAAGCAGCGTTCTCGACCTGTCGCACGAGAGCATAATGCGCTCTGCTTAAAGCACCAGAGGAAAGGAAAGGGACATCCATGGTTGTTGACGGAGGCTGGTGGGTGGCACGTGGATGGTCTTGGTAACCTTCCCGTTTTGGACATCGGCGCCGTCGTCCACTTCGACAGTGTTTCTTACGTCGCGTCCAGTCGCGTTCATCCGGCATCACCCCCGTCCCGAAGCTTATCTCCCTCGATGTCGACAACAGATTCTCCAAAACGAACCGCGTCACCCGTGTGTAGTTCTTTGCCCGTGCACACGCTTTGTGCTTACCATTCGGCAGCAGACCCAGGGTGCTACGCCCGTTGATCCAGAAAACGCTTCTGGAAAACGCGGCGAGCTTGAGCCTATCCAAGGCGGGGACATTGGGAACCTTGCCCCATTTGAACCCCCTGCAGGTGGCGAACCTAGCTCTGCCCCTCTTAAAAACGAAGAGGATGTAGATATGGGGGAAGGTGTAGAGGAAGAGGGGGAGTCTGCTGAAGAAAACGAAGAGGAAGACGCGGCCCAGCTCGAAGCTACTAGGATGCGCCTTGAGGACCAAGCTCGAAAGTACCTGGCCCAACAAACACACCAGGTTATCATCCCATCCTATGCCGCCTGGTTCGACATGTCAAAAATCCACGAAGTCGAACGGCGGGCTCTCCCCGAGTTCTTTAACTCTCGCAACAGGTCAAAAACACCGTCTATCTACAAGGAGTACCGCGACTTCATGATTAACGCCTATCGTCTTCGGCCAACGGAATACCTCACGGTCACCGCCTGCAGAAGGAACTTGGCTGGAGATGTCTGTGCAATCATGCGAGTTCATGCTTTCGTGGAGCAGTGGGGATTGATCAATTATCAGGTTCGCCTTAAACTTTCTGTGAGGCGGCGTTACGTGGGGCTAAACTGTAGAACGCTAGATTGATCCAGAGCAACGGCCTGCGACTCTTGCACCACCATTCACGGGCCATTTCCGTGTCATTCTTGACACTCCACGCGGCTTACAATCCCTCCATCCTGGCACACGCCCAGGGCACCCTCGAACCCAGATTCGGGCGCAAGGCCAGAACGGTCAGGTCAAGGCTGGTTCTGGCAGCAACGCGACCCCAACGCTCGAATTGCGATCCAACATCTACCAATCAACCCCCAAAACCACCCGACAGGTTTCTTTGGACGAAGCTAAGTCCTTGGCTGAAACCTCTGTGAATGGAACAAGTCAACCAACATCCCACTCGTGTAACACTTGTGGCGTCGACTGTACCTCCGTTCGCTACTATTCCCTCAAAGTCAAGAACTTCTCCCTCTGTTCCCCATGTTACCTCGATGGTCGCTTCCCCACAACCATGTTCAGCGGCGACTTTGTGAAGTTGTCCTCTTCTACCAACGGTATCCATCACGCTGGAGACGACGACTGGTCAGATCAAGAGACACTGCTGCTCTTGGAGGCCGTCGAAATGTATGACGACGATTGGAACGCCATCGAAGAGCACGTCGGCTCGCGCACTGCTCAACAATGCATCCGCAAATTCTTGGAGTTACCAATCGAGGACCCATACCTCCAGACAGAAGGTTCCATGGGCCCACTGCGGTTCGGTCGAATCCCATTCGAACAGGCCGACAATCCGGTTATGAGCGTCGTCGCCTGGTTAGCTGGTGTTATGGGGCCTGGGGTTGCGAGCCAGGCCGCCAAGACGGCCCTGCAGAACCTGACGGATGGGAAGCCGGAAGAGGGCGACCGGAAGTCGGCAGATGCTACGAAGGAGGGCGAGACTACCAGAACTTCACCCAATAGGGACGAGACACCTGCAAATGATACCGGAGACGGCATGAACGTCGATGGTCCTGATCAAAAGTCCGGGCCTGGAATCCCACACTCGAAGGTTGTTCAGGCGGCGAAGCTCGCTCTCGGCGCGTCAGCGAAAGCAGCGGATACCCTCGCAGATGCTGAGGACGCCCGCGTCAAGTCGACGTTGGCCAACCTCATTAAGCTCACGCTCACGAAACTGGAGATCAAGATGGCACAATTCGAGGAACTTGAGGAACTATTAGAGGATGAGAGAAAGGGGTTGGAGAGTGCACGGGTGGCTTTGTTGAACGAACGAATGACGGTCAAACAGTCGTTAGAGACGGTCCGGGCAGAGTTGCAAAGTAACGGAGTCGACACTGGGGCCATCCCCAACATGGGATACACAGGGCAGGGCACGAGGGTAGGTGGCGTCCAGGATGGGACTCTCCTGGAAGGGGAGGGCGGCCCCATTTCTGGTGGCTCGATGATCCCCCTCGCTTGAGTCTATATGTATTATCGTAGATAGCGGCTTCCGTCTTCCTTGCTTTCGAAACCATTTAAACGGTTTAAAACAAATCACGTAGGAAAGCAGATTACAAACATCAAAAGATCAATGGTCGGTAACTTCAAAAGGGTGGCGTACAAGCTCGTCGTAAAGATCGCTTGGGAGGTCTCGCACCAGGGTGACGGCAATACCTACCACTGGCAGTGCCTCCAGAGGGGGGAAAGTACGTAGCAAACGCATGGGGCTGGAGACGCTATGAGCCGCTGCGTGCGAATGGAATTCAAGGTTACTCACCTCGAGGAGCTCATGACCTCTTCCCTAATCAAGAGCAACTGAGCGATGACGCACAACACATTCAAGTGTACGCCGAAAGCCAAAAGGAAATCCCACAGTTTGAGAACCTGATCGAGTGGTGGTGTGCACGCGCAAAGCGTTAGCACGGCTATAACAACGATGTCAGCGGAGTTCTCAAGCGAATATGCAGTGGCACTGACAAGGGAAGGCATAAAGTTCTGCCGAAAGGTTCTTCGACCGGAGGTATTGGAAAAGTTCTGGGTCCACAATCTTTAGACACCGATCTAGTAACTTCAAGCCACGGTGCACGCCTTCGAGTGTTGGTTGGACGTATAGGGGGCAAGATTCCTCGATGAACTTGGCGAAGCAGAAGAAAGCCTCAACTTCAGATGGCATGGTGTAAAGGAAGGGGGCGGCCAAGACGTTCATCCCCTGCACATATGTGAACCCGAGTCGCTGGGAATCTTCACGATCTGTAACCAACTGTCAGCTCCCTGACAATGAAGCGGCGCAGAGGGACGAACCATGATTCCTCCAGACGAAAGCATCGAGCAGTCGCACAAGCATATCTTCGCGTACGCGTTCCTTGAAGCCTCGATCCGTGGCGAGGGTCCTAGGTGGTCCATTCTCAACCTGGGTTCAAATCCGTGTACTCTTGGGACGTTACCTGAAAGTATCATTCCTGATCTTCTCCCTAACCGCGCAGGGTCCTCTGGAGACATACTCCAAGAAGGTGTTTGCCGGCAGTTCCGTCACACCCAAGAGTACCTTCCATACCCTATGCCTGAGGGTAGAATCCTGCACGCGTGGTATGTGATGAGCACTTCATGAAACACGGGACTGAGCCGACCGTCGCAGAGGGAATTCCATCAACCAAGATCAGCCGTCGGAGTTTCTTGACCGCTTCGCTGAGGTCCGCCGCAGACCTCGCCCTCGACGACGACCTCGGTAGAGATAGGATCTTGTTAAACGACTTTGCGGTATCGGAGGTCGAAGGTTTCGAGGACATCCTTCCGTGATGAAGGTCACGTGCGATATTACACTTTCTTCCGACGTCGCGACCTCGGTACGTTCCATTGACTATCTCCTCGTATTGCCAAACGGTTCACTAATGACCATCACTTCAGGCATACGAAGTTTCTAGACGGAGGTTTACGAAGTGAATCCCCCCGAATATCTATGGCAGCATGGGTCACACCCGTGTCTGTCCTTCGGGTCCCAGCCCGGATGGAACTCTGGAATTGGGTAACTAGATCAGCTCCGCTCTCATTCGCGAGGAATTCCACCATTTCCACTCCTTACGCCGAAACCACGCCCATGGTCGCGCTCCGGGAATACCAAGTTCCAAAAACTCAACTAGACTCTTCACTATTCGAGGCCTCGGAAGAGGACGAGTACCGATCCGTTGCCGAATCACTCAAACGCTACGCTGCCAAATCGCTCAAACGCTCCGCTGCCAAATCGCACAAACGCTCCGCTGCCAAATCACTCAAACGCTCCGTTACTGCTACGACCCCCGTAGCCACCAACTCGAGCGGATTATCCTCATCTCTACTTCGGTTGGTTCATCAACACGATTACGCCAGTGCCAGTCGTGTGCGGGCAGAAATGATCCAACACAATCTGCAAATCACCCCCGACCACGCGTTTATTCACCCCGCGATCTGGGCAGTCAAGCATATTACGAATCCGGCCGTGAGGTTGAGAGAATTTTCCGAGTGGCTGTCCCTCCTTCCCGTGGCAAAGGATCTAAAGCCCAGGTTCGATCGCCTGGTCTACATGTTCAGCAGCAACCCGCAAGTTGACGTCGACCTCATCATGACCTTCACGCTTATATGCGTCTCGAAGGGCTACGTGGCTGGGGTTCCGATGCAGATGATCCCCCTCGTCATTCGATTTGCTCGCCCGTCCGTCAGCCTCCAGTTCATTGAGGATTTCGGCTCTGCAGCCGTCAAGGGGCCCATTCTCAGCCGCCCGCACAAGGGAAAAATGAGTTTTCTCGGCAACCGGGTGGGGCACAAGATCCGAGTTTTGTACAAGATCGCCGTGGCTGAGTACGTCAGGATCGGCCTTGTCGAGGAAGCAACGAAAACTGCTCAAATGGGTTCACAATATGGCCTCTCCCTTCCTGCCGCGGCGTTCGAACGTCCTCCACACAGGGTGTTCTCGCGTCGTTACGATGTTATATCAGAAATCCCTTCAGCCCTCAACCCCCTTGGTTTGGACATAGGCCCTTCCGATCAAGAGGCGCTCCTGTCAAGAGTGTGGGAGAATATCCGCACTGTGGAGCCACCGGATGCACTCGACATCGCGCATTTTCTGGAGATCTTCGACTTACAGCCCACCATCATCCAGTCGTTGTCCACCTACAACCAAACCAAGCCTCCCATATATCGCGTCCGGTGGATTTTGGGCGAAATGTTGTATTACGCTAGGCGAAAGGAGTGGAGAGAACTAATCGGGGTTTTCGACACGTACTTCTTCCGAATTGGGGTTCCGGGGAACATCGACGAGCACAAATCGCGGGGGAGGGTAACAACCGACAATGTGGGGTGGCGGTTGTTCCCATCACCTCAACATACCAGCCTGGTCTGGATGGCGGTCGTAGAGCTCGCGCGGGGAGTTCGCCCTGTACCAGTGTTATTCAAGGAGCTGATTGATCAAGCAACAGCGGCCAAAACGAGAGACTACGCGCGAGTAGGAGCGCCGCTGATCAATGCGCCTACTGAGATGTTCGACGCGGGTCATTTTGGCCCATTCCTGGTCGCGGCGTATCGGGACCGGCGATTGAAGCGTCTGGTGACTGTGTTTGATGAGTTGTCTCGCATGGGGATTGAGCCGACCCTGGAACAACTTTCATTGCTGGCCGGTGCTAACGCCGGAAGGGGTCAGGGTCCGGAAGCCGTCCGTATATTGGACATGATGGAAGGCATTCTGAAGGAGAAAGGGATAAACCAGTCATCTGGGGGTCACTACAGTGTCTCCCGAATTGTGGCTCTCTATCTGCCTGCTCTGAGTTGGTTTATAACGAGGAAGGATGCTCCTGGGGCTTTGCTGGTGAGGTCGCGGATACTGGGTCAAGGGTATGTGAGAGGCACATATCCATACCTTGACCGAAAGCTAGCAAAACTTGAGACCCCTACTGTGGTTCGCAAACGGTGAGTGTTAAACACTTGAGCCAACGGTTTGCTAACCCGTTCTTGTTAGATGACTTGCACCAATTCCAGCGCCGTGCGTTCCAGGAGAAGGAGTGGGCTTGATCGTTGGGACGGCGTATATGTATTCAATTAGATACTTGGAATGGAGTGGTTCGATGTTACCGCTCGCGATCGGTCCACTTTCAATTTCATTTCCCCCTCGTATAAGTATTACCGTCGGCTACACAAGGTGGCCAACCCAACGCATATCCTCCCACCTCCGCCCGGTCATGGCTGGCACGTCTGCTAACGATTGTTTCGTCATGAAATGGGGGTGTCGTCTCGTCTTCCTGTGCCTCGCCTACGCTGCTTGCCAGTGGCTCGACAAAATCAAGGTTCGTCGCGTCGGCAGTTGCATTATGACAACCAGGGGGATTCTCATTTCGCGTCTGTAGGACCAGTGGTACGTGCTTGACCCAACGCACCTCCACAAGCTCGCCAAGGACGCTATTGCGGTTCACGGCGAAGACATGAACGGGATTATCCAACATATCGTAACGAACCTTACGACCGAGTACCCTCAACTCTCGCCGTCCACGTCTCTGTGGTCAATCCCCTTCCAAAAAGCACCTTCCCCCATCGCTTTCAACACCGACACTTCAGAGTGGGTGTTCAACAATGCCGGAGGCGCGATGGGTGCCATGTACATCATTCATGCGTCCATCACCGAATACCTGATCATTTTCGGCACTCCACTTGGAACTGAGGGACATAGCGGTCTCCACACCGCCGACGACTACTTCCACATTCTCCAAGGCGAGCAATGGGTCTTTGAGCCCGGCGAACTCACAAAGACGGTCTATTCTCCTGGCGATGTCAACCTCATGAAACGGGGTGTAGCGAGGCAGTACAAGATGCACGAAGGGTGCTGGGCTCTTGAATACGCTCGGGGTGAGATCACGTTCCGGTTATCGCGTTCTCGTGAGCTCACTGACGCGTGCGCCCTCTTGTCAGGTTGGATCCCGTTGATGTTACCGTTTGGCTACGCCGACGCCCTTTCCTCTACCCTGGACTACATAACCCTATACCGTACCACTGTGTGGACTGCTCGGGAGATCGTTAAGAACCTCCTCATTGGCAAGATCTAGATGACACTCCTTGTTTCCATACCATAAGAACGTAAACTTCTAATACCAAAACTTTGGGCGAGTCCGGCTCGCCTTCCCCCATCGCTGTACAACTTGGTACCTGCCCATGGGCCAAATTGCCCCTCAACTAAGGCGTGGCTTCGCACGGGTTGGTGGGCACTCAACTTCGACAAAGCCCTCTACTTCCTGACGTAAGTACTGGGACGTCATGGATTCGAGCGCAATCGGTCTCGCGCTCAAAGTGAGGCAGCCTCAACCTGTCACCCCGTTCCGAACATTTGCACTCCGTCCCGAGGTTAGATAAACAGACGGCCTCATATTTCTCAACCTGACCTACAGGTCACCCATCTTTGACCAGCGCTCCTTCGAGTTTTCTTCATTTTTGCCACTGACGTTGTTCCGATTGGAATCGACGAGACTCATGAGACCACTCTCACGTTTACCATCAGCCAATTCGATCCGACTCTCCCGCCTTTCCAAGGGTTGTTCCTCCGTCGTTTCTTCTCAAAGGAATGTGACAACGTCAGTGATCCAAAATACGTGCGTGTGGTGTCCGCCTCCGCTCGCGTTATTCGGAGGCGTAACAGTTCTCCACTTTGTAGACCGGAAGAACCGCATATAGTCGTCCTTGGGGGAGGCATAGCTGGACTCTCCGCCGCTTTCCACCTCACGCGGAAGTTCCCCACGACTAAAGTCACTCTGATAGAGGGCTCGAACCGCGTCGGTGGATGGCTGGACTCCAGCCGCGTTGACGTAGGGGATGGTACCATCTTGTTGGAGAGGGGTCCTCGCTCTCTGAGATCTTCTTCGAAGCCCACTTTGGAGTTGGTTCGTGTTCATCACCTCTCGCGTGCGCGTTGAAACTGAGGGGGACGCATGGCAGATCAATCTCCTCGGATTGGAGAAAGAACTCTTGACCGTCGCCAAGTCAGAACCGGCCGCCCAGACACGTTTTCTGCACATCAGTGGTTCCTCAAGCGGCCTCAGCCCGCTACCTAGCCCATCCTCCATATTGTCACTATTAACGTCTCCACTCAGCGGACAGATCTACAACGGCCTCCAACGCGACTTTTGGACGGCTTACAATCGACCGGACGTAGAAGACGAATCGGTCGACGCGTTTTTCACTCGCAGATTCGGCCCAGAATTCGCTCGTATATTCGCTAGCGCATTGGTGCATGGAATTTACGCGATGGACTCAAGGAAGTTGAGCCTACGGGCGGCTTTTCCCATGTTATGGAACGCGGAAGATTATGGTGGCGGGAGCGTGCTGTGGGGAACGCTGAAACCTAAACCGAAGGGACCTGTGGACGATTCGGTCCCTTACGACCTTGGCAGTTCCTTACCAGAGCTGATGAAAGACGTTGCTGTGTATAGCTTCAAGGACGGTCTTTCTACTCTTTCAAATGCTCTCGTAGCTGCCTTGAAATCACGGAGTAATGTAGAAATCCGGACAGGGGACCCGGTTTCCTCAGTAAACCTAAACGGACCTTTCAAGGTCTGTTGTTGTATCGCCTCCTTGGAACTCGGACTGATTGATTCTCGCCATTTCACAGATCACAACAGAGTCCGGGTTGGTCGTATCACCAACACACATCATCTCCGCTCTGCCCGTCAAGCAGTTGAACGCTGTGTTACGCGCTGCCAACACAGAACGTAACGACACCCTCCTCGCGCTGACCTCGTTGCGAAGTCCTCAATCTTCAACCACCCACGTCACGAATTTCATTTTCCCACCTTCGGAGCGACCGCTTCATCCAGTCGGGTTCGGGTATCTCATCCCCCGACCCATAGACGGTTACGATTCGGAAGAAAACTCGCAAGGGATGCTCGGCGCAATCTTCAACACTGTCTCTATGGGCAGGCAAGACACCGCCAAAGGCTTCACCAAGATGGGCATCATTTCCGGGGGGCCTTACCCCTCAGCATCCACTGGTCCCAGTACCGACCTGCTACTGAGGGACCTGCGGAAGCACCTTGGAGACCGTTACGACCTTCCGGAGCCGATCCACTCTACGACGACAGAGTGTAAAGAGTGCATACCATTGTTCGAACCAGGACATCTGAAGTGGGTAGAAAAACTAAGAGGTACACTGAAAGACTTCGGCGAGAACAAGGTGCAAATAATCGGGGCTGGTATCGGCGGCGTCAGCATTCCAGACTGCATAGAACAAGGACGGAGTAGCTCAGTCGAGATTACACTATGATGAGAAGAGGGAGTGGGAAGGGGTTTTCTGCGCGCCCCCCGGAGAATGCGGGATAATAGTTTCTGGGCGCGGAGAAAATGTAACCTTGTCTGAAGCTGAAACCATTCAATGGTGTACACAGATATGAAGATAAAAAATGAGTGCATGAAGTTTACTTGGTTTCACCATCCATCACATCTTCCACCGCTTGTCCGACCCACGTTTCGAAGATTGAAACGTCTAATAGTCCATCCTCGTCAAAGAGTTCGTTATATGGTCGCGTTTTGGATGCTTTCCCTTTTGCAAGCAAGGACTTGCCACTGGAAGCTGAACGGAGGTATGAGATGGTGAAGTTGTATGAGGGGCATGGTGAAGGCTTGTCAGTGGATGGTTGGGTGGAGTGGGGTACTGTCTGTGATGTGATCGTTATCCTTTCGGTCACGATCTAAGAAAGGAGTTTAAATGAGTTTGAGGCGTCCTAGGATTCCAAAGAATCCAGTGACTCACCCGTTTATCGAAGGTTTTACGCTTCCCCAGGAATACGATATCCCGCTCGATGAAATACGCGTAGAGCGTCTGCACGAGGCTCAAAATAACATACCTGGACGTTGTGAAGAGGTGGGAGTTAATTAAGTACGCGGGGGCGGGGCGTCATCGGAGTGGGAGGTCTGACGCACAATATGACACCAGTCCACACGACCGGTTTGGATTTTTCGAAATCGATCTTCCAAGCATACAACCCCGTTCCAAAAGCGACAAAGACCGACGCCCAGCCTAACGCTAGCCGCACGTCCGTATGGATGAAGTTTTGCCGAAATAGCTCGGGGTGTGAGAGGAACTAGAGGCGGGCGGGCAGGTCAGTCTCCTGAGTGAATGAAGGCAGGGCGGTCTCGGGGGCGAGCGGGAGATAAACGTACACGCTTGAGAGCATCGTCACAGGCGTTCTTGAGGTCGAAGGCATTCATGTTGTTTATCTTCGTCACGTCTTCCTCCCGCTGTTTGAGCTTTTCCTTGTCGGCCAGGATAGAGAGGGGACCGAGGGGGCGCGGAGAGAGCCCTGGGGAGGAAGGAGCAGTGCCGTTGGAAGCGGATTTCCTAGGCATGGCTCTGACCTGGACCCGTTAGATATGGATGGAAGGGGAGATGAAGGTGGGCGAGGCAAGGTCGAGTGACGGACAGGGATCGCTCAAGCTGGTCATTTCCACACCATCACGGCTAACCAAACACGGTCAACGTGGCACAGCCACGTGGCCGGCATCTGTCCGTTTCCCACCCTTTCAACACTAACGGTGCTTGCGACTCGGGCCATGCCCCTCACTCTCTCGCTTGCACCTGGCCAAAGCTTATCGATATCCACCACCACCCTCTTATCACTACTCACCGCCCGGATTCGACGAATAGAACGCACCACGCCAGATATACAGAGGTCGCGACCTTCGATCAAAATCCCAACAATGGCTTTCGAATGATGTGAACCCAATTCAGACATTGGCCTTTTCTCTATTTGGTTCAGGCGTTCCACATCTTTGACACCACCCACTTCATCAGATCCTCGTCACCCCCGTCCCCTAATGCCGTGTTGCGGGATACACCAGCCTGCTGAGCAGCGCGGATGACATCGACGGCAATCTGAGCACTGATCTCTCGAATGCGCTCGATGCGGGGATACACCAACCCCTCATCATCTTCATCCTTGGTCAATGAACGGGCTAATCCGAGCGATGAAGCCTCGACCATTGTGTCCGTCACGGCGGATGCCTTTGCAAGAATACTTCCGAGACCTAGACCTGGGCACGCCACCATTGTTAACGTAAAGGCACGCATTAATGACAGCTGTCGGACGAACCTGGGAAGATGTACATGTTGTTCCCCTGGCCAGCATGAAGGGTCTTCTGTTCATATTCGACCGGGTCGAACGGGGACCCAGAAGCAAAGATAACCTTCCCCTTTGTCCATTCAACCGCGTTCTTGAATTCTACCTCGGACAACCGGACAGGGTTGGACAATGGGAAAATGATCGGCCGTGGGTTCAGCTCGGCCATGCGTTTGACCACCGCTTCGTCGAATGCATCCTACACGTAGGTATATTAGGCCGGCATCTCCGTGGTTCAGGCCCTGGCGTACCTTGACCGTGGAGAGACCCAGGAGTGCAGTGGGCTTTACATGGTCGATCACGTCGATGAGCTTCTTAATTGGTGGCCCAGTGTAGTCCTTGCGGGAGAAAACTAGGTAGAGAGCGGGTTAAACACAACCGTCACTGCAGGGCGGTTGGGATACACCAACATTTCTTATGCTCGGGCAGGAGACCTCTGTCATCGTACACAAGGCCCTGTGAATCAACGAGCCAGATGCGTTCGCGAGCCTCGTCCTCGGAGAGACCCTCGAGCTTGAAGAAGCTCAACAACTGTTTAGCCACACCGACACCGGCAGATCCAGCTCCGAAGAAGAGGAGTTTCTGTTCCTTGGGAAGCAGACCCGAAGCGGCAGAGGAGAGTTTTGCCGCGTTGATGAAACCGGACAAGACGACGGCCCCCGTGCCTTGTTATCGCAGCAGAAGGCGCAGGGTCAAAGCGCAGCATCGAGGCGGGTCTGGGTGGGGTACATACCTTGAATGTCATCGTTAAAGGTGGGGTATTTGTGGCGATAGAGATCCAGGTATTTGAAAGCGTGGTCAGTAGAGAAGTCCTGAGGAACCGCACGATCAACTGGGTGAACCACACAGATACTCAACGATATCTACCTCGAATTGAATGAGCAGTTTTGGGAAATGGGTCGACATTTCCTTCATGAATTCGTCCATGAATTCGTCCATCTCCTCATCAGATACACGCTGTAGTGGAAGCAAATTATGCGGCAGGTCAGATATTACTGCCATCCTATTCACCAGGGTGGGACAAACCTTCTGCCGCAGACCGAGGTATAATGGATCCTCAAGGAACTTCTGATTGTTAGTCCCAAGATCAAGGCAGATTGGAAGCGCGGACGATGGATGAATACCAGCACCGGCTACATAGAGGGACAATTTCCCGATGGAAATCGGCATTCCGTTGACCCCGAGGTCACCCAGACCCAGAATCCTCGACCCTGAACGTTTTGCCCTCGCATCAGACTCCGACAGTGACGATGGAGTTACAAGCATGGAACCTTACCATCGGTTACGACAGATATCCGGGCCTCTTCGATGTGAGGCCAGTTCTGGAGGATCTCTCCGATATTGCCCTTGTCCTTGATGCTGATAAACTAGCAAGCAACGAGATCAGCATGGAGTCGCACGTTTTGAACGAGGTGTGACCCACCAAGCCCTCGGGACGCCTGTAGATGTGAGAGTAGTTGAGGCATGCATCACCCACAGTTGGGGTATAGATCAAGGGGGTGACTTCAGCGAGGTGCTCGGCACAGAGTTTGTAAAAGGTGTGGACGTTCGCATCCTTAAGCTGGGACAGGTACTTGACAAGATCGCAAGGGAGTCAGTCTCTATTTCCCAGCTCGGAACACCGCGTCGAGTGCTCACGATGTACTTCTCGAGCGGGGTCTCCTTAGACCGCAGCTGCGCCAGGGAGCGACGGTAGTGCGTTGCTTCATCATATGCGGGAGGTAATAGACCTTTCAAGGTCAGTGGGGTGTCGAAGCTGTAATGGTGGCTCGAGTGCCCGTTCCCGGGTTTTCCCTTCCGTCGGAGGATGTTTCGTCTGAACCAGTACGGAATCACTGTTACCAACAAAACCATCAACGGCCCAATCAATGTGGACCTGCTTCTGTGGTCATACACCTGAGCGAAGGATGCGTACCGGCGACGCTTGGCACGATAAGGGTCATGTGTTCGAGAGTGTCTCCGAGTCTGGGCGGACAAGGGGATGGGGGCAGAGCTGTTTTATGGGCGGGTAGCCAAGGAGATTGAGAACCAATTGTAACTCCAGCTTCTTGTTCAGTGTAACGTTTTTGTGTTCATCCGCATTCACGGACCACAAGGTTTTCCCCGGGGGCCTCCGTCAATGCCGATCGTTGCCCCGGTGGTTCCGGTGGCCCCCGGAATGGCGATCTATTTTGGCTCACTGCCACCTCACTGCCAACCCTAGTGGCGGAGATCCACCTCCGGGGATCGTCGTGGCTCGGAGAGGAACGATCAGCGGAGGACGCGATCGGGGGGAGAAATGGTGGTTGGCAGGTGACGTCGCCTAAAACTCGGTCGCAACACGCTTCGGGCGCATCCGAGGGGGAAGGATCTAAATAGGAACCGATGCATCGCTTGGACGACTTCAATGTTGGGGTTGGTAAACGCTCGAGGTTACACGCGGATATGAACCCAGCCACCGTGAGTTTTGGAAAACGCCCCGTCTCGTGATGCAGAGACGAGCCCGCGGGACCATTCACTGTGCGGGTAGAATTGGTAAACTATCCGGGGGTTTCTGGAAAGTCCTGTTTCCTAATATAATTACGAGAGCTTATACAGCCGTTGGATAAGTCCGTCCAGACCCCAAGTATTTAACCAAATTTCGTACATGGTATAGGGAGGAGACGTTTACTGCGTTGGTGAAGATTTATCCAACTGGTCCCAGGAAATCCAACCTTTACCAAAAAAAAAACCCCGAATATTTTACCTATTCTTCCACAGTGCATTTATAAGGGACCATCTGCCTCTACGCTACGGCACCATGTTTAGTTAAGTTTTCTATAAATCTCCGGGGGCTATGGTCTCGGAAAAAAGAGACGGAAGTGTCTCGGCATGCTCGGCACCGGCCGTCCCTTCGCTGCGCGGCCTCGTACCCTTTCGGTAGAGCTACCAAATATGGGTCCTCACCGGGGCTCTGCCGGGACTTCACCTTCTTCACATGATCGGTGAGACGAGCCAGCTCGTCTCACTTAGAATTGAGTACGCCTTGTTGGGCAGGTTTAACGAGCGGAAATTAGTGATTATATCTTATGCCCACACTATAGTAATTGCGCGAAAGTTCATCTCAGGGGTCGTGATAAAGGAAAAATAAATATGTAAGGATGGGATATAAAGAGTGTGAAGATGGTGGGTATGATGCAGGGGAAACGCGTATGGCGTCCCTAACTACTGGCTGTCCGATTCCGAAGGGGTGTCATCAATACTTTCCACTGTAGGCAAAGCGCCCTTGACGGTGCAGTCACTCTCGTTCTGGCATACGGCAGTACGTCCCAAGTTCTTAGACAGCGGACCTATCGGAAGATGTGGTGAGCAGCGATAAACTCGCGAGACGCACCAGAGTAAGTGGCACGCTTACCGGTTGGACCACCGACAATGTTGCACTGGTCGAACAGGCAGTATTGTCCGAGCTTGCTGGTTGGCCACTGTTTGTCACCCCACTGGCCACCGAAATTGAGCCAACTGGTACCCTCTCCAGGCTGAAGACCCCCTCCAGATCCAGCACCAGGTGCAGCATCAATCGCTCCGTTTGATGGATTATACCAGAAACCTCGGAAGTTCTTGGTGATGTCCCATCTGGGTCCCTTGCCCGTCTGATCCTTTAAAAGGCCAAGCGGCAAAGTGTACGGGTGGTCGCCCGCGGTCTTTGCGCCCGTAGTCAATGATGAGATGAGGTCACGACCGTAGACATAGCTGGGTACGTACTGCGTAATTGGCGTGGGTCCCGGTCGCGACGTAGCCGATAGGACGAACTCCGTCCTTCTCCACGGCGGAGTATTTGTAGGCGAAGCCACCAGAGTGGGCAGAGAAAAAGACCGTATCGGGAACGCCGTTGACGAATCGTACCATAGAGTGCTCCCAGTCCCCAACGTGATTACCGTACCTTAACCCGAGCACGCTTGACATCATCGCGGGTAGATTAGACGCGGAGGTCAAGGAGAAAGAGCGATCATGGCACTCACGCATTCCCGAGATTCCAGCTGTAGAAATAGAAATAGAAGGCATCGACGATTCCCCCAGATTTCTCCACGACAATGATGGTTCCAGGTGCCCCGCTGAGACCGGAGCCATCCGGTTTGCCGTAGGTTGTGGTGAAGAACTTGGAGTTGTGCTTGAGGATGTTGTCCTTGGCGGTGAGAGAAACGGTGTTGGGGAGGCCAGAGAGTGTCTGGAGGGTGGGCGACGGGCCTACGGTCTTGAAGTCGATTTGTGGGATGATCCCTTCCAGATGGGATTTGACGTCTGAGGGCCAGTATCCTTCTTTCGAATGGAGGTATGATAAAGGAGCGTATTTGATGACGAAGTCTGGGAAACCGCCGGCACGTTTGGCGGGGGCGGCGTCGACGGCGACTAGGGCCATAAGGCAGACCAGGATCGGCGAGATGAGGATGGCAACCATGGCTAACTAAGTCGCGCGGGGATGTCGACGAGGGGGTGCTCATCTCGTCACCAGGCATTATATAACCAGGGGTGCAGAATGAGCAGCCGAGGTGGACGAACGGGGATTTCCGAATACAACAAAACGCTCCCATATGTGTGGGGAACGATCAAGTGCACTGTCAGAAGGGGCACAGGGAACCTGAATCGTGTGCAAAGGCCGCCCAAGCGCCTGGCGAACGAGTTGGTCCAGTAACCCACATGCGTCGCTGATAGGCGTACTCATTTATAAACGAGCTGGCTCGGCTCGACTCGTTTAGCTGTCAGATTTGACAGTCTCCCGAATAAGCGACTGATAGGGCGCGGGATCTCCGGGGGGTGACCGGAGGATTGCCGGTGCCGGGTGCGCCGAGGCACTTCCACCCTCCCTTCCCCGAGGGCCAATGGTCAGACCCACACTGCGACCTTACTGCAATAACACACACTAGCATTACAACGAGGAGATCAAATACAAGGATCTGGATACTTGAGTGATGAAGAAGCCAAAGGCCATGGCCAGCAAATGGACACAGCTCGCCAGATCGTGTACCAGTAGGGAGCCTGATCCCAGCTATATCGCCATCGCCAGGGCCTACAATGCGCAGGCCATACAATCAGTATGAGAAGTATACAGGTAATGTCCGGGACAACCAGCCCTGAGGCAGCTGTCCTCAAAGATTCTGTAAGTCCTAAATTGAAGAGCGACGGAGGGGACGGAGGCTGTTCGGAACTTCCCAAACCGGTCTCGGTCGCTTATCCGAGTGACTGTCAAATCTGACAGCTAAACGAGTCGAGCCGAGCCAGCTCGTTTATAATTGAGTACGCCTGATGCGACCACAAGGAATATGTGGGGGATGTTACTCGGCGGTACCACGCTCGACGGACCGTACAGGTCGTCCACGCGAGCATGAGACGTTTAGCCCAGGCAGACCGATCACGCTTTTCCATCAGTCGAGGCGGGAGCAGAGATGAGATCATGATCGCTTCTCATCCGAGGTAGTGTTGTCGTGAACTGAGTCAACTCACTTCCAAATCACAAACGCGTGATGGCTGGGTTCACTTCACCAACTGAGTCTGACAAATCATTTCCATTTATGGGAGATAGGAAACTCTGTGTACTTTC
>Ga0307511_10001508_pt1 | contig 24631 bp, 22 predicted proteins | sample 13_EM_MG_FD_200266 | JGI IMG/M metagenome (GOLD analysis project Ga0307511, IMG submission 200266) | Populus trichocarpa ectomycorrhiza microbial communities from riparian zone in the Pacific Northwest, United States - 13_EM | ecosystem: Host-associated > Plants > Roots > Unclassified | place... | reverse complement strand
AGCCGCCCCCGCCGGCCAGCTCGACGACAACCGATTCGCCCGAGCCCGAAGCCGAACCGACGTCGGCGGCCGCGATCGCCTGGGACGATCCGATGACCGGCCCAGAAACAATCAGCAATGCCGCCGCGCAGCCGGCGATGATCCGCATGCCCGCGATGATGCCGGCGGCGGATCACCGCCAGTAGACCCGATCGTCGGTCTCTCAACGAAACTGACGATCGGGCCAATCGGCTCAGCCGTCCGAGCGCTTGCGGTGCAGGCTGAACTTCTCGAACACCGACAGGTCGCCGTTCGGCTTGTTCACGTTGTAGTAGGTCACGTGCATGGTGGTGGTGTCGCCGGGGCGGCGGCCCGGGTCCACGGTGAAGGCGGCGAAGCCGTACGGGTGGTCGAGGTCGCGGACCGCGCTCCACACCGCCTCTTCCTTCACGTAGGTGGGGGTCCGCTTGCCGTTGGAACCGGGGGTGGCCGACACCGCGGTGAGCACCTTGCCGGTGCCGTCCTTGAAGAAGGAGCCGTTGGTGGTGCCGGAAACGCCGCCGCCACCGAGGATCATGTGCACGGTGCCGTGGGTGGCGTCGATGTTGTCGGTGGCCGAGGACACCGGATTCGGCGTCAGCGTCTCGCTGCCCGACACCACGCCGCGCACCGCCAGCGAGCGCTCGTAGTCGTGCTCGTGCCCGCACAGCACCAGGTCCACGCCGTACTTGTCGAACAGCGGCCCGTACTTCTGCCGCAGCCCGAGGTCGGCGCCGTTGGCGTCGGAGGTGCTGATCATCACCTGGTGCATGGCCACGACCAGCCAGTCGATGTCCCGGGACTTGCGCGCCGCGGCCAACTCCTTCTCCAGCCAGGCCAGCTGCCGGCCGCCGGAGTAGCCGTTAACGTAGACGTCGCCGCCGTCCTGCAGGCAGTTGTCGTCGTTCTGCAGCACGATCACCCGCACCGAGCCGGCGGTGAACGAGTACCACAGGCCGGCCAGCTCCGGGTCAGTCTCGGTGGACGGCAGCTGGAAGTAGGCCTGGTACGCGCCGAGGCCGATGGGGCCGTTCTGCTTCTCGATCTCGTGGTTGCCGGCGGCCGGCATCCACGGCCGGAACCGGGCCGAGCGGGTGTTGTTGGTGAAGAAGTTGTTCCAGGTCCGGACCCGGTCCACGTCCAGGTTGGCGTAGCACAGGTCGCCGTTGAGCAGGTGGAACAGCGGGGCCACGGTCTCGATGCCGGTGACGATGTCCTTGGTCGCCGGCGTGGAGTTGGCGTCCAGGCCGACCGTGCCGTTGGGGGCCCAGGTGACCTGCGGCGCGGACTGGTCGCCGAAGCTGGTGAAGGTGAACGGCATGCGACCGGACGGCGCGGTGCGGAACGTGCCGGCGTCCGGGGTCGCGCCGTCGTGCTGCGCCGCGTACATGTACTGGGTGTTGGGACGCAGCCGGGTCAGTTCCGCGTGGTGGACGTACACGGTGCGGCCCGAGGTGCCGTCCACATAGGTCTTGGTGTCGGCGTCCGCACAGCCGCCGAAGCCGCCCTCCAGCGTGCCGTACACCACCCGCGGCTTGCGCACCGAGCCCTCGGTGATCCAGGAGACGACCATCTGGCGGGACGGGTCGCGGCCGAAGGTCAGGTGCAGGCCCTGCACCGGGGTAGCGCCGTTGCCGACGCTCGGCACGAAGGCCGGCGTCGCCGCCTCGGCGGTGGCGGAACCGAGCAGCGGGGCCGCGGCGGCGGTCGCGCCGAGCAGCCCCAGCGCTCCTCTTCGGCTGACGGTGCGCTTGTCGGACATCGGGTCTCCTCAGCTCGGGATCGCGCAGAACCTAGGCTGGCGGAGCGACGCTACCGTGAACATGATCTGTCCGGCCGATGAATCGGCCCCCCAAATAATCAGCCACTGGGCCCGAACCGTTCGACCCGGATGTCCTCGGTGGGCACGCCGATGTCCAGCAGCAGCATGCTGGCCGCCTCGGCGAAGGCCGCCGAGCCGCAGACGTAGCAGGTGGCGCCGGGGGTGTAGAGGGGCACGAGTTCCTGCGCGGTCAGCCGGCCGGCCTCGCGCCCGCCGAAGTCCTCCCGGGTCACGGCGATCAGCGCGCCGGCGGCGGTGAGTTCGTTGGCGTACGGCAGATCCTCGGCCGCCCGCACCGACACCGCCACCCGGAAGTTGTCGGAATTGTGCCGCAACATGGAGATCATCGGCACTACCCCCGAGCCGCCGCCGACGCCCAGCGCGGGCGTGGATCCGTTCCACGCGAACCAGCCGCCGATCGGGCCGCGGATCTCCAGCTCGTCGCCCGGCACCACGACATCGGCCAGGTACGTCGACACCTCGCCGTCCTCAAGGCGTTCCACGAACAGCTCCAGCAGCGGGTCGTCCGGGGCCGAGGCCACCGAGTACGAGCGCTGGGCTCGATAGCCGTCCTCTGCCGTCAGACGGACCACGTAGTGCTGGCCCGACAGGTGACGCACCCGGTCCGGCACGTCCAGGCGCAGGATCACGCTGTGCGGGGTTTCGTCGTGCCGGACCTCCACGACCCTCGCGTACCGCCAGCCTCGCGGGTCAGTCACCCTGGTACCGCTGTTCGAGCCAGGGGTCGCCCAGGTCGTGGTACCCGTTCCGCTCCCAGAAGCCCTGCTCCTCGTGGTCGAGCAGGGTCAGCTTGGTCACCCACTTCGCGCTCTTCCAGAAGTACAGGTGCGGCACCAGCAATCGCACGGGGCCGCCGTGGTCCCGGTGCAGCGGCTTGCCCTCGTGGGTCCAGACCAGCCACGCCTTGCCGTTTCGCAGGTGCTCCAGGGGCAGGTTGGTGGTGTAGCCCGTCGTCGACGTCGCCAGCACGTGTGTCGCCGCCGGCAGCGGCTCCACCTGGTCCAGGAGCAGGTCGATGCTCACGCCGCCGAACCTCGTGTCGAACTTCGACCACGTTGTCACGCAGTGGATGTCGCCCCGGTACTCCTCCTGCGGCAGCGCGTGCAGCTCGTCCCACGTCCACTTGCCCGGCTGCCGCACCAGTCCGTCGATGCTCATCGTCCAGCGCTCCGGGCGCACCCGCGGCGTGACCTCCGCGGTCAGCACCGGAAAGTCCCGGCCGATGTCGTACTGCCCGGGCGGCAGCCGCCGGTCCCTCGCGCCCCGGCGCTTGCCGACGAAACCCCGCGTCGGTCGACTCATGGCCGCAGTATGCCGGCACGGTCCGCCGGCCGCGAGTGGGTGCGGCCGCTCACGCGGCCAGGGCGTAGCCCAGGAACACCGCGCCCAGCCCGGCGATCAGGCTGATCAGCACGTTCATCACCGCGTACAGGTAGGCCTTCTGCTCGACCAGCCGCAGCGTCTCGTAGCTGAACGTGCTGTACGTCGTCAGCGCCCCGCAGAAACCGGTGCCCACCAGGGCGGCCACGGCGCTGGGCAGCGAAGTCCCCAGGCCGGCAAGGAATCCCAGCACGAGGCAGCCGACGACGTTCACGGTCATGGTGCCCCACGGGAACACCGAGTCGTGCCGGATCTGCACCGCCCGGTCGGTCAGGTACCGCAGCGGCGCGCCGACCATCGCGCCCACGAACACCAGCACCAGCGTCACGCCGCCACCTCCGCCGGCTTCCGGGTCAGGGCCCGCATCAGGGCCACCCCGGCCAGCACCGCGAGCATCGCCGCGGCCAGCGTGCCGAACAGGTAGGCCATCGCGATCGGCACGTCGCCCGGGGTGAGCAGGGCCCGCGTCTCCACGGCGTAAGTGGAGAACGTGGTGAAGCCGCCGAGGATGCCGACGCCGAGGAACGGCCGCAGCAGCGGGCGCTGTCCCCAGCGGACCATCAGCACGCCGATCAGGAAGCAGCCCAGCACATTGATGAGGAACGTCCCCAGCGGAAAATGGCCGGGCGTGGTCGGCAGCCAGAGCGAGATGCCGTAGCGGGCCAGCGCGCCCAGCCCGCCGCCGACGCCGATCACCGCGAGCACGCCGCCGTGGGTGCGGGCCATTTCGCGCCGCTGAGCCGGAATATGGACGTCGACATCGGGGTCGACCGACACACACGCCTCCTACAAGAACCCGAACGGACAGGATCCAGTAGGGACTGTTGGCGGCGACGCTGCCACGGTTCCCCGGCCTGCGGGCCGGCGAGCCCCACCGCCGGTCGGTCCCCAGCATAGCGGCATGACCATCGGCGCTGGCGGGTAGCCGGACGGTGAGGAGGTGCGTCATGCCGCAGGCGTGGAGCGACAAGCGAGAACGGCAGTACCAGCACATCAAGGAGTCGCAGGAGGACCGTGGCACGAGCGAGCGGCGGGCCGAGGAGATCGCGGCCCGCACCGTGAACAAGAACCGCGCCCAGCAGGGCGAGTCGCGCACCGCGAGCCGGACGTCCACCCACGACGTCTCGCCGCAGCACCGCGGCGGCAAGCGGTCGCACGCCGGCCCGGGCGGGCCGACGCGGGACCAGCTCTACAACGAGGCCCGCCAGCGCGGCATCAAGGGCCGCTCCAAGATGACCAAGAAGCAGCTGGCCAAGGCGCTGGGCCGCTAGAAGTCGGCCAGGGCCGAGTCCACCGAGTCGCGGATGGCGAAGCCGGCGTCGAGGCCGGTGATCTCCAGCGGCCGCAGCACCACCCGGCTGTCCGCGGCCAGCCGCAGCGTGACCGAGGCCTGCCCGGCCTTCTCGCCGACGGCGGCCAGCATGGCCAGCCCGGCCGAGGCCAGGAAGGTCAGCCCGGTCATGTCCACCACCAGGCCGCTGGGCGCGGACTCGAGGGCCTGGTCGAGTTCCAGGGCCGCCGCCGGCACGGTCTGCATGTCCAGCTCGCCGGCCAGGTGGACGACGGCCACGCCGCCGACCAGCTCGGTGTCGGCGGCGAAGGCGCCGGGGTTCTCGGGCACGTACTCTCCCCATCGTCGACTGACGCCGCAGCCTACGGCACGGTCAGCTCTCACCCAGCCCCAAGACCCGGTGCATGGTGTCCAGCAGCTCGTCGGCGTCCACCGGCTTGGTCACGTAGGCGTTGGCCCCGGAGGCCAGGCTCTTCTCCCGGTCGCCCTGCATGGCCTTGGCGGTCACGGCGATGATCGGCAGCTGGGCGAACTGCGGCATCGCCCGCACCGCGGCGGTGGTGGCGTAGCCGTCCATCTCCGGCATCATCACGTCCGTCAGGATCAGGTCGATGCCCTCGTTGGCCAGCAGCACCTCGATGCCCTTGCGGCCGTTGGGGGCGTGCAGCACGGTCATGCCGTAGGTCTCCAGCATGCCGACGATGGCGAACACGTTGCGCACGTCGTCGTCGATCACCAGCACCTTGCGGCCGCGCAGGCTGTCATGCCCGTGTTCCTCGGTGGACAGCTCCTGCACGAGCCGTTCCCGCAACACGCCGATGCTGTCCACGATCTGCACGGGCCGGTTGCGCACGTGCGACTGGAGCAGCCGGTCCTGGGCCGGCGTGAGCGGCCGGGCCAGGTGCGCGAACACCGGCAGGGCGACCAGGTCGGGGTGGTTGGCCAGCCGCTTCAGGAACGCCAGCGACATCGCCTCGGGCAGGTTGAGGTCCACGACCACGGCCTGGTGCGGAGCGGCCAGCAGCGCGGCGGCGGCCTCGTCGGGCGTCGCGGCCACGGTGACGTGCGGGTCGCCGAGGGTGACCGCGACCTGCCGGGCCAGCGTGGACAGCTCGGCGCCGCCGGCCTCAAGTACCAGCACCCGCCGCCGTGCGTCCGGGGCGACCGGCTCCGGCGCGGGCGCCTGCTCGACGACCTCGGGCTCGACCGGCAGGTGCAGGGTGAACGTGCTGCCGACGCCCAGCTCGCTGTCGGCCTTGATCTCGCCGCCCAGCAGGTAGGCCACCTCGCGGCTGATGGACAGGCCCAGGCCGGTGCCGCCGTAGCGCCGGCTGGTGGTGCCGTCGGCCTGCTGGAACGCGCCGAAGATGGTCTCCAGGTTGTCCGGCGCGATGCCGATGCCGGTGTCCGACACCGCGAACTCGACGGTGTCGCCGGCCAGCCGCACGGCCAGGTTGACCCGGCCGGACTCGGTGAACTTGACCGCGTTGGACAGCAGGTTGCGCAGCACCTGCCGCAGCCGCGGCTCGTCGGTGTAGAGGTTCTCGGGCACGTCCGGCGCGACCTGCACGCCGAAGCCGAGGCCCTTCTCCACGGTCAGCGGCTGGAAGGTGGCTCGCACGTACTCCAGCAGCTGCGGCAGCGGGAACCGCTCCGGGTGGATGTCCATCTTGCCGGCCTCGACCTTGGACAGGTCCAGGATGTCGTCGATCAGCTGGAGCAGGTCGGTGCCGGCGGAGTGGATGACGTTGGCGAACTCGACCTGCTTGGGCGTGAGGTTGCGGGTCGGGTTCTGGGCCAGCAGCCGGGCCAGGATGAGCAGGCTGTTGAGCGGCGTGCGCAGCTCGTGGGACATGTTGGCCAGGAACTCGGACTTGTACTTGGAGGTCAGCGCCAGCTGCTGGGCCCGTTCCTCCAGCTCCTGCCGGGCCTGCTCGATCTCGAAGTTCTTGACCTCGATGTCGCGGTTCTGCCGGGCCAGCTCGGCGTTGGAGCGGCGCAGCTCGCTCTGCTGCTCCTGCAGCTGCTCGGAGCGGGCCCGCAGCTCCTGGGTGAGCCGCTGGGACTCGGCCAGCAGCGAGTCGGTGCGGGCGTTGGCGATGATCGTGTTCACGTTGACGCCGATGGTCTCCATCAGCTGCTCCAGGAAGTCCCGCTGGGCCGGCGTGAACCGGCCGAACGAGGCCAGCTCGATCACGCCGAGGGCCTGGTCCTCGAACACGATCGGCAGCACGATCAGGTTGGCCGGGCCGGCCGAGCCGAGGCTGGAGGCGATCCGCACGTAGTCGGCCGGGGTCTGGTCGACCAGGATCGTCTTCTTGGTGCTGGCCACCTGCCCGACCAGCGACTGGCCCAGGCGGAACTCCTTGGGCACCGCGTCCTCGTGGTGTCCGAAGCCCGCGACCAGGCGCAGCCGCACCCCCTCGGCGTCGGCCTCGGCCAGGAAGAACGTGCCGAGCTGGGCGTCGACCAGCGGGGTCAGCTCGTTCATGATCAGCTCGGCCACCATGCGCAGCTCGCGGTGGCCCTGCATCAGGCCGGAGAACCGGGCCAGGTTGGTGTTGGTCCAGTCCTGGTCCTCGTTGGCCCGGGTGGTCTCGCGCAGCGACCGGACCATCGTGTTGATGTTGTCCTTGAGCTCGGCGAGCTCGCCCTGCGCCTCGCCCGTGATGGACCGGGTCAGGTCCCCGGTGGCGACCGCGCTGGTCACCTCGGCGATGGCCCGGACCTGCCTGGTCAGGTTCAGCGCCAGCTCGTTGACGTTCTCGGTGAGCTGCTTCCAGGTGCCGGACACGCCCTCGACCTCGGCCTGCACGCCGAGCCGGCCCTCCCGGCCGACCTCGCGGGCCACCCGGGTCGACTCCGCGGCGAACGAGGACAGCGTGTCGACCATCGTGTTGATGGTCGTCTTCAGCTCCAGGATCTCGCCGCGCGCGTCGACGTCGATCTTCTTCGACAGGTCGCCGCGGGCCACCGCCGTCGTCACCTGGGCGATGTTGCGGACCTGGGAGGTCAGGTTGCCGGCCATCGAGTTGACGTTGTCGGTCAGGTCCTTCCAGGTCCCGGCCACGCCGGGCACCCGGGCCTGGCCGCCCAGTTGGCCCTCGGTGCCGACCTCGCGGGCCACGCGCGTGACCTCGTCGGCGAACGCGGACAGCGTGTCGACCATGGTGTTGATGGTGTCGGCCAGGCCGGCCACCTCGCCCCGGGCCTCGACCCGGATCCGCTTGGTCAGGTCGCCCTCCGCGACCGCGGTCGCCACCTGGGCGATGGACCGCACCTGGCCGGTCAGGTTGGACGCCATCACGTTGACGTTGTCGGTCAGGTCCTTCCAGGTGCCCGACACGCCCCGCACGATCGCCTGGCCGCCCAGGTCGCCCTGGGTGCCGACGTCGCGGGCCACCCGCGTCACCTCGTCGGCGAAGGCCGAGAGCTGGTCGACCATGGTGTTGATGGTGTCCTTGAGCTCCAGGATCTCGCCGCGGGCGTCGACCCGGATCTTCTGCGACAGGTCGCCGCGGGCCACCGCGGTGGTCACCTGGGCGATGGACCTCACCTGGTCGGTGAGGTTGTCGGCCATCACGTTCACCGAGTCGGTGAGGTCCTTCCAGGTGCCGGACACGCCCTTGACGTCGGCCTGGCCGCCCAGCTTGCCGTCGGTGCCGACCTCGCGGGCCACCCGCGTGACCTCGTCGGCGAACGACGACAGCTGGTCCACCATCGTGTTGATGGTGTTCTTCAGCTCCTGGATCTCACCGCGCGCGTCGACGGTGATCTTCTGCGTCAGGTCGCCCCTCGCGACGGCCGTCGCCACCTGGGCGATGGACCGCACCTGACCGGTCAGGTTGCCGGCCATGAAGTTCACCGAGGTGGTCAGCTGCCGCCACGTGCCGCCGACGCCGGGCACCTGGGCCTGGCCGCCGAGGATGCCGTCGGTGCCGACCTCCTGCGCCACCCGGGTGACCTCGTCGGCGAACGAGGACAGCTGGTCGACCATCGTGTTGATGGTGTTCTTCAGCTCCAGGATCTCGCCGCGGGCGTCGACAGTGATCTTCTGGGTCAGGTCGCCCTTGGCCACCGCGGTCGTCACCTGGGCGATGTTGCGGACCTGGTCGGTGAGGTTGCCGGCCATGAAGTTCACCGAAGTGGTGAGGTCGCGCCAGGTGCCGGCGACCCCGGGCACGGTCGCCTGGCCGCCGAGGCGGCCTTCGCTGCCGACCTCGCGGGCCACCCGCGTGACCTCGTCGGCGAACGACGACAGCTGGTCCACCATCGTGTTGATGGTGTCCTTCAGCTCCAGCATCTCGCCCTTGACGTCGACCGTGATCTTCTGGGTCAGGTCGCCCCGGGCCACCGCCGTCGCCACCTCGGCGATGTCGCGGACCTGGCCGGTCAGGTTGCCGGCCATCGCGTTCACCGAGTCGGTCAGGTCCTTCCACGTGCCGGACACGCCCGGCACGGTCGCCTGACCGCCCAGCTTGCCGTCGGTGCCGACCTCGCGGGCCACCCGCGTCACCTCGGACGTGAACAGGGCCAGCTGGTCGACCATGCCGTTGAACACGTCGGACATCTCGTCCATCAGCACGTCGCCGACCCGGGGCAGCCGCGTGCCGAAATCGCCGTCACGCACCGCCTTGAGGCCGTGGAGCAGCTGTTGGAGCCGCTCGTCCTGCACGGCCTTGCCCTCCACCACCATCTGTTCGCTCCCGTAGCGTCAGCCCCCGGAGATCCATCCTGGCATGCGGGCATAACAGCCCGGCGACTTCTACACTCGGCCGGTGTCGGACCTCGAACGGCTGGCCCGGCTGGTCGCCCACCAGCGCGACCAGCTGGCGCAGCTACGGGCGCGGGCGGCGGCGGACGCCGTCCTGGAGCAGGCCAAAGGCCGGCTGGTGGAGCGGGTCGGCGGCACCGTCGCGCACGCCACCCAGCACCTGCACACGCTGGCCGACAGCCTCGGCATCACGCCGCTGGAGATGGCCGCCGAGCTGATGGAGACGGCCCCGCCGCCGCCCGGCGGCGACATCCCGGTGCTGGGCCTGCGGCTGGCCGAAACCCGGGCCAGCCAGGCCCGGGACGGGGACGCCCTGGCGGACGCGGTGTTCACCGAGGCGCTGCTGCCGACCGGCGCCGTCGCGCTGGCCATCTGGCGGGTGGAGCCGGACGGCACGCTGCGCATGGTCGGCTCGCGCGGGTTGGGGCCGGCGGAGGCCGCCCGGTGGCGTCAGCTGCCGCCGCAGCTGGCCTGCCACGCCCGGACCACCGTGGTGGAGCAGCGCCAGCTGTGGCTGCGCTCCGGCGACACGGCCCTGGGGCCCGGGCGGTGGCCGGGCGGAGCCCGGGCCGTGCTGCCGATCCGCAACAGCCGGGCGGTGCTGGGGTCGATGGAGATCTGCTGGCCGGTTCCGCGCCGTGAGTTCAGCCCGGGTCAACGGACCGAGCTGGCGGCGCTGGCGGACCTGTGCGCGAGCACCCTCACCGACGTCAACGGCGAGCAGTCCTGGCTGCTCGGACTGCTGGACACCCTGGTCGACGCGGTGCTGACGGCCCGGGCCGAGCTGGTCGACGGCGAGGTCGTCGACTTCGTGGTGGACCACGTCGGGGACGGCTGGCCGCTGCCGCCCGCGGACATGATCGGCGAGCGGCTGCTGGCCCTGTTCCCCTTCGCCGCCAAGGCCGACGGGCTGTTCGACCGGGCCGTGCGCGTGCTGGAGACCGGCGTCGGCGAGGAGTTCCTGGACGAGGAGCGGCGGATCCGGATCGCCCGCCTGTACGACGGCGTGGCCATCAGCTGGCGGCGGGTGCCCGATTCCGAGCTCGCGGACAACGCGCTGCGCGCCGGCGGGATCGGGGGCTGGGAGGAGAGCCTGGTCACCGGACGGGTGTCGTGGACCCCGCAGATGAGCGAGGTCACCGGCGCCCGGCACGCGCTGCCGCTGCGGGAGCTGGCCGCCGAGCTCGGCCCGGACGGCGAGTCGACCATGGACCGGCTGATGCACACCGTGATCAACAGTCGCCGGCCGGCGACCGCCGTGTTCAAGATGCCCGACCGTCAGCTGCGGCTGTTCGCGGAACCGGTGCCGGACGCGGCCGGCGAGGTGGTGGCGCTGCGCGGGGCCTGGCAGGACGTGACCTCGGAGTACCACACCGAGTTCGCGCTGGAGGTGACCGCCGAGCACGCCGACGAGCAGCAGCAGCTGGCCATCCAGCTCCAGCACGCCATCATCCCTCCCACCGCCGAGCTGCCGCGGCCCACCGGGCTGGACATCGCCGTCCGCTACCAGCCGGCGGCCACCCAGCACCTGGTCGGCGGCGACTGGTACGACGCCGTCACGCTGCCGTCCGGGCAGCTGCTGCTGGTGGTCGGGGACATCGCCGGACACGGGATTCCCGTGGTCACCGGCATGATCTCGATGCGGAACGCGCTGCGGGGGCTGGCCATGACCGGGGCCCCGCCGGCACAGCTGCTGGCCTGGCTGAACACCGCTGCCGCCGGGCTGCCCGATCGGATCAGCGGGACCGTGCTGTGCGGGGTTTTCGACCCCGCGTCGTCGACTCTGGTGTGGGCGCGGGCCGGGCATCTGCCGCCGCTGCTCGTGCGGGACGGTTCGGCGTCGCTGCTGCCGCTGCCGGCCGGTCCGCTGCTCGGAGCCTTTCGCTCGCCCACGTACGAGGAGCAGGTGCTGCGGCTGACGGCCGGGGACCGGCTCGTGCTGTTCACCGACGGGTTGGTCGAGCGGGCCGGGCTGGACATCGACGAATGCCTCGACGACCTGGTCGTCACCGCCGCTCGCACCGTCGCCGACATCGAGCGGTACGCCGACCTGCTACTGGCCCATGTCGGCGCGAACGCCCGGGACGACACCTGTCTGCTCGCGCTGCACGTGCGCTGACCTCATGGCGTCCTCCGGGGTCTTGAACACCGGGAACATCGTCGTCAGGCCGGTCAGCTCCAACGGCAGCAGCGTCGCTCGTCGGTTCGCCACCAGGCAGATCGCCGTGTTCCGGGCCTCCGCCGCCCGCTGCGCCTCGATCAGCACCGACAGCCCCGTCGACCCGAGGAAGTCGACCTCCCGCAGATCCAGGACCAGCAGCCTCGGCGCGGCTTTCAGCGCCTCCCCGATCAGAGCTGACGTCATCGTCTGCGTGCCGACGTCCAGCTCACCGGACAGGGCGAGCGTCAGCACCTCCGCCTGCGCTTCTGCTTCGATCACTTCGGGCCGTCCTCCGTCGTGCGCACCGGTCACTCGGGTGTACCCGCCGCCCGCGCCGACCAAACGACGCGCGCGGCGGGTGGGGCTTGCCCTTCACCCGGGCGGGCGTGGTGCGGTTCGGGTCACTTGCCGGTGACGGCGTCCTTCACCTTCTGGGCCGCGTCCTTGATCTTCTCGCCGGCCTGCTTGAGGCCGCCCTTGACCTGGTCGCCACGGCCCTCGGCCTGCATCCGCTCGTCGCCGGTGGCACGGCCGAGGCCCTCCTTGGCCTTGCCGATGACCTCGTCGGCCTTGCCCTCGAACTTCCGCTCCGTGCTCATCTCAGTGTCTCCTGTTCGCCGGGTCCGTTGTCTCTGGGATACCCGTGGCCGGTCCGCTCAAACCTTTCGCTTGCGCGCCAACGGCTCCTCCACCCGCTCGGCGCGACGCAGCTCACGCCCGTACAGCAGTCCGTAGGTGAACGCGTTGTCACCGTCCAAATGGGACTGGACCCCCATCGCCCGCAGCTCCTGGCGCGCCACCACGGAATCCTGGTGCACGCCCAGCCGCTTCTGCAGCTTCTTCATGCTCCGGGCCAGCTTCGGCTTGTGTGTCGCCTCCGCCGCGTAGCGCACCCGCTTCGCCGCCTTGCGAACGTCATGCAGCGTCCCGTTCTCCCAGGCCCGGCCGATCCGGCGCTTCGTCTTGCGCAGCCGCTTCTTCTTGTGCGCCGGCCTCACTTGCAACGTGTCCAGGCGGTTCAGCAACGCGAAGTACCGCTCGCTGTTCAGGGTTCGAAGCACCTCGTCCCGGGCTCGCTGTTCCCTCGGCGCGAACGTCTCCGTGAGCCGCTGCCGGACGTTGCCCAGCACCAGTTCACTCGGCAGCGTGGCCACTTCGGCTTGCAGGTGCTCGCGAAGCACCTCCAGGTCACGGGCCGGAGCGAGCACGCCTCCCAGCCACCGCAGTTCCCTTATCAGCCGGCGACTTCCCTTGTACGCCTGGAGAACGCTGCGGATCCGACGGCTGGCGACCCGCATCTGGTGCACGGAATCCTCGCCGTCCTGCCGAGTCCTGATGTCCTGTCGGGTGATCTCCTTGACTTGCCGCTGCACGTATTCGGTGATCCCGTTCGGCTGCTTGCGCTCCCCCGGCAGCCGATCCCCCAACAACCGCACCAGTTTCGGCGGCGCGTCCGACGGTCGCCCCAGCCTTCGCTCCACCGTGTCGAAGACCTCGCCCCCACCCTCGACCAACTCGACCTCGACCTCGCGCCAGGCCTTGATCTCCGACGACTGCCCCAACGTCTGGGCCGCCACGTCGTCCTCGACCACCTCCGCCGCCACCCGGCCGTCGTCGTCCAGCAGCTCCCACCTGCGCCGCTTCGTCCGGATGTGCCCGACCGGCGCCAGCGGCTCGCCCCTGGTCAGCCCCAACACGAGGTCCGCCAACGCTTTCGGCACCCGCTTCGCGTCCTTGGCGCGGATCTCCTCCCGCGTGTCGCCGCCGAGTGGCAGCTTCAGATGCCACCCTTCGTCCGCTCCGCCCGTTCTCCGCCGCAGCGTGACTCCTCGGCGGGCCAACCGCAGGTCCGCCGTGTCGTGATAGACGGCGTCCAGCAGGACCTCCTCGCCGCCGTCCAGGCCCGGCACCCCCGCCAGCTGCCCCGCGTCCGCCGGCTCGTACTTCCGCTCCGTCTCCCTCACTCGCGTCGCCATGCCCCTCGGCTACCACAACCTCGTGATTCCTATGCATGCCCCGTCGCCGCGAGGCGATTCTTGTTGTGCCACAAGGGGTGCTACCCGTTCGGGAGACGAGTTCGATCTTCACGGTGAGTGGAATCGCTGGTATGGAAGAGAAAATCGCTCGCCCGATCGAATGCGAACAGACCATCCATCGTTGTCAGGCCGAGCGGTGGCGGTTGATCGCCGAGTTGAACATCGATGAATGGGCGGCCCGAGAAATCGCGATGGCGTTGCAGCTGTCGCAGACCAATGGCGACTACCTCGTCAAGTGGGCGTCGGGATCGCAAGGTCGAGATCTACGACGAGGTGCGGTGGCGTGGCCGGAGGGCAAGACCACCGGGAAGAATCTGGGGCCGTTGGATCGCAGGCATCACGCGATGTCGCGATCGGCCATGTCCCCTCCGTGTCGTCGGCTCCACTCATGAACACCCCCGCAACGGCCGACGGGGTTGCACCGTCATGGACACAGGGGGTGGGTGGCGCTCCACTCGATGTAGCAGGCGTAGGCAACGGCCGAGACGGCGACCAGCAACAGCACGCCGAGCAGGGCGGCGACCTGCCGCACCCGGATGGTGTGGCGGCGACGCGCGGACAGGCTGGCGTCAAGGAAAGCCCGCTCGCGCGCGGTGACGGCGTCGCCGGACCGGGCCGCCCACTCGGCCGCCGCCGCCAGGCGAAGGCCCTGGTAGAGCGCCCCGGGATCGCGATCGAGCGCCTCCCATTCGTCGGTGGCCCGGGTCAGCGCGCGCTGGATCCGCAGACCCTCACGGTCCTCGGCCAGCCAGTCCCGCAGCCGCGGCCAGTGCCGGATCAGGGACTCGTGCGCGATCTCCACGCCGCCCGCGTCGACGGTCAGCAGGCGGGCGCCGACCAGGGCGTCAAGGACGGACTTGGTGGCGTCATCCGCACCCAGTTCCCGCCCCGACACCCGTCGCTTGCCGTCCTCGGCGCTGTCGCCGAGGGAGATGAGCCGGAGGAACAGCCGGCGGGCGACCCGCTGCCGGTCCTCGGTCAGCGCGGCGAACGTCCGCTCCGCGATGCCGGCCAGTGCGTCGTGGATACCGCCGGCGGCCTCATAGCCGGCGACGGTCAGGGTGGTGCCCTGGCGGCGGCGCCAGGTTGCCAGGAGGGCGTGCGAGAGCAGCGGCAGCGCCGCGACCTCCCCGGCCACGTCGGAGACCATGCGGGCGACCAGCGCCGTCGACACGATGCACCCAGCGCTCACCGCCGGCTGGGTGATGGCTCGGCGCAGATCCTCGGTGGTCATCGCACCGACGGTCACCCGCGCGTCCCGCAGCGCGGCGGCCAGGCCTGGATGTCGCGCGCAGCGGTCCTGGAAGTCGGCGCGCACGCCGATGGCCACACGGGCGCGACCGGTGGACGCGGTCAGCAGCGCCGCGATGAACGCGTCCCGCTCGGCCGGGTCCGCGCACAGCGTGAAGACCTCCTCGAACTGGTCGACCACCAGCAGCAGGTCCGTGTCGTCGCCACGGTCGACCAGCGCCTGCCGGATGCGCAGCCCCAGGTTGGCCGGATCGGCCGCGAATTCGGCCCGCAGCACCGCCGGCGATTCCTCGAGAAATGAGGCCAGCCGCACCGCGCATTCTTCGAGGGGGCGCCCGCCAGGCGTGAACAGAATTGTCGGACGATTGCCGCGGCCGGCCACCAGCCCGGCCCGCAGAATAGACGACTTGCCGGATCCCGATGGGCCGAACAGCCCGGCGAATCGTCGGCCGTTCACCCGATCGACAAGTTCGGCCACCGGTTCCTCGCGGCCGAAGAACAAGTGCGCGTCGGCCGCGTCGAACGGCGCCAGGCCGATATAGGGCGCACCGCCCGGCTCCGATTGTCCGGTCGGCTCGCGCAGCGCCGCGGTGACCTCGCGCCACCGCCGTTCCCACTCGGCGGTGTCGCCCGAGCAGGCCGAGACGTAGGCCAGCGTGACCGACAGGCTCGGCAGCCGGCGCCCGGCGGCGGCGTCGGACAGCGCCGCCGGCGAGTAGTGGGCCCGGCGGCTCAACTCGCGGTAAACCGGATTTCCGGCGTGTTCCCGCAGCTTGCGAAGGTCGGCGGCGAACCGCACGACCGGACCGTCTCCCGCGGCCAGCGGGCGTTCGGCGCGTGGCATTCCCCCACTCCCCCCTGGAGTCCCCACCCGCATTGTTCACGGGATGTTGTCAATCGTCCAGTCATCGACGCTGAACACAGCGGAACTGGTACACAGGAGCCGGCGGCGGCCGCACCTCACCCCCAGAGAGGCCGGCCGCCGCCGTGACCGGAATTGTCTCAGCGGTCATCGAATTCCCGCTCACGAAACCGTCAGCCGGCGACCAGTATCAGCAGCCCCAGGCCGACGAGGATCGCACCAAGGGCGCGACGGCCCCGCCAGACGGCGACGACGCCGATGGCCAGCGGCACCAGCCCGGCGAAGCGGATCGCCTCGGGCGGCACTAGACCGGCCGCGATGCCGCCGAGAATGCCGGCAGTCACGACGCCTCCAGGTGCATTCCCGCACCCTAGCCCGGCTGACCGGAGGGGTACAAAACTCGACCCGAATCCGACCGCCGGCATCCTCCGCCCGGCGGCGCTGCCTACCGTGATCACGGGGAACTACCCGTGAGAGGGGCAATTCGAGTTGAGACGTGTGCTGTCCGCCGCCGCGATCGTCGCGGCGGCCGTGCTCACCATGGGGAACGCGGCCGCCGTCGGCGCGGCGCTCCCGCACGAGACGATCACCTGGGGCTCCTGTTCGGACACCACGCTGGCCAACGCCGGCGCGCAGTGCGGCACGTTGCAGGTGCCGCTCGACCACGCCTACCCCGGCGGCGCGAAGCTCACGCTGGCGCTGTCCCGGTTGGTGCACAAGGCTTCCAGCCCGTACCAGGGCGTGATGCTGGTGGCGCCCAACGCGCTCGGCGGCGCCGGCTACGAGTCCCCGGTGCTCGGGCAGCAGCTGCCCGGCGCGGACGGCTACGACTGGGTCGGCTTCGCACGCCGCGGCCTCGCGCCCAGCGTGCCGGCGCTGTCGTGCGAGCCGAACTACCAGGATTTCAACCGGCCGGCCTACGTGCCGACCACGCCGGACATCGAGACCCAGTGGTTGAACCGGGTGCGGGGCTACGCCGACGCGTGCGGTCAGGCCCAGCCGGATCTGTTGCAGCACATGAAAACCACCGATGTGGTGGCCGACATGGAGGACATCCGCCAGGCGCTGGGCGTGAGCCAGCTCAGCCTGTACGGCCAGTCCTACGGCACCTACGTCGAGGAGGTCTACGGCACGCTGCACCCGCTGACCGTGCAGCGCATGGTGCTGGACAGCCCGATCAACCCGGACGAGGTCTGGTACCGGGCGGCCAACTTCGACCAGAACCCCGGTCTGGAGCGGAACTTCCTGCTCTGGTTCGACTATCTCGCCGCCAATGACGGCACGTACCACCTGGGCACGACGCGGGCGGCGATCCAGCAGGTGTGGGCCGACCAGATCGCGAAGGTGACGGCGCACCCGGCCAACGGTCTCATCGGACCGTCGGAGCTGGCCGACACCTTCCTGGTGACGCCGTACTTCCAGGCGACCTGGCCGCTGTTCGCCGGCGTCTTCGCGCGGTACGTGGCCAGCGGCGACGCCACCGAGATCCAGGCCACCTACTCGCAGTTCTTCCAGCACGGCAACGACAACGTGTTCGCCACGCTGCTCGCGCAGACCTGCACCGACGCGCCGTGGCCAGCGGACTGGGCGAAGTGGCGGGCCGACACGGTGGCCAGCGACGCGCAGGCGCCCGACACCACCTGGGGCAACACCTGGGCCAACGCGCCGTGCCGGGTGTGGCCGGCCAAGGCCGCGACCCCCGTGCCGGTGCTGGGTTTCGGGGTGCGCAGCGTGTTGCTGCTGGAGAACTCGCTGGACGCTGTCACTCCGCTGTCCGGCGCATTGTCGGTGCGCCAACGGTATCCGCACTCGGCGCTGGTGACGGTGAACGGGGCCATCACCAACGGCGTCGTGCCGGGCACGAACGCCTGCGTGAACACGGCGCTGGGCAGCTATCTCAGCGGTGGCAGCCTGCCGGCGCGGCGGGCCGGGACCGTCTCCGACACGGAGTGCGCGGCCTGACCCTCGACGCCGACAACGCCGCCTCGACCTCGGTCGGGGCGGCGTTTCCCCTTCTGGTCTAGACCAAATCTGTCAAGGGTGAACGCTTCGCGCGAGGATCTTTCGCTGTCAGGATGGGCGGACGCCGCCACGCCAATCACGTCATTACCCCTGCGATGACTGTGAGGAAACATCATGGCGAAGACACCCCTGCGCCTGGCTGGTTTATCTGCGCTGGTGCTGAGCGGGCTGCTCGTCGCGGCGCCGCTGGCCACCGCCGGAACCCGGCCGGCCGACGCCCCGATGAGCCCGTCCGCGACCTGCACGCAGAAGAGCACACTGGCCGGCACCCACCTGTCCGACCTGCAGATCGCCCAGTACGCGCGCAACAACGGCGGCCTGCACGGCAACGGCCTGATCATCTCCATCGCGGTGGCGCTGGCCGAGAGCCAAGGCTGGACCAAGGCGGTGCTGGTCGACACCGACTGCAGCCGCGACCGCGGCGTGTGGCAGATCAACTCCTTCTGGCACAGCGAGGTCTCGGACGCCCAGGCGTTCAACCCGGTGACCTGTGCCCAGGCCGCGGCCCGGATCTCGTCCAACGGCACCAACTGGACGCCGTGGACCACGTATCAGAACGGCGCCTACAACCAGTTCATGTCGCGGGCCCGGACCGCCGCGTCCCAGGCCGGCGGCTGAGCCGCTGACCGCGCGCCGGCCGTCAACGGCGACGGCCGGCGCGCACCCGGTCAACGCCAGTCGAACCGGTAGGCGCGGTAGGTGTTCACGCCGGTCGGGAACTTGGCGCTGAACACCACTGCCCCGTTCCGGTCGAACTCGGACAGGTAGGGCAGCGCGCCCCAGCCGACGAACGTGCGCCCGCCCGGCCCCGGCTGTGCGTTGCCCTGCGACGTGGCGAGCAGCCCGGCGGGCTGGTTCTCCGTGCGCACCAAGGTCGCCGTGTGCTTGCGGAAGTCCAGTTTCACCGTCACGACACGGCTGTAGGGATATTCGGAGACGGCGCCCGTTCCGGTGTTCGCGGCGCCGGCGGACTCGTTGTCGAAGAAGGTGTAGTACCCGCCGCCGAGCGGCTCGGGGTCGTGCTGCCAGGAGACGAGCGCGCCGGCGCTGTTGAGCTCCTGCCCCTGCACGGCGAAGGAGCTCGCTTTTCCGCCCAGCTGCCACAGGATCCGGCCGTCGTGGCGCGAGATCTCGTAGGCGGTCCAGGCGTCGCGGGCGTCGATCAGCAGATTGTCGCCGTCCTGCTTGACGGCGTTGATGTGGAACCAGTCCCAGGGCGTGGCCGTCGAGGCCGGCAGCGGCTGCTCGCTCTGCGAGTACGGCACGTGGTCGGCGGCGTTCCACTGGAACAGCACCTCGCCGGTGGCAATGTCGATCTCCTGCACCACGCCGTCGATGACCTGTTGGCTGGCCGGTCCGCCGATCGCGGTGAGGTCGGCGGTGGACTGGCGGTAGGCCAGGATCAGGGCCGTGTTCCTTGGCGTGATGACAAATTCGTGCCCGTCGGCCTGGTAGCCGTTGCCGGCCCGGACCTCGCCGATCTTGCGGTAGTGAGCGTCGTAGATCTCGTCGACGCCGGTCGCCAGCCCGCCCAATCCGGTGCCCTGCCACCAGGTCAGCACCGGCTGGCCGTGATAGGCCTGCTCGCGGAAGTCCGTCGCCGCCTGCCCGGCCGGCACGGTCTGCGACCACACCACCAACTTGGCGTCGGGGCTGAGGATCTCCACGCCGTTGGCGTAGCTGTTGGACGTCGGCGTGATGAAGATGTCGCCATGTCCGGCGCCGGCCGCGTCCGTGAGCACGGTGAGCGGCGGCAGCTGGGGGGCCGCGGCCGCTTGGCCAGAAGGCACTATGACCGCGGGCACGACGACCGCGGCGGTGACGGCGGCCGCCGCGAGGATGTACTGGCGCATGGCTGGCGACGCTAGAACGCGCTGTCTTCCAAGGGAAGCGCGTTCACAGTGTGGGAACTAGCGGGAGTGGCTGGACAGCATGGTGCTGTGCAGAACTTCGACGTGCCGGCACGTCACCGCCACCGCGGCGACAGCGTCCCGTCGCTCGATGGCCGTGACGAGCTCACCATGCTCCCGGTTGGACTCGCGCAGGTATTCCATGGGATACGGCAGGTAGTAGCGGTAGAGCTCGCGCACCACCGCCGCGTACCGGCCCACGCCGACGGCCAGGCCGCTGGCCTCGACGACCGCCAGGTGGAACCGGGCGTCCAGCTCGTGGAACTCGGCCCAGCCCGAGGCCTTGTCCATCAACGAGACCAGGTCCCGCAGCTCGGCCACGGCGAGGTCGTCCCGGCTCAGGGCGGCGAGATGCACCAGTCCCGTCTCCAAAGCCAGCCGGTGGTCGATCAGCTCGTGCATCTCGGCCGTGCCCCCGGTGTAGGCGGCGATCTCGGCCACCATGCCCATGGCCGGCTCCTGGGCGACCAGGGTTCCGCCGCCGCGGCCGCGCCGGCGCTCCAGGACGCCGGCGAAGCACAGCGACTCCAGCGCCCGCCGGACGGTGATCTCCCCGACCCCGAGCGCGACGGCGATCTCCGGCCCCGGTGGCAGCGGCTCGCCCGGGGCGAGCAGGCCCAGCTCCACCGCCAGCGCGATCCGGGCCCGCACCGTGTCCAGCGCGGAGAGCCGGCGGATGCCGGCCACAGCGGGATCGATCAGCGCGGGCGCACGCAGGCGGTCCATGCCGGCCACCATACCGGCTAAAACCGCTCATAATGAGCAGTCTTGTGAAAGTGTTCAGCCTGGACTATTTTGCGCCTACCGTCACCGACGGAAGGAGTGCCCGTGTCCCTGCCCGTCGTGTTGGCGCAGGCTGAACCCGTGCCGTTCGACCGGCCGCTGGAGGCCTTCGCCGCCGAGGTCGCAGCCCTGCTCGCCGAGCATCCCGGCACCCGCCTGGTGATGTATCCCGAGCTGCACCTGTGCCGGGCCGAGCGGCCGGCCGACGCCGCCGAGCCGTTGGACGGTCCTCGGCGCCGAAAGTTGGCCGAGATGGCCGGCGACCTCGGCGTCTGGCTCGTGCCCGGCAGCGTGTGCGAACGCGGACCGGCCGGCGAGCTGTTCAACACCGCCATGGTCTTCTCCCCCGGCGGCGAGCTCGTCGCCTCGTACCGCAAGGTCTTCCCGTGGCGGCCGTACGAGCCGTACGACCCGGGCGACCGCTTCGTCGTCTTCGACATGCCGGAGGGCCGGGTCGGGTTCTCCATCTGCTACGACGCGTGGTTCCCGGAGATCACCCGGCACCTGGCCTGGATGGGGGCCGAGCTGGTGCTCAACCCCGTGCAGACCACGACCCGGGACCGGGCCCAGGAACTGGTGCTGGCCCGGGCCAACGCGATCGTCAACCAGGTGTTCGTGGCCAGCCTGAACGTGGCCGGGCCGTTCGGCATGGGGTGCAGCGTCGTGGTCGGGCCCGAGGGGCAGGTGCTGGCCGAGACGCCCGGCGCCGAGCCGGCGGTGCTCGCGCTGGAGCTGGACCTGGCCGAGGTGGCCCGGGTGCGCAAGCATGGCACCGCCGGGCTGAACCGGATGTGGGACCAGTTCGGCGAAACCGACGCGCCCATCGAGCTTCCGCTGTACCAGGGACGAATCGAACCCGGCCGGTGGCGGCCGGGCGGAGGTGACCCGCGATGACCGCGACGAGTACCACCGCGACCCTCACGCCGCACCTGCGCCTGCGCGGTGTAGTCCTCTTTGGACTGGCGTACATGGCGCCGCTGATCGTGCTCGGCACGTACGGCATCGTCGCCGACACCACTAGTGGCACGGTGCCGACCGCGTACCTGCTGGCCACGGTGGCGATGCTGTTCACCGCGGCCAGCTACGGCCGGATGGCCTCCGTCTACCCGGTCGCCGGCTCCGCGTACACGTACGTGCGCAAGTCGATCGACTCCCGGGTCGGCTTCCTGGTCGGCTGGGCGGTGCTGCTGGACTACTTCTTCCTGCCGATGGTGATCTGGCTGATCGGCGCCGCCTACATGTCGGCGGAGTTCCCGGCCGTGCCGAGCTGGGTGTGGGTGCTGGGCTTCATCGTGGTCACCACGGCCTTGAACGTGCTGGGCATCCGGGTCGCCGTCACGGCCAACTTCCTGCTGATGGTGTTCCAGCTGCTGGTGATCGTGTTCTTCGTGATCCTGTCGCTGCGCCAGGTCGGGGCCGGCGGGCACAGCCTGTTCAGCGCGGTCCCCTTCTACCACAGCGGTTCCTCGTTCAGCGGCATCTCCGCCGGGGCGGCGCTCGCGGCGTACGCGTTCCTCGGCTTCGACGCCGTGACCACGCTGACCGAGGAGACTTTCGAGCCCCGCAAGACCATTCCCCGGGCCATCCTGCTGACCGCGCTGCTCGGCGGCGTGCTGTTCGTGGTCCTCTCCTACGCCACCCAGCTCGTGCATCCCGGCTCGACGTTCCACGACACGTCGTCGGCGGCGTTCGAGATCGCCACCGACATCGGCGGCAACGTGTTCGCCGCCGTGTTCCTGGCCGGGCTGATGGTCGCGCAGTTCGCGTCCGGCATCGCCGCGCAGGCCGGCGCGTCCCGGCTGATGTTCGCCATGGGCCGGGACGGCGTGCTGCCCAAGCGCTTCTTCGCCTACCTACAGCCGAAGTTCGAGACGCCGGTGTTCGGCATCGTCCTCATTGGACTCGTCGGCCTCGGCGCGCTGGCCCTGGACGTCACCACCTCCACGTCGTTCATCAACTTCGGGGCGTTCACCGCCTTCACCTTCGTCAACATCTCCGTCATCGCGCTATGGCTGCGCCAACAGGGTTCGGCACAGCGGGGTTCGGTGGTGCGCAACCTGGTGTTCCCGGTCATCGGGGCCGCCGTCGACATCTGGCTGCTCGTGCACCTGGACGGCATCGCCGTCACCCTCGGCCTGATCTGGCTGGCCCTGGGCGTCTGCTACCTCGCCTACCTCACCCGCGGCTTCCGCCGCCCGCCGCCGGAGGTCACGTTCGAGGAGTGATCGACTTGCGGCAACGCCTGCAATAAAATCCACGCGTAATTAAAATTTACATCGAAAAAAGGGACAGATGCATTTGGCCACATGGACGTGGTCTCTGTGACCGAGGAACTGATTCCCGAACTGGTGGCGTCCGTGGGCGCGCTGTTCGCTGAGGACGGCGGGCGGCACGACCCGCGAATGGACATCGGCTTGCCCACCCGGGACGGCACCGCCTACTACCGGGACCTGCTCAATGTTGGCCTATGCCTGCTGGCCAGGGCCGATGGCGTGACCGTCGGACACCAGGTCGGGCGTTTGAGGTGACGCTGCGACGGGGGTAGGGATGCGAGAGGCCTGATGTCGGACTGCGCGGATCAGACAGGCGGTTGGGTTTTAGGGAATTTCCGGGTGACTCCGGGTGGATTTTGCGCGGAGACCTCTGGGCGATGGCGTATCGAGGCGCTATCGGGCAGGCTCCGCCTGCCTCGATACGCTATAAGCTTATGCCATCGCCCCCCTCCGCGCAAAATCCACCCTCCGGAAGGTATGGTCACGGTTTGCTTGGGTCATCCCGGTTTCGTGACACCGGTTCGCTTGGCCGCCATTTGCTGGGTCCCGTTCACGGGCTCTCTTCCTGCTGGGTTCAACTTCGCTCTGTAGTTGTCAAAGAACCGGTGGGTCGGTCAGTACTGGTGTGGCTCGGTGATGTAATACCGGCCTTGCGGGGTGACCCAGTGGGAGTTGCTGTCCGCGTCCAGGGTGACGGTGTAGTTGCCATGCGTTTTGAGGTGGTGGTGCCAGGCGCAGAGACCTTTGATGCCGGTGGCGGTGGTCTGACCTTTCGGCCACGGCACCACGTGGTCGAGTTCCTGGATGGGCCGTGTGCAGCCGGGTGCGGTGCAGTCTCCGCCGGCGCTGACGGTGGCGAATTCCTTGAGGAGGGCGGTGGGTCGGTATTTGTCGGTGCTGATGGCTTCGGCCTGCCGGTAGGGTCCGAGCACGACACCCCGCCAGGGCCCTTGCATGGCCAGGTCGCGGGCGTTGTCGGCGGAGACCGGGCCGTAGCCAGCCAGGAGACCGGGATCTTCGGTCAGGCCCATCAGGGTCTCCAGTGAGACGGTGACGTGCACCTGGACTGTGCGGTCGACGCCATAGCCGAGGAACCGGTCCAGGAAGGCATCTGTCCGCTTCTGATCAGTGGTGCGCTCGTCCTTGGGCAGGGCCCGGGCGTCCTGGGTGAGGACCCCGTAGCAGGCCCGGGCGTCGACGGCCGGCAGGATGATCTTCAGTTGCGCCATGTCGTCTGGCAGCGGGGAGAACTCCACCCGCCGATCCCCCTTGGCTTTCTGGCGGCGCTGCTCGTGGCCGGTGGGGTCGGCCTCGGCGACGGCTTTGGTGGCGCGGCGGGCCAGTTGGCTGCGGGTCAGTCCCGGGGCAACGTCGACAATGGCGTCCTCGACCTGGGTGATGAGCTCCTGACTGGCCAGGTGGATCACCCGATCGTCCACGGTCTCAAACCGGCGCAGGTCGATCTCCCCGCACCGCAACAACTCCGCAAGCCGAGGCAGCCGATCCAGCGCCTCGCTGCGCTCCTTCTGCCGGACCACCGACTGCTCAGGCTCGTGAATGGCCATCGCGACCTCGGTCGTGTCGTCCATCTCGCGCAGGAGCGTGAGTTCGACGTGGTGCAGGGCCGCGAGATTCTTCCGGACCAGGATGAGTGCGGTGAGCTTTTGCGAAGCGGTGAGCGTGGCGACATCTGCACCCAAGAGCAGGGCCACGATAGCCCCCGAGGGTTCCTCGGACTCTAGCTCTCGAGTGAGTTCTTTCATGCCTCCAGAATACGCCTACTGAAGATCCAAATCGAATCACTAACGGGTGAATTCGCGTTTCATGCATAATCGCCAACCCAGCCACCGGAAACATTCATATTGAGGGCGGATTTCGCGTGGAGGGACGCGATGGCGTACGCTTGTCGGCGATCGAGGCAGGCGCAGCCCAATGGCGCTTCCTTAGATGATCTTGCCTGGTAGTGTGCGGTTGTGGCGGGTGTGACACGTGAGGCGAAAGCGGCCGCTGATCCCTTCCTTGACCGG
>Ga0307511_10001507_pt1 | contig 24656 bp, 28 predicted proteins | sample 13_EM_MG_FD_200266 | JGI IMG/M metagenome (GOLD analysis project Ga0307511, IMG submission 200266) | Populus trichocarpa ectomycorrhiza microbial communities from riparian zone in the Pacific Northwest, United States - 13_EM | ecosystem: Host-associated > Plants > Roots > Unclassified | place... | reverse complement strand
TCGGACGGAGCATGCACGTGGCTTTCGGGCTTTCGCGGGCTTTCAATAGACTCTTTCTGCCATTAATGCGCGAGCTGCACCTGCGAGGTTCAGATTCTCTACTTCGGCAGCACGGCCCATACACGTTTGCTATCAATATAAACGCTAAATCAAACCGCTCGATGTCACGATGCCTGCGTGCCGAGGCCCGATAGGGTCAGCAAGAAAATAATAAATGAGTTCGATGTATTCTTTAGGAAGCAGTCTACGGAAACTAGCTGTCAAACTCAGACATTGCGCGCTGCCCTGGTATCTGGGTACCTATCATTCCATCGCTGACACAGCCTGCCCACGAGGACAGATTCAATTGCCGTATCGTTCCCGGTCCGCCGAATCTAAACCGAAGCCAAACATTCGAACCGGGCTCTGGGGAATACAAACCTTCATCACTGAGCGCAACAAATAAACCCTACCACGACTTCCTCATCAGCTGGGTGATCAAATGGAAAGGACGCCATGTACTTCTAATTCGATACCATAACCCCCGTTTCTTCGTGCTACTATGGGGTTGAGGTTGGATCGGGACGGAGATCAGTTCTGAAGCCGTTGGTGTAAGAGTGGGAACACAAACCGAATCGAGGCATGAGAGGAAGCTTACCTTGGTGGTTGATGTCGTGCCATTGCAGCGATACCTTGTCGGCTTCTCCGGAGTTGTTCGACAGTTCATCAAGGTGCTGAGGGTTGTATGAGTTCTTGACCAGGCAGTGAGCTATAGACCAGTTCCAAGACCCCCGTCTGTAGTCTGAAGCACAAACCTTCTCATTGTTCAATTGGCGGATGACGTGGTGCCTGTCTTCAGGACTACCCTCAGGGGGTTTTATCAATCGATCGGTGCGAGTTCGGCCGGGGAAAGGGGGGCCGATGACTACTTCGAGTTAAGTAGTTTGCGCATAACCTGTGGGGGCGTGTGAATCAACTCACGGGAGGATGTGTGATTTGTGCAACCTCCCAGCGTCTGTGCAGGCTGGGCGTACGTTTGGTCGGGGGAAACTGTCCCACCTCCATCCACACGTGCCTTGGGGAGGATATTATGGACAAGCGGCGTGGAGGATATCGCTGGCGAATTCGTGGGTACCGCTTCCTGCTCGAGGGACCATTCCACTGGTATTGGTGAGGTAAAAGCAGTTTTGTCAGCCCTTCTCAGCGAAGATCTGTGAGCAAAGTACACGCCATCCAAGTGGGGGGGGGGGGGACTGACAGCTTTTTTAGTACCTCAAGCGCTTGTTCCGCGCTGGGGCGATCCGATGGTGTCTGCTCCCAACATTTCTGGGTCAATTCCCATAAGCAGTCCGTGAAACTGGCATGATTGGGTCGTTCTGGGCGTTTCCCACTCGTGACGCTCGCTATAACCGCTGGAGCGGTGCTTCCAACGAACGGGGCTTTGCCGGTGAAAACCTTCCCCAGCTGATGAGCGGGTGACATAGATAAGGTTGATGGTCTCCTACCTCGATTATGACCATCCCAAACGAAAAGATATCGGATCCTTTACTGGCAGGCTGTTCGTCCATTAAGATTTCTGGTGCACACCACCGAGTAGTGTACCAATCCCCGCCGAGATTACTTCTCATAGAGTGTGGGTCCCGGACGATGGATGCCAAACCAAAATCTGTAATTCGTGCGTTGCTGGATTCGTCGACCATTATGTTCGGCTAAGTTTATATCCCTCAGTACAAAATACAGTGATTACGTGAGACAACGCACTCCCTTAAGGTCCCCATGTATCACGTTGCACGAGTGGAGGTATGCGAGACCTTCGGCGACACCAAGCAGCTGGGAAGAGGATGAGGCCCCATCCCAAGTGGGCAGAAGTTGACTCACGAGACTGATCAGGTTTGCCTGCGGATTCTCTTTGACATAGCTTCTCAATTCTCCCCTAGGCATCCACCCGGACACCAGCTGGAGGGGTTCGAGTGTGATACCAACGAATGGAACGACATGGGGGTGGCTCAGATGCTTCCACATCACGGCCTCCTTGCAAAATGACTGGAAAATCAATCCGTCAACGAAGTTCCAGCCGGGGCTCGAACTGGTGACATACCTGTTTGATCTTCTCCATATCATCGGTGGCACACATCCGAATCCTTTTGATACAAACGCCTGCACCGGTACTAAGCGTCCCTCTGTACGCGTCACATGATCCGCCAAATGCAACGGGTACCTCGCTCGTGAACGAAAGGACCCCAGATAATTGATAGGTGGCAGGGAGGGTCGCCCGAAGGCCGCATATCTTTTGTAACACATGGAAGGACTTTCCGAACGGTTGACCCGCACAGTCGAGGTGGCCGAGAACCTATGGGCGGACGGTCAATGGAATTTCGCTGGCAATGGGTAAGACCTCACATCATCCAGGTGGTCCACGAGTTGAGGTAGCTCGTCATCCGGGAGCCGCTGAAGGTACTCGACGTACTCCTTATCGTGAAGGAGCCGATAGAGTTGGTCCGGAAACTGATTCGACGACCTATCTAGCTCGTAGAGACGTCGCGGGGACATGATCAGGAGGGAATCGCGGGAGATGGCTCGGGGCGGGGCGAACGAGAAGACAATCGCGTATGAAGTCCGCGACGAGATTAAATAGGCCTGGGGTCCAACAATATGCACGGCAATCAACAGGGAGTGCTTCGACGGCAAGAACCCCAATGCAACTCAACCCCATGGTACGTCATGCAGCTAAGTATCTCTATGTGAAAGTGAGCACGGCCTTCAGCTCCTTGAATCAACCTGTACCATACCTGATCGGTCGGTTTAGTCAGACTGTTGTACTCATCTGACCAACGCGAGGGGTGCGATTTCGCCATCGGGGTGGCGAATTTGTCTCCGAATCATAAGGGGACCGTCGCGTTCCAGTTTCGATGATCCGAATCTTCTCGAGTGGGTACAGCGGGAGACATTGGCTCTACAAGCATACGTCAGGCGTCAGACACAAAGATTCGTGCCACATCGAGTAAAGTACCGCGTCAAAACAAACCCAAGCAGCGTGGCGGGAAACGGGGGAGGGTGTTTTCACTTTTGCATGCAAATGGCTGTGTAATAGGCGCGTTTGGAGTCCGGAGTGCTTCATACCCGAGGCTGTTCGGTTCGGGAATCTACAAGGCGAGGATCCCTAGTGGATCGAAACTTGGTCAGCGTACGAGTGCCCCAACGTCCCCAACCGCGTACGTTGTTGCCACTAACCCAAGGAGGCTCCAGATGTAGGCCCCCTCGGGCCCAGAAGGCGGAGATGCGATTCTGGACGGCGAGGGGTAAAAAAAAAACATCCGACTCCGGACAAACGACCCGGTCTGTCAATCCAAACTCCCGAGACCCCTGCTGTGATGTTGGTCACATACGAAAGATTGTTCGGTCGGGCTGACTCAGAAAAATACATATTCCTGCTTCAGGCGCCGACTGTTACAGTCACCGATCGCTCGCTGGATCGTCGGGGTTAGGCGTCCCCAGACGGTTTGTAGACCGCCAAAGCGCTAAGGTCCTACTGCACTGGTAGGTACAGGGGGATGTTGAGAGAGTTGCTGGTCTATTGAAGATCGCGTTCGAACCTTACCTTCATCACCACTGTGCCCTCCCGCGCCGATGGGGATGTTTTGGATCGTACTCATATCGACGGCATCAACCTTCGCAAATGAGTGTGCACGGGGGGGCTACCCACATCACCCCCAACCTCCGCTTTTGCGATGGTTGCTGTGTATGGGCGCTGCCCGGCGTGATGCCCCGGACCTGAGAAACCACACGTATCTGCGGATCATCTCGAGGATGGATAGGTCGTCCGCTGGCACATCATGAAGTGGTGACGCCGGAGGCAGGTGCGGACCCCATCTATCGTCACCGGCATCGAGAACAGGATCCAATGGGGAGGGGTCGAGTGGGAGGGCGGAGGGCGTGCGTCGTTAAAACTTCAGGATGATCCGAACGGTGGGAGATAAGGATTATGGGTGACTGGGTCATCGTATTTGGCCAAGAGAGGCTGAAAACATCCGAGCTTCTCGCGCTTGTCCGATCAATTTTTTTTTTTGTATCAATGCTTATCCCGCTACAGCTACCTAGTACAAGGGCAAGGCGCGGTCGGTCTCAGGGGTTCCCTTCGACCATTTAAAATTAAATAGTGATAAATAGAAGGTGAATTGGGTGGTGGCGGAAGGGGGGAGGATACACTCGGCGAACCGAGGGGGTGTGCCCAGGATGTGGTCTATGCTACCAAACAAAGATCACGCGTGAGGATTGGTTTGCGGACGAATTATCGAATAAGAAGTGTTCCCTAATCGGGGGCGCCGGATTTAGTGAATGCGCCAGATCTGTGCATGAACTGGATCAGGTCGGGTAAACCGTTGCGGGGGTACTTGTCCGATCAAGTTCTTCATCGGCGACCGCCGCCTCATCATCCGGAAGCAAAACCAGTTCGTCAACAACCCCAAGCCACGGTGTGGGGGACTAGCACCGAAGTACTGGCGGACCGGCACAAAACTTCAGTCGCTGTTTTATTCTTCCAACGACTAAATTTCCACGGGGTAAAAGAATCCATGGTCAACGTCGCCGAACCGTTCCACTGACGACATGTACCGAGTTCCACGACCAGCTACTGCGGTCTTCTCTCCTCCTCTTTGTTTGCCGATTTGCCTTGTTTTCCTAAGCCCGGTTGTTGCTGTGGACAATTTCTCTGCGCTCAGCTCCGAAATGGGAACGGTGACCTTTTCGATTTATAAGATTATGCTCACCACGTTTCCACTACCTACTGTCTCTCACACATACACGCCGACTGTTTGGTCCGAGAGCGTTTGACCATGCGGTTGGAGCGTTTTTTTGGATTGGGATCGGCGCTCTATGGGTGTGTACAAACTTCACGTAACTCCTGTCAAAATTTTCGTGTCCATCGTGCCCATTTGTGAGGCTGTGGCTGTCACGTAGACCCAGGGACATCTTGGGCCCCTGATATTCCTCCTGATGGTGAAATGCACTATATAAGTCCGGGAGTGAACCTGCGAGATCCCGGAGAGTCCCTGCGGCATCGCAGGGTGAAGCGGGAATATTCCTCGTGCATTTTTCACATCCTCCGACCGCAAGAGGCACCAAAACGCTCCACCTCGGAGATCTCATGAATATGTGAATAACTATAAGAGGCACGAAATACAACACAACGTTACGATGCTTCTACAACAAACGAGTATTTTCGCCGTCCCCGCCACCAACGCACTTTTGTCCGTCATGACCCCACACCCGGCGTTGCGACATACGCGTGGTTGGTTTACTCGACTTTGAGGGCCTCGATTGACCAATACTCCTCCGCATAGTCCAAAATAGCCCGATCAGAGCTAAACTTGCCCATCCTGGCACAAGTCGTGATGCTCTTCTTTAACCATGCGCTCTGATCCAAATATGCCTCATCGACCAACTTGAGCGCGTCGATGTAGGACTGGAAGTCTTCTGTGAGGAGGTAGTGGTCGTGGTGACGAACGGTGTTCAATAGCCTGTAAGTGATGCGGTTTAGTCGGTGGGTTGGTGATCGATCAGGGGGGAATGGGAAAAGGTACGTACGGCTCGTAGGCTTGCCCATCACCGAACTTTCCGGCGGAGATCTCGTTCAGCACATGGGCGAGGGCGGGGCACTTCTGCTCGATAGGGACGGGGTGGTAAGTGTGTTGGTATCGGAGGTCTTCCACGGCAGGAGTCAAGTGACCGAAGAAAACTATTCACAATCATTAGATCGCTGCCCCATGGTGAAAGGTGGAGAGGATAAACAACTCACAGACGTTCTCATCTCCAATCTCCTGACCAATCTCAATATTCGCACCGTCAACTGTCCCAACCAGCAATCCACCGTTCAAGCAGAACTTCATGTTCGATGTACCACTGGCCTCAGTACCGGCGGTCGAGATATGCTGGGATATGTTGCTAGCAGGAACCAGCAACTCGGCGACAGACACAGAGTAATCTGGAAGGAAGTAGACCTCTAGATACTCCTTGGTGTCAGGATCCGAGTTGACGATTCGAGCGACATTGACGATGAGCTTGATGACCAATTTGGCGATGTAGTATCCTGGAGCGGCTTTTCCGGCAAAAAATACGACACGGGGGTTGGCCTTCTTGCGCTCTTCGGGAGTCATAGACTTGAGAGTGAAGTAACGCTGCACAGTCAAATCAGTTTACTTGTTCCACGGGGGATCTCAGCAGCATATACTCACGTGGATAACGCCGAAGATGTTCAATGTTTGACGCTATCATCCGACATGAGCTACACCACCCCAGTAGCAGTTTGACAACCCCGGCGCACCTTGTATTCATGCAACCTCTTCACATGCACATCGAACATCGCCTTGGTGTTGACCTTGACGCCAAGGGTGGTCTCAACATAGTGAGCCAGCCTCTCTTTGTTCGTCTGCTTGATGGCGGCCCACTTCTTCTGGAACTTGGGATCGTCAGCGTGTTCCAGAAGACCCTTTAGCTTCTTGAGATCCTTGAGCCACTCCTCCTTGGGGATTTTGAGAGTCTCGGTGATGAGGGCGGAAAGACCGGGGTTGCATTGATCGAGCCAGCGACGGGGAGTCACTAAGGCAACAATTTAGAGGCGGAGACGTCGCGATCGACGAAACGCTTACCTCCGTTGGTAACGTTTCCAAACTTGCTGATTCCGTAGAACTCGACAAAGTCCTTGCAGATTGTGGTCCTCAAGAGCTCAGAGTGGAGTTCAGCGACACCGTTGACCTTACGAGACCCTGTGATATCCAGGGCAGTCAATTCGACGGCTGAGGTGAAGAAGCAGTAAAACCGCACCGATGATGGCCAAGTAAGCCATGCGGACTTGCTTGGGGAAACCTTCCTCGATCAAAGACATCCGGGCGAGTCTGTCTCTGTCACCAGGGAACTTCTTCTCGACGGTTTGCATGAAGAACCTTGGAAAAAAATCAGTAGGACGCAAGCTAGCGGTACTTCTGTGTAACTTACAGGTTCTAAAAGTGAAAACAACGCTCAGAACCCTTTCATAACGAGCCGAAACGAGACATCAACTCACAATATCGTAGATTATCTGTAAGTGCCTCGGGAGCAAGTGCTCCAACAAAGGAACCGCCCACTTCTCGAGAGCTTCTGGAAGGACAGTGTGGTTGGTGAAGAAGAATGTGTTGGTGACGATCTCCCAGGCTTTGTCCCACGGAATCTCTTCCTCATCGACGAGAATACGCATGAGTTCCGGGATAGCGAGAGTGGGGTGGGTATCATTGAGCTGGATGGCGGCATCTGATTACGAATCAAGCGCTGACAGTTATTGAGAAATGTAATCAACTCACAGTCGGGGAAAGCAGAGAATGGCTTGTCGAGGCTCTTGAACCTCCTGATGATGTCGGCCAAACTGGCAGCCGTCCAGAAGTATTGCTGCTTCAAACGTAACTCTTTACCGACTGAAGGCGCGCACAGGGGGCGTGATCGGGAATGACATGATCAGGGACTCGCGCGAGGTAGCTCGTGAAACTTGTGACTTACAAGTAGTGTTGTCGTTGGGATACAGAACGCTTGTGATCGCTTCGGCGCTGTTGGAGGCCTCGACAGCTCGTTCATAATCTCCGGCTAAGCGATGGGACCCGAACACGGAAGGTAATACAACCGAAGGAAGAGGCAAAGAATTAAGTCATCTCAGTGACGTCATCCAAAAAAAACTAAGGCGGAACGAGGAACTGACCGTTGAAACTCTGGAGATCGAAACCACGCTTGGGCTTGCTCTCCCACAGGCGAAGGTTGTTGGTGTTCTTGGTTCCATAACCTGAGGTAGACGGATGGTTAGGCTTGAAGGATGAAGACCTTTGAAGTCGGACATTACCGGGAATCATGACATCGTAGGCAAGGGCCAAAACCTCCTGCCCTCCACTCCAGACGGCACGCCCATCACCGAGCCTCTCCGCCTGTCCGTAGAACCTAACCTCGTACTGGACATCGTAACGCGGAATTTCAAATGGGTTGAGATGCTCCAACCAGGGGTCTGGGGCCTCGAGCTGGCTACCGTCGGGAGCGATCAACTGCTGGAAGATACCGTACTTGTACCTGAGGGAATACCCCCAGACAGGCAGATCCTGCGAGGAAGAAGAGTCCAGGTAACACGCAGCCAAACGACCGAGACCACCGTTTCCGAGAGCCGCGTCACGTTCCTGATCGACGAGGTCCTCGAGGTTGAAACCGAGCTTATCGACACCCTCACGGTACTGATCCTTCAAGCCGAGGTTGAGGAGGGCGTTATCGAAGGTACGACCCATCAAGTACTCGATACAGAGGTAGTACGCCCGTTTTGGTTGCTTGCGAGTGTAAGCAAGCTGAGTCTCGTTCCAGTTCAACTGTGGGGAAGTGAGCTGCAGCTCGCTGTGATGGGGATCGGCCAACGTACCAACATGTTGTCTTTAGCGGACAACGCGGTAGCCTGATACGCGCCAAGGTCGTCCAGGTTGTAAGCCTGACGGGACAAGGATGTTTGGACATGATGGATGATAGACGTTGTGATCGAGGAGACGTCTGGTATTGAGCTCGGTAAGTCACGGAGAGATACCAAGGGCAGTTTTAATCCCCGGGTGGAATAGGCTGAGGGATGCCTACCTTTGTCTTGGGCCCTCAGACCTTCCTTCCACGTTTTTTCATCTCCTCGCGGCCACTTCTCCTTTCCGGTGTCGTCCACATCCGGGAAGTATCCTGATGTACCGGCATGAGATTGGATGGAAACGGAGTCATCAAAAAACGATGGAGCATACCCGTGAGGGACCTGACGTGTTTCCTGGGGTGAGCCTTTCCGATAGAACCGGTGTCGATGGTGGAGGTCATGGTGCTGAAGGGAAAGACGAGAGGAATAAGAGCAAAACGGAGGTGCGGCTTTATAGGTTCTGGGAGTACATAAGCGAGATCTGTGATGGCTAGGTGATCTGGCCAGGCCAGGACTCCCCTTCCCTTGAATTTGGCTGGCCGGAGGAACTACATCTAGCAGAAGACCACAACGTGGGTCAGTGGATTCGCAACCTAACGTAAAGATTGAGATGGCATTCAAAGCAGATAACGAGCTGGAAGTTCCCAATCTTTTTTTCTTCGCTGGTTAGAAGCCCCTTGTAATTTTTCACCCCCTAGGGCGACGGGCAAATTCGGTGGTGGATTCAAACTTCCTCGGACAGGTCGCGAATCTTGCGACCAATAGTAATTTCTCCGGCCCTGCGACCTCATTAGAAAAACTCCCCTTCGTTTTCCGTGTGGTCGGCTGCACAAACGTGCTGCTGCGATCGCAAGATTTACCCTTACCTCATCCCGCCTGGTTGATGTGTCCTACAGCGGCGTTCACCAAGAGTAAATCCTCCGTTCGCTTCCGCAATTCCCACCTCCCCCAGCGCTCGAATTTTTAATAGCCGTCTATTCACCCGTCAAAAAACTGCCCCCATCTGATCGCGGGCTTAGAGCAGACAAAAAGAAGTTTTCTGCTTGATTCACACTTCCTAAGGGAGCCGTGCAATGCCGTGTTGTTACGAATTTTCCTCCAACAAGACGGAGGTCCGCACCTTCCAGACCCCACGGCTGAGCGTAACCCTCACGTAAGTTGCTACTATTTGAACGAAAAACTTCCCTATATCCTGCCCATGCGTTCTTACGGAGTCAACGACAGGGGTGGACAGATTTCGTGCTTGAAAATCAGTCCGCCGCCAAGGCACAGGCACCGATTAGATTAGCCAGCATTTCGGCCCGGCGTTCCGACTGCACACACTCTGCATACACTTGTCAATCCGTTTAGGTCCACAACGTCCATAACGCCTCTCGATTCTGCCTCTCATTGGTCCCGTCACGGCCTGCAACCTGCGATACCGTCGGAACCGCTGATATAAACCTCGGACAATCTCCAGGTGCGTCTCCGCCCCCAACCTCTAGTCTTGCATGACTATTAAGATTATCCTGACCAGCAACTTGGCGGAGAAACCCACGCCAGTATCTCCGGTTGTGCTTTCAACTGGTCCTGTGTCTTCTCAGTATCGTTTTATCAAGATGGGGCGAAGGTTGGTTCTCGAGCGGCAACTTGGAAGCGCTGATGAGTCAGCAAGGTGCCGAACCGGCGCGGGACGGAATTTTCAACTCACGAGTGGGGCCCGGCGCTGGGCGAGACATTTCGGAGAGGGCGCCTTTCGAACAACTACTCCGCGCCAGTGTGTCGGTGTTGGTTTGTGGTGGTTCGGTGGTAGAACTTTCAGCCTCCGAAAGGTTGGAGAACAACGAGTCAGGCACCGAAGCGTCCGTGAGGGTCGACCCCTGGCTCTGACAATGGTCCACGGCTAATAGAGAACTCGTGAGGGAACTCGAGGGGTTGGATTCAGGGGCGCCCTCACAGTAGACACTGATTTCTCCATAGTCTATACCATGCGGTGTGAGCGATTGGCAGGTACGCGATGGAAGACGAAAACTCACCCGGAAACGCCGTTCCAAGGAATAATTGGTCTACAAAGTCCTATGAATTCTACATCGCTCGGCGAGTGGGAAAGTGACCTACCGAATTTGGAGAAGTCGGACTCAGGGTCTTCGTACCGTTCGGGTACACTCTCGACTGGTGGGAGTGTACCGCAGACTGAAGCAGCTCCCTTGACACGGTCCAAGACGTCCTTTACCGATGGCCTAAGCTCCCGCTGGGTTTGCCAGCAGTCTTCTAGGAGCTTCCAGACTTCATCAGAGAGGCCAAGCTCTAGTGCGTTCGCAGGTTTTGTGGGTCTTTCTCCCTCCAAAACCTTAGACACTACTTCTGGCATGGGCAATTTACCAAAGGGCGGTGTTCCGGTGAGTACCTGCCAGGAAAAATCAGCGAGTGGGCTTGCTGGGAACCGCGTGGTACGCACCTGGTAGATTGACATTGCCATCGCGTATATATCGGCTTCTTTCGATGGTGCGCACTGGTCCAGTCCAAACCTGGATGGAGCAAGGAGTTCCGGGGCCATAAAGTTAATGGTCCCACCGCCTCCCGCAGACATTGCCGACTCCATCCCTAGGTTTGGGCCATCCACGATGGTGGTGAACCCGAAATCCGCAAGGCACGCCGTGACGGGGTTGGCATTCGTGATAAGGATATTGGCCTGTGCAACGTGAGAGGCGTTCGTGGAGTCATAACAGGGGAGGACTTACACCCTTCAAGTCGCCGTGTGCAATATTGGCGTTGTGAAGATATTCCAGTCCTTCAAGGGCGTCCGCGAGCTGAAAGGCGCTTAGTGACCAACAGAAAATACGCGATTATGACGTACAAGCTTCAGGTGGTTGCCAGCGTTATCGCGGACGTATCCTGTGATATCGCCGTTGGACATCCATTCAGAGACCATAGAAAGCCTCCCATCTTCGAGGGCGTCAGGAACCCCGATAAGATCAAGGATGTTGGGATGAGACAAGTTCTTCCACATGGTAACTTCTTCGCAGAATTGCTATAAAATACTTGAGCGAGTTTATCAGATAAGAAGCGGCTTGGTCCCCACCTTGCATATTCTCGTCTTGTCGTCCACTTCTGAGACTCTCACAGACTTTACGGCAACGTTCTTCCCTTCGAACTCTCTCATCCGAATGTCAGCAAAGCCACCGGAAACACGGGGCAGCCCGGAAAGATCGAACTCGTTGGGCAACAGATAGGACCCGGGAAGGCATCCCATCCTCCCACATAATCTCCTGAGAACACTGAAGGCGAGCGCATGAAGTTCAGGTTCTAATCGCGTAGTTTGGATGGCCTTCGGGAGAAAACAAAACAATGAACAGACGTCGAAGAATGTTCGAGAGGAACACACCCTATCGGCGATTTCGATAAAAAGCCTCGCATCTTCTTCAGATAACGCCAGGATATTTATACGTTCGTCCACCGATGACAGGACCGATCGAAACGACTTAGCGAATTCTTCCGACCCGGGGTCGAGTTGTGGAAGGAAATGTAGTCCCGATGACACGTTGTTTGAGAACTCTGGGTCACACGGGCGTCAGGTAGTGGTTTTGTAACAGAATCCATGAGATCTCACCTCTCTCTGATTTGGTGTTTTGCACGGTGGCAGCGACAGGAGGACTGAGCGGTGACGCAGGGAAAGAGCCAGCTCGGACACGATCAGCGGGGCAAAGGATACGAAGTGACGGAGACATGATCAGAAAGCGAGACTAGGAATTGGGATGGGGGGCCGACTGAGACAAAGACTTGGGTTGAATCAAGGCGAATCAAGGCAAAACTCAAACTTGTTGTGTCCGTGAGGACCACCCAAGCTTAAGTATACCAGGACACGTGTATCCTCGTTGCCAACATGAAGTAGAAGCCCGTAGTCGACGTGCCAACGTGACAGGTTTTGGATCCTTGCGGGTGTGATACATGTGTGGTAAACCGCTTACTTTCACAATCTTGCACATGGACCGCGACCTGGAAGCCCATATCGAGACCCAGACGCCTGGTCAATTCGGTCGTCAGATCACAGGTCTGCGATAGAGGGCCTGGCCTTGCGACGATCGGTGGGGCGACCGGCGTATTTGTCTCCTGCTCAATTATTGTTGGCCGCCCCCGGTGACTGGTGTATTGGTGATCCGTGGCCGCAGCCGGGTTCGTATTAACAGGGAGGTCTTGCACCCGAGAAGAAGCCACCGGTACCGAGATCTGGCGAAAGCGAGAAGTTGATGCAACCAGGACAAGTGAGGCAACAGGAAACTGGGCCTGACCACACCGTACACATCCGAATTGAACTGCGGTGGGAGCACCCAGTGGGGGATGGAACTGGGAGGAACGAAAGAGAACCCGATCAGGCTCGTTGTCATAGCAATTCTCACGGTTGCTCATCATCCTCAGGTCTGACCAGGCCAATTTTTCACGGCGACTCTTAGCGGTTGAGATCGTAAGAGAGCGATACCTGATTCATATACCCCCTTCGGTAGATAACTTCGTTGCAACAAAATCCAGGCCGCACGCGCGCCTCGCGCTTCATGTCGCGATTCCACGTTGTTTCTCCAACCCGGTCACTCGAGGGGCTTGGCCTCTCCCGAAACACACGTCGGCACTCGACCTCGGTTGAGTTGTGGTACCTGTGCTCGTTTCCCTGAGCCCTTTGAAACGAAATATGGCAACAAGGTCCCACTGACGAAGGGGTTCTCCCAAGCTCGCACACAACCAAGTTTGAGTATTCAGTCACGTCACCATACGATCCTAATTAATCGAAACCTAAATAACTATCACAACAGAACCTACGGGGTCAGGCTACGATATGAACAAATGTCTCGTGAATACACAGTAGTTTCCCATTCCGCTAGGATGACCACCCAAGTTAGGGTCCCCCGCTAATCGTCCTGACCTCCGTACCTAATTAGGCGTCTTTCGACCAAATAATTCTTGCAGCCGTACGTCAGCCACATCTATGTTTAAAGCCCTGACACTAACTTACTTTTCAGGTAATTCTTCACCTTCTTTACGGACCGTTTGAACCGCGATGACTTCTTTCGGGTTTGAGGCGGGTGGTTTTCGCGATCCTGAATTGGTGGGTCGGGTTGAGAGTCGGTTACGACCGTTTGGGCGACTGTGGTGGATGGGTCTTGAGGTCCTTGTTCATCTCCATCTACCGTGCCTTGTCTAAGTTGGTCTGGACGATGTCCGGTGCCTCCAACCATAGGCACTTCTGCGGCCACTAGAGTCCAGGTTGATGACGCTCTGGGAAGGGGTTCTACCTTCGGCGTCTCTCGTCCCCTCTTAAATCTAGGAGGCGCTGGGTATGTGCCGACCGCCGGACACAGGAAAAGAAAAACTCACGACTTGCGGAAGAACTCGAGCAGCTGGGAAGTAGTCGGCCGCTTCTTCGGTGCTTGACTCCAGCATTCTTCCATGATCTCCCACAACCCTTCGTGGCGTAGTGCCGCCGGTCGCGGAGGGCGCTTCCCATTCAGGATCTCTAATATTGCGGCGTGGAAGTTCATAACGAACGGAGGGCTACCAGTGAATGTCTGTTCCAAGACTGGCGAGATGAGAAACCTGGAACTTCAGTCGCAAGTTCCTCTGTACGCACCTCAACTGCAACCATTGCAAACGTGAAGACATCCCCTTCCTTGCTCACAGGAGCTCCTCCTAGGATCTCGGGGGCCGCCCACGTTGTCGCGTTTGTCGCGGTAGGGTCTTGAGGGCTAATGAGTGACTTCTCCCCCAGGATTATGGACGCCAGCCCGAAGTCCGTGAGTCGGGCGCGCCCTTTCTCATCAATCAGAATGTTTGCCTTCGAGTTCGTTTGGATTAATATCTGACACTAGGAAGAGTTTCGAATGAAGGACTAGATGACTTACGCCCTTCAAATCTCCGTGTACTATGTTGGATGAGTGGAGGAAGTGAAGACCATCCACCACATCCCACAGCTGTCAAGTTTGGCGCCTGAGCATTCAAACGGGGTGGTGACGGTGGAAACGGATTCACTCACCAGGTCGACGGGATTTACCTCTGGGTGCTTTCTTGCATATTCAGTAATCCTATCATTTTCCATCCACTCGCAAATGATCTCAAACGGCGGCACTTTGCTAGGAACTCCAAGGAAAGGCACGATGTTGGGGTGTTGTAATCTCTTCCACACAACAACTTCCCTGTAAAATATCTGCCGGTCCGGGTAGTTCAGTGGCGGTTACAGGGGATGAGCGAAGAGAAAGAACCTTTTTCGCAGGACCCGCAGTGTCCTGCAGGTACAACCTCAAAGCCTTGACGCAGACCTTCTTTCCGTCAAGTTTCGCTTCGTGCACGTCAGCGAATCCACCAGCCGCGACCGGTTGTCCCTTGTCCAAAAGTCTGTCGTTCTGGATGATGTGGGATCGTGGTAGAACCTCGCGGTTGCTGCAGATACTCTGGAGTCTGCGTAAGGTCTTCCGAAAGTCATCGTCGGTAACTGGAATACGGTCAAGCGCCTAATCGGGGACGGAATCAATACTGTTAGACGTCGATGTCGGCCGTACTACTTGCCCGATCCAACAGCTCTACTAACTCTTCCAACCCGGGTCCATCAAGGCCGTGAATGTGCAGTTTCAAGTCCTGGTGACTGAGAAGTTCGTGAAGGAGTGGTCGGTACTTGTCGTCAGAGGGGCCGAGTCCCTCCAGCCGTTTTTGGACATCAGAAACTGTTGGCGTGTCAGAGGCGACCGGCATTCCGGTTTTCTGTCTGGAGCCTGTCCGTTGGCGGGGGTATACTCTGGAGGGGGTCGGAATGAGCACTGGAGACGAAGGTCGTCAGCAAGTGCCACGAAAATATATATCGGATGCCCGGTTGGCAGATGGCTGCCTCAACCGATCCTCATGGCCTAAGCAGGGAAGACCTGTCACATATTTGACCTTCTGGAAACTCCACCTAATCCCTAAGCATGACTTCCGAGACGCGCGGTCAGGGGTTGGCTTTAGTCCTGAATGGAAGGAAGTTGGGAACCGTGGAAGGAGCCTCCCGTAAACGTCGGTCTGTATTCATGGGGAACATCCCACGAGACCGTTCAAATGTTCACAAGGCAAAGAAGGACCCCCAGATATTGGTGGTGATTGGGCGGTGGGCCGATTGGGGAAACTTGGCCCGACCCCCCGTCCCTCCGGACACCTAGCACGCTTTGGACCGGGAGGACGGGAAGAGAATCCAATTTCCACGGCCCCGTCCGAACGAATGTTGGGTTTCTGGATCATTTTTTGGCCCGCCAACCCAACAGATCTTCCCACCTACTTCTGGGGTCCTGTCAAGGATGTGTGGACCCCGACACACATTGGACGCTCTGATGTGCCACTCGGCGGTACTATTAAATCCGTCAATTGAAATCCCTGAAGTCTGCTTACCGTCGCTGGGACCGCTAGCGGTGCATAGAGGTTTCGCCACGTTGGATCACAGACTTGCCCTCCGCCCGTCCGTGCGAACTTGTCACAATATCGCGAAACGGTTCACGCGGGAGACCGATTTGGCGCCCGGCACCGATGTATGTATATCACGCACATGTCACGGACCCGGGCTGAACTCTGCTACACAGGTGGTCTCGGTATTCGGGATCCGAGTAGGCAGGGACATACAATATCAGTCGGGTATCGAGTGCCAACGTCAGTGCCGGTTCAAAGCCAGAATTGAAGAGATAGCGATTACAGGGGTGGTAAGGTGAAATAGATGTTACGTTGTGAAGTTGATGGCTCCTGGGAACCCAAAAACATGAGCCAAACCGGCTATGTGGCTATACCCTTATCGGATATGCAAGAAGGAAAGCACAACACTGCAAAACGCGTCAGCGGAAGATGGTCTCCAGTCGCGAAAGCACCCCCACATCGTTTCAAAACGCCCTTGCGAACCTGAGCACCCCTCCTTTCTTGAGTGGAAACAGTCTCCGGACGCACAACTCCAGTCTGGACATTGATCGCACCAGTCTTCTCGGATAACCCGGGGATAGTGGAAAGCCTGCGCCGTATACTCGCGGATTTCCTCGCTCCAGATAACGTTGTTCCTCCGATCGATACTTCCGACCTAGAGGTGGCCACGCTCCCAGCCCGAAATCTTGGATCACACGGTGAGTGAGTACAGAATACTTTGGCCTTGTAAAAAAAAAAAGTGTGTACTCACGTGAAGCGCAGGAGTTTGAGGATTTCTGAGATCGTTATGCGATCCCCCGGATTCGCGTGCCAACACATCGTTAGAGCGTCCCATAGCTTCGTCGTCAGGTCGGGTGCCTTCGCGCCCTCGGGTCGGACTGGAAGCTCGCCAAGCGCGATCTTAGTCATCACTTGGACTGCGCTGACCTGACCCCATGGGGACTCCCCTGTCCATATCTGGACAGCGAGGTCAGCGTGGGAAAACCGACGGTCCAAGGGACGTACCTCGACAACCACTAAGCCGTATGAAAATATATCCGCTTCTTTAGATGTATGTGCGTCATTGAGAGTTTCCGGTGCGGCCCATAGAGAATTGTGGCTCCGCGCTGAGGGATACCCGTGTTCGGTGGCCCCGTTGCCGCGGGTTACGGTGGCGAGCCCGAAATCCGTGATACACGCATTGCCCTCGGCGTTTACAAGAATGTTTTGCTGTCGCTGGGTGAACACCAGGCTGAATGAAAGAGTGTCAAACGAAACACGAACCGGTCTCAAGTCCCCATGGATCACTCCACGGGAATGGAGGTAATCCAGCCCCTCAGTCAAACCTAGTACCTGAGATTATAGTGTCTAGTTAGACGACACATTCCTGCCCTGCAAAAACCAGCAGACTCACGAAGTGAACCGGGCTAACGTTGGGATACTTTTTCAGGTAATTCATGACCTCGCCGTTCGGCATCAAATCCATCACAATCTGAAGTGGGTTGGTTGTGGCTCCGAGGCACCGGACAACGTTTGGGTGGTTCAATCGCATCCATACAGAGACCTCTTCACGAAATGCCTAGTGGTCGTAGATTACGTCAACGGTCTGAAAGAACGGAGGACGAATTGCCCACCTTCCCAATACCCCTTCGTTCTTCCTCTCCATCCCTGACCGTGACTTTGATCGCCTTGATACAAATTCTTTTCGCATTTGTGCCCCGCTCTACGAGCTTCCCCTTCCATATGTTGGCATAACCCCCCGAGGCAAAATCCTTTTTACCTGTCCTCGAAAGCCCCTCGGAGATTATGTGGGATTTTGGGAGCACTCCCCGTTTGCCACAAATACTCCATAAATCGTGCAAAGCTTTCTGAAATAATTCTGGGCTTAGGCCCTCTACCTGTAGTACCTGATGGAGCGGTTACAACAATAACTCGAGCGATGTGTAGAGCGCCTTACCTCGTCCAAGAAATCAATAAACTCCTCCAACCCCCCATCACGAAGGTTGTCCACGAAGCTCTCGAGCTCGGCGTTTCCGAGGAATCTATCAAGAGCTGGTTCAAACCTCCGGGAGGATTTAGAAATGTTGAGCAAGCGGCGGAGCTGACTGGAAACGGACGCCGAGTGGGTACGGAGATCCATGGGGGTAAGAGCTGAGGGGAGCAAGACGAGATCCAGAGTACGGGGCCATCTGTTATATCATGCCGGAATGACAGGACCTCCATCATAGCTTGCAGCGATGCTGGGAAGCGTATGTAGGTTACGTTCGCAGCAGTGGCGTGTTTAGCTGATTTCGATCATCCCGGGAGCCGGCATGCTGTGGGGCGGATCGTCAGTGGCAGTATCGTTCCCGGGTTGGCGGGAGTTCGATAGCCGGATCTACGCAAGACTCACAGTCCCACGAATGGCGCTCCGACGCGGGAAGTGGCATGGAACGGACCTTGACGCTAATCGGCCGGGTTAGGTTGTCAAGGGCCTAGCGGGTTGCCCCAACAAAGTCCAAATTGGTTTCAAACTTCGGGGCCCTGGAACTTGTGGCGCATTGAGCGGGGCGACCGCGATCGTGGTGGAAGGAGGAAGGAAGGGGGAAAAAGAGCCAGTTAGGAAGTCGCAATCAAGCCCCACGTGGAGTCAACACGGTCCAAAGAACGGGATTGACGTCTCTCTCGCATGGCCGCCCTTCACTCTGGCTTGGAGGTTCTCAGATCTCAGGTTCTGTTGAGTAGGAACAGCCGCTGAACGTATTCATATCCAAATCCAAACCCGGACGCGCCGGCTTACTATGTGGGAATTTCCAACTCGTATGTAGAACCCATCCTTCCGCAAGTTGCCTCGGTGCCAGCCTGCCATGTAAGGATCGAGTTCAACGGGTATACCGCTCCCGGTCCGTGCAATCCAACTTCAACTCCGCGAATAGGGGCATAGTAATTGTTCTCGAAGTATCATCTCCGAATGTGAAAGCATCCTACTAACCCCAACTCGCGATCATTCATCGACGGGTCAGAGTGAACACGGACAAAAGAGCCCCGATCCTGCACCACAACCTGTGCTTTTTTGGTTGACTCGGGATCCCAACAGTCTTATCCCCGGGTTGGCTGCGCTGTATGTCGGCTGACACGCGAGCGGCTACGATTGACCGATCAGCGTTCTGGAAATCGATGCGCGGGGAAAAACGCACTTGATGGTATTTCTCCATCAGCCTCCAACCTTACAGTGTCCTGAGGCTTCCCTCCGTCATAGTCGTCCCCAAGCAGGTCGTTAGCTGCCAATCGATTGGCTTTAGATTAGCAGCGAAGAAAACCGGGGAGAAAACGCACGTCCAGAACCAAACAGCCACCTCGACGAAGATTCATTGGTGATTTCGCTAGCCAAATTGCGATTCAACTGATGGGCAGAATGACCACCTCCGCTGTCTTTTGGTGGATGCACCGGCAGGGACTCAAGTCCGAGTTCAGGAGAATCTAGGTAGGAAGCAGGAACTGTTCTTCCACCATCCGTGCTTGTCTCCGGTGGTACACCACCAGGATTCGGCCCGCGTGAAACCGCTGTTGTCGGATTCGCCGTCGCCGCGGGTGGCTCCCCTGAGGGTGTTGGCAAGGTTTTAGAGGCCTGCTGGCTGGCGCTTCTGTGAGGCGTGTGGGTGAAAATTCTGTCGCGTAAGTCAGGGATAAAAAACTGACAACACCCCGATCACTTGCTCCATATTCGGACGGTCCGGTGGCTTCCCCGCCCAGCATCTCTGAGTTAATACCCATAAAGAATTCGTGAATTTGGGGTGATTGGGTCGCCCCGGACGTTCCCCATTGATGATGAGCGTAACGATCTCCGTCGGCTTGGTCCTGTTGAATGGAACTTCCCCAGTAAAAACCTACGTCAACAGGTAAGGTGGCTGACATGTAGTGGATCGATTGTCCCCAACCTCGATTATGACCATCCCAAGTGAAAATACATCGGATGCCTTGGTGGTGGTCTCACTGGACCCTGCCATTATCTCAGGTGCGGTCCACCGGAAGGCCTGGGTCTGATCGTTGGATGTGCTCATGAGTGAGTTCGATTCTCGGGCGATCGTCGCGAGGCCAAAGTCCGTGATTCGTGCATTTCCAGACTCATCAACCATAATGTTTGACTGCGCTTATCTCCGTCAATCTTGTGTGCCGGATTAGGTGGTCACACGCACCCCTTTGAGATCTCCGTGAATCACCCCACATGAGTGGAGATATCCAAGACCTTCAGCGACACCAAGCGACTGGGGAGAGGGATGAGACATCGTGTTGATGTTAACGGAGATGGACCTACAAGATTAATGAGGTCCGTGTCCCAATTCCTCTTTACATAATCTCGTAGCTCTCCACCAGGCATCCATTCTGAGATAAGTTGAAGGGGATCGAATGTGACACCCCGGAAAGGTACAACGTTTGGGTGGTTAAGGCGCTTCCATACCACAGCTTCTTTACAAAACACCTTCAAGATTGTCAGGAGGGGCAATCTGACAGAGGGTCGCACGAATACGGCACCTTTTTAACCTTCTCCAGATCGCCAGTCTCAGATACCTTAAGCCGTTTGATGCAAACTCTCACACTAAGTGTACCTTCATAAGCGTCGGAGAACCCGCCAAACGCATCCGGCGACTGGCGAAGAGGCAAAACATCCCTAGATAACTCATATGTCGTGGGGAGGACTTTCCGAAAGCCACAGATCTTCCGTAATACCTGGAGGCACTTTCTGGATGACCCGCCAGTGCGATCGAGGCGAATCAAGATCTGTGGAAACATTAGCTGGGACTCGATGGCAAAGGGGAATCCTACGTTATTCAAGTAGTCCACCAGTTGAGTCAGCTCTGGATCCGGAAGTCTCAGAAGTTCAGCTACGTATTCCTTATCATGAAGCAGTTTGTCGAGTTGGTCGGAGAATTGGACTGATGACCTGTCTAAGTCGACGAGACGCTGTAGGGACATCGCCCGGGGGATCGGTGTGGAACGTCCTGGGCTGGGGATGTAAGTGGGCGGAGCACATAGAACAAAGATCCCGATGGACTCTATATGTAGTGGTGGGCACAAGCAAATCGCGAGGCGGGAAGGGTAGCATAGCACGCATCATTGTCAACACGATGGTGTCCCACGGGTTCGATTGATGTACAGGCCGTCGAGACGCCGAGATTCAGGTTCGCCCCTGAATAAATGGGCGGACCTTCAAGCCCAGTAAAAAGTTCGGGAGGCTCGTATCGACGGGCAACGACTTGGAACGACGACACGTGATCAAATCGACGCCAGACGACTTGGATCGACGCTCGGTGTAATCTTCGTGGACTTCTATAGACTCGTATCCGCGTGAAAGAATGAAAATTTGCCAAGTCTCCACCGTCCCTGTAATCCACCTCTGTGCGTGCGATAGCGAAACGGCCCGATCCGACCCCAAACGATGTACTGTATAGTCGTATAGTCCCATTCCCCCGGGAAAAAAAAATCGCCCCCACCTCTCTCTCTCTCTCTCTCTCCTTTCCTCCACTCACTTGCCTTCCGAAGAATGGACCTCCCAAGATTTCCTCTGTATACCATCCAGCCTGATGGTAGTTCCCCTCGTGGCCTCAGCACCTGGGTTGTCTCCAACCCCCAATCTCGACCCTCATGATCATGGTACTCTCGGTTCTGCTCGTTCCGCCACCCACGCTCCTACTCTCCACCATGGTTCTACTATTACTTCTACCTCTGGGACTGCCTTTGAGACTACCTCTGTTTCTGACGCTTTTGCCTGTGGTATTGAGATGGAGCTCACCCGCCTCCGTGAGGAGAATGCTGGTTACAAGGCCACATCAATGGCATATAGTATGCACATTTCCTCTTATATATAACATTCCTGCTATTCACGACACTTTCAGGAACGCTCGGAACGATCTACTCGCAGAACTCTGCGAACATTAACGCCACGAGAGCCGAGGCTCACGATATCACATGAAGCATCTCCACCATGGATGTCCAAGTAGAGAGAGTCCCCTTTCGTCCAAAACAAGAAGATTGCCAACGTCTCAATCACTGGCGCAGTGAACCTTGGCAGGTGCTGAGATCGGGCGCTGGACCCAAAACTGGGCCCAAGACGAGTTGCTAGGCTTCAAAAAGGGAATGCAGGGACGTCCAAGCGGCTCAAATGGAAGCAGGTTGCTGTACCAGACTTCCACCCACCGAGGCCAAAGCCAAAGCCCACGGCAAAGTAATACCTTGCTCGCGTCGCTTACAAGCTTACATGAACATTTGGGTCAACCCGCTATGGTATCTCCTTCCGTAGCTGTGCCCACCGATCTCCTGACTAACCACGCCCACATCCAGAGCGATGAAGGTGATCCCGACCATTTCAGCGCCCCCCGTCCCCCAGGTGCGATGCCACAGGGCCGTCTCACTATTTTGTTATACTCACGAATGATTGTGAGTAAAATAGAAGCCCGTGGCAGACTCGGGAGGTGACATTGTCCCTGAAACATCATCCCCAATCCCCATTTCCCGGTCCGCCACCCCAGCCCCACAATCGGCCTGGGATATGAACATAATCTCTGACATGTTCATCGCGGCCCGGGCTGCATCGTTGCTGAGCCACGTCTCGACCTCACTCCCCCCAGAACATGGCCTAGCGCCCCCAATCGTCACTCAGCCGTTCGAATTCACCCTTGCGACAACCCAGGCCCCGGCAACTGACAATTCCTCTGTAACGGAATCATCCTCCCCCAAACCTATTAATGGGCCTGTCGCCGGCCTGTATCCTTCGTGTTTCCATGAAACTGATCACCTCCTCCTCCAGATGAAATAGCATCGCAAGCAAACCAGAAGCTCGAACAGCCTGGTCGGACGCGGGATCCAAATATTGTATACTAGCATGACCTGTACTTTTTACGAATCATTCTGAATCGACCCCAATCGTTGTGCCTTGGTTCCAATCGATGCGAGTCGATCCCAATCGATAAAAATTGAGTGAACCTAATATACCAACCACGGGAACACAATTTTCTAGTCGATGCACGTCATCTGGCGTTGATGAGAATCGGGCGCAGTCGATCCCAGTTGATGAAAATTGAGCAAAACCAATACACCGACCACGGAAGCATAATTTTCTAGTCGATGCGCGTCGTTCATTGTTGATAAGAGTCGGGCACAGTTGATTGGATTTTCTGAAAAAATGACAGTCGTGTCACAAAACTGGTTCTAGTCGTCCCGAGCCCTTCTTAGTTCACTTTTGTCAACTCCCATCGACTCCGGACGACGCCAACTCAATTGAATCGTTGCAGTCGTCCTCAGTCGTTTTCGGACTTTCAAACTTTTTTCTGGGCTTCAAGCTTCAAGGCCGCGCCAATCTCCGAAACATCGTGCCCAATTACCGCCGCTCCGGTAGTTTGCGAGCGTCAAATCTAGGCAAACCGCGTACCAACTTAGGGCCCAGGAACAACGGGGGAAAACAGCCTTGTCTTGAACGCGGCTTTGGCCGCCGGGAAAAGATACAACCGTAGGCAAAGAACTCGGGGAAGTGTCGTGTTCTGTTTATCTGGTCGTCCCGGCGCTCCGTCCAATGCGAACAGTGACCAGCCCTCCAGCCGCGAGGTTGATCGTTATATTGAAAAAACGGTGAGTCGACCGGGCTTTTCCCGAAATGCCCCCAACTCAGATACGCCACGAGGACTCCGGTAGACAATGTAGCCAAAGCCGGGCGCCAGAGAATCAGTGCGGTGGCTGTGGATGTCCTGCACGGATGGTGGTAGATGATCAATATTGGCCGGAGTCAGTCCTCTCGCACGTCACATTGATTCTGCATTGCTTTCCGCGAGTCGGTGGAGCCACGGTAGCTCAGAGTTCCCGTTGGACGTATCCGGAGTAGCTAAATCTCAATTGTCGACATCCCCAACCGGTTTAAACCATCAAACACGGGATGTTTTGCCTCACTAGAATAGCCGGGCGAACCTGTTCGGATTCGGTGATGTAGATTCCGAGCCATCTCGGCCTTCCCGCCACCCCTGCTTGCCCAAAGGATCCACCCTTGACTCGCAACTCTCCTTGAGCTGTTGAGGGTACAATTACGGATTTCACTTCCCGAGGCGACGGGGTGACGGCCGGTATTGAGAAGTGAAGATGAAAAAGTATACGAGGTCGGGGCCCACACAAAAAAAGGAGAAAAAAAAAGAGGTTGGTGACCAGGATCCCCAAACCGGCGTAAACACTTCTGGGAGGCTGCACCAGAAGGCCCGGGGATATCGGGAACCGATGTCGATTTTAACAGGGAACGGAGGTGATGTACTTAGGGATAGGGAAACCGGAACCGAAGGGCTTGACGCCCGCGACCGTGCCAGCCTCAAATCTTGGCGTTTGGGTTTGTGCAGGTACGGAACACACGGCCCGGTATCGTGGCATCACTGGTTGATTACTAAGTGCCCATTAATCCAAGTGTCAACCCCTCGATCCTGGCTCAAAGCCGTAATGATTTAAATCGTGATCGCAACAATAATAATACATGACGGGTGGTACAATGCGAGGTCCAATAATCCCAGAACCCAGAACGTGAGCCGCCGTGGTCTGCATTACCTACCTACGTAACCATATCTTCGACGGATATGCAAGAGGGGGGGCAAAAAACTGGAAAACGTGTTAGCGAAGGAGGGTCTGAGTCTGATCACGAAAATACCCCCACGTCGTTTCAAGAAGGTTTTAGAAGGCCGAGTGGGGGCGGGCGTTGGGTGAGAGACTGTTATAGGTTCGTCAGTCAGGTGAGAGTGGTTCGATCGGACGGTGTTCGCACTCGTTGTCTCAGACCACCTGACGGTACGAGTTCGATGATTTGGGGGGTGGTGACTCGCCACCTCAGTCGGATGCGAAGCACGCAAGACCGACC
>Ga0307511_10001506_pt1 | contig 24657 bp, 18 predicted proteins | sample 13_EM_MG_FD_200266 | JGI IMG/M metagenome (GOLD analysis project Ga0307511, IMG submission 200266) | Populus trichocarpa ectomycorrhiza microbial communities from riparian zone in the Pacific Northwest, United States - 13_EM | ecosystem: Host-associated > Plants > Roots > Unclassified | place... | reverse complement strand
GACTGTATACTCCGGTTAATAGCACAGCCTATGGGCAGTGATGACCACTCCACAGTCACCAGCTCGAGGCCCACCGTTCAAAGTGAAGAGACGGCAATGGATGGTATTATGGCCAAACCCACAGAATTGACATTGGCCGCACACCGGGTGATAGAGTATCTCACTGCATCCAACTGGAGTCTGGCATACAACATTATGCAGAACAAGTTACGGTATCTGCGGACTACAGCTTCGGACGACGTAGAGGCTAGCGGGCTGCAATTTATGGCCCATATGTGGTTAAACTCAAAGAAACTTTCACTCATTATCCAAGAAATCAGCCAAACTTTCCTACCGTTGCATAAGTCGACGCAAAATATCATAGCCACAGTGCTACCAGACGCAATACATAATTGGATAGATACGAATCCGAGAGATTTTGTGGAACTTCACATGACACAACGGAAATTAGAAGGTGGTGCCGAAATGCTATTCGACATTGCTATGCAACTTCAGGATAATTCCAAAAGACGGTCGATATTATGGCCTCTACAGACTGCACTGGTATTATTGATGCCAGATGTATTTTGGTTGGCAGGGATGATGGGTGAAGCAAAAGGTTCGACAAACACAGCTAAAAAGGTGATATTCTTAGAGAACTTGCGGAAATCCCTTCGCCTGCCAAAATCGTCGGATATAGCAGCTACATGCCTTGTCAATATCTGTCAAGCTGCAAGCTACTTCCCTCCAGACTCAGACAGTGCTCTTCTTAGTTTTGCACTGGACGTACAAAATGAGATGAGGGAAGAGATATTCAGGAAACAATTGCCAGGTCCGGCTATGGAGGAGTCAATGGTAGATAGAGAGCTTATGACGAAGGCGTTCGTCAGCTTGTGCCATTTGTCCATTGACAGTGTTATCACCCATCTCGTGCCGTGGTGCCTCGATAGGAACTCACCAGTTTCATGGAAGATATCATTATTCGCTGGTGCCAGTATGTTAGCTCAACAGGTAAGATTCGCGGCTAACTTGTCTCTGTGCACATTCTAACGTAACCCCGATTCTTGGATATAACAGGCAAACGCAAATGATTTCGCCCCATTATTCTCTGCCATTGCTCCTGATGTACGGGAATATCTTGATGTATGTGACCGTGATCTCTTCGAGTGTTCAGATTATTTACTTTTGCATATAGACAATTGCAATTTCAAAAGCCCCAAACTCCATGAATGGAGGAGGGGGCTTAATTGCCAGTGGAAGATTCCCCCAATTTAATACCTCAACTGAAAGCATTGCATCTGCAGAATTGTTGCAACAGATTCTTGATTTCCTCACTGTGAGACCATATGTGCTGAATGAGCTTCCACCCCGAGGGGGGGATAACCTTCACCATTTGGATCCCTACAGCGAAGGATTCGTTTCTAGTTTGCTGCTCTTTATGACCGATGAGGATGAAATGGTGAGAAAGTCGGCCTCCGCCTTCGCTAGGAGGTTGTTGGCACAGGATCCACTTGATGTGATCGCCTATCTCGAAGAAATGCGAGATAAGGACGGAATGGAGAAGGACAAAATGTCCACTTATTTCTGGAGGGCAACTTCGATATGTGCAAGCTCACTCGCCAAAAAATTAATGGACTTTGATTTCCGGGACTCTGGCCTGAAAGGGATGTTAGACATGATACACAATCATTTGATTGGGCGGTTGGGTGTTCTTCACCTCAGGAAGGAGTATTGCGAGGCTGCTGTCGACTTACTAGAGCGCACAATGTCTAATATATCGTTGGAAGTTGCATTTTTAGTGTTGCTCTGTTCCAGTAACTTGGAGACATGCTCAGTTACTACTCACTGCATTGCACTACTCTGCGAGGAAGGAAAATTGACAGCAAATATGGACGAACTCAGCTCATCAAACCTCACGATCATGAGAAATTATGACGTCTATTCCGAATTATCGTTACAGAGCTTTAGGTTAACAGGCCCCGTCGCATTCCAGAAGCGTCTTCGAAAACTGTTAATCAAGATGACATTCCCCAGTCCTGGTATATTGACTGGATGGGAAAAGATCTTTGGGAGGTGGAGGATCCTATGCAAACATATCCAGTCTCCAGGGATGGGGAAAAGCGAAGACGAGATTCAGCGCCTCTATGCGGAGTGGCGAAATTACTCTGGCTTCCTGGCTTCAATTGCAGGTTGCTGTATATCGGATCTTCCACACAACCTCAGGATTGATGATAGCACCTTAGTGGGCCTTCGGTGGATTGATCGTCTGGTGACAGATGGTGATGGATCGCCTCTCCTAGACCGGTTCATGAAGCAATGTCTGCAATTGTTGATATGCAAGCAGGTGAATGTTAGGGAGAGCATTCGTGAGGTTCTCGCAACAGAGTTGTCCCCGCGGCTTTACGGGCACTTATTCCGGTCACTCGAGACGGAGCTTGTGAGCCTATTCGACTTTGACGGTGGGCCCCGAGATGTAGCCACAACTGAGGTCAGAACACTTTTTGTTGAGCAGGCAGCCGGGCTCCTCAAGACAATCGTAGAGAGACTCGAAGAATCTCAGGACACATTTTTGTCCGTGGATCTGGGAGCTCTCACACTTACATTAGCTCGATATTTGCATCCTTTGAAGGATGACCTGACTATCCTTCGGGTAAAGATTAAGATGTGTTTACTTGTGGAATTAGTCGCTAGGAAGAAAGAAATGCTGAACCTGAGGCAAGAGATCCGGGTACGAAATCACTTGCTACAACTGCTCTCAGAGTGGATCTCCCGACCCAAGGTATGAACATTTCTCACTCTATCCACCTATAGCGATACATAGCTGATAAAATTCTTCTGTGCCTAGAACGAAAACGCCGCATCGGTTGGTGGAATGCTCAGACGGGATGACCGCCGTGAAGATGAACGCTCTAGGCTACAAAAAGACCTCGATCGTGCATGTTTACGAGCTCTTGTTAACGTACTGTATCGATTACCACTCCAGCCACTGGAGACTCACCATGATGCGGATCTTGTGGATGCTAAGGCACAAATGTTTTGTACCTACTTTGAAAACTTCCTGGCCTTCCTTGATGGCAATCAACACCCCCAGGATCCGCTTGATCGGTCTAGAGACCTCCAAGCCCTGTCACTAGGCCGCGAAGAACCTGGCTCATCTGTTGATCTTGCTATAAGAGCGCTGAGCAATCTTTTGAGCGCAAATGTCGATGTTGGCTTGAAATTCTCGCTCGAGATTGGCTACCATGAAGATCTCGAGATTCGGACGGCCTTCATGCATGTGCTGACCGACATCTTAACGCAAGGGACAGAATTTGGCACACTCAAGGACAACGCCATCCAAGAGAAGTACGAGAGACTGGTGAACCTGTTGGTCGACAATACGGAATTTGTTCTGACACTATGCGAATGCTGTCCCAGTACTGAGGTAGACGAGTTGACCATTGCTCTTCTCAATATCTTCGATTCTAAAGGCAAGGGCATGCTGTTGCTTAAAGGTCTGATAGAACGAGAGGTAGCGAACACAGAAAGTGAAACCGAGCTGCTCCGCCGAAATTGTGTGGCCACAAAAATGCTATCGCACTTTGCAAAGTCGAAAGGCTCGGACTACTTACGAAGAACGCTTCAAGAGAAGTTGGCACGCCTTGTAGCTTCAGCTGACAAGCTCAATCTCGAACTGGACCCTACCAGACTGGATCAGAGATTAGGTGATCCTCAGGATCAACTTGAAGAGAATACCGTTCAGATTCAGTACCTCACCAAGATGTTTATTGATGTGATCACAGGCTCCGGGTCCAACGTCCCTGACTCCTTCCGCCAAATTTGTCATACCATCACAACTTGTGTTACGGAAAGATTTCCCGAAGCTAAGTTCACGGCAGTTGGGGCATTTATTTTCCTCCGGTTCTTCTGCCCAGCAATTGTCGCACCCGACTCTGAGGGATTAGTCGCGTCTATTCCCCAGAAAGGAATACGACGAGGGTTGCTCTTGATAGCCAAGATCGTACAAAATCTAGCCAATAACGTCTTATTTGGCTACAAGGAGCCATACATGATACCTATGAATCAATTCCTTACTGATCATATATATCAGGTTACGGCCTTCCTGAGGGAAATATCGGTAAGGCCCAGCCTGTTCTGAGTTCATGGAGACTTGCTGACGATTGTATCGCCACCAGTACCCACCGCAAGACGTCGAGAAGCTGCCTCAACAAGATGGGTTTGACTTTGGTAGTGGGGTAGCTTTGCATAGGTTTTTTTTCGAGAACTGGGAGCCTGTCAGGCAAAAATTGATCTACAAAGAGCGGGCAAAGAGGGCGCGCCCCAGTGTTGATACAGAAAACTCTAACTCTGACTATAACTTCACTTCTGTTATGGCAGCATTATCAACTTTAATACCAACGTTGGGGACACCGCCACTGGATATAGCCCTGGGAAGACCAACGGTGTCGACTGTACAGCCTGCTTATTCCCGCTACCAGAACTTCATGTTGAGACATTCGGGAAGGAGTGTGGAGTCAATCTTGAGTGGAAGGATGATTTATGACGGTGGCGAGTCAAAGGATGGGACTCCTGTCATTTGCATGATTATGCGAAATATTAATGTTGATACGGTTGACCAAGATTTGCTACTATATTGTTTCCTAAAGGTTTGGGCCCCTCTCTCTGTTCCGCTGACATTTATGCTCACGGTAATTTAGATCGCCGCAAAATTATGGCAGAAGCCTTTCGCTGTCCTCATCGATGCCACATGTTACAGCATCAATAATGAGTTTTCAGACGAGTTTTTCCGGAAATTGGATACCCTTATGCCTCCCGAGTTGACCCATACCTTTAATAGATTCTACGTATACAATATGAACAGTCTATACCGCAAATGCTTCAGGAAGACACTACGCCATGCTCTAAGAGACCCAAAGAGTTGTCTAAATCCCCAGAATAATGAGATATATCTTTTGGGGAACCTTACTGAGCTTCAATTTCATTTCCATTTGGGGTCTATTCACCTCCCTAAGGAAACAAGTAGTGCCCAATACTATCCTCCTCGCTTTTAAATGCTAATTATGAGCATTCTTTAGTTTCCTTGGTCACGGATTCACGACAGGTTTACAATCCTGTAACTCGGCTTTCAAAAAACAAAGGGCGTATTGATGTGCAAATGAAAGTGGGAAGCCAGTATCTTCAGATCAGCACAGTATGTAATTACTCGCCCACGAACTAGCTCCACAATTGATTAACCATCCCTTAGATAAAGAAGCAAGATATATTGCCACAACCGCAATCACGTATGCAAGCTACAGTAAACGATATATATCGACTGACAGATGTTGAAGAAGCACACACCACAATTCATATCACCGATGAGATGGATGTTTTTGGGATCAAAACTGACAACGGTAAAACTGTCACCTATTTCAGTAGCCCAAAGCGAGCGGAGATTCTTCAGAAGATCAAGTCAGCAAAAGCGACCTTGAGAAATTCGAATCAGGCCAAACCCTCTAAATTGAACGAAAGAATTATACGTCCAGAAGATGTACCTGGGACATTGCTCAACATAGCACTTATGAACATCGCAAGCGGTGATCGAGCGCTGCGATTGTCGGCCTATAACCTACTATGTTCACTATGTCAGGCTTTCAGCTTCAATCTCGATCACATGCCAGTTTGGGCTATGGGTCTCAGTATACCAACCGACTCTGTCTCTCTTGTTGTTGGGTTCAGCGAGAAACTAGCTGCCTCAGAGCCACAACTGACTTTTGACTTCCTGCTCGAGTTCTTTGTGGGCTGGGAGAAAGCACCCCCACAACAACGGCCATTCATCGTTCTTTATTTAGTTCCCTGGTTGTCTAATTTGAAGTTACTGCTTTCAACCTCGGAAGGGGAAAACGAGCGGGGTAGGGAGCGATTGGCAACTATTGCGAGGAGATTGATAGATCTTACCATAAGGGAGCCGCAGCTATACATTTCGTTCCAACAAAATGTGTGGTCAACAATCAGCAAGGATGAGAGTTTACTGGATGTATTCCTCGAGGAACTCGTCAAGGCTGCAATGAATTACGACTTTGGGGATCCAAGAACCGAAATAATAGGGTCAATCGCATCGTCTTTCAACACTGTAACCATTCGTGGTAAAGTGATTGCAAGACTGAGGAAGGCTCTTAACAGAACCTCAGTACGAGCTACACGGCATCTCATTGATAACAATGGCTGGAATGAGATTTGTGTACTTCTTGGAATATGCCTGGCGATATCGTTTGACAGCAGAGTTCAGGCACAACTATTCCTGCCAGAATTATTTCACATTATCACCCTCGTTGTCAATTGTGGTCCCTTGCCAGTGCGGACCGCAGTGCATAGTCTATTGGTCAACACTGTCCACTCGATTTGCATTTCATTCCCACTTGAGGAAGAGAGTCTGACGAAGCTTAAGGCTATACTACATTCTCTTTCTGAGCCACGGTTCTGTCTATTATTCAACCTCTATCGAGCAACGCGGGATGCCTCTATCGAGCACTCAGAGCCAGAGAACCCCGTCTCAGCGATGGAGACTATCACAAATTTACTATTGGAAATCATCTCAGTGGCTGCTCCTTCCGTTGACATGGCAAACATCTGGCGTGCTCGGTGGATGAGTCTTGTTGCAAGTACTGCATTCCAGAGCAACCCTGCCATCCAGCCGCGTGCATTCGCAGTAATGGGATGTCTAGCTCGTGAGGACATTGACGATGACCTACTGTATCAAGTCCTAGTTGCATTAAGAAGTGCTATTGCTCGGTATCAGCAAGATCATGACGCTGAAATGCTAACAAGTATCATCACCAGCTTGACCAAGATGATGGATAATCTCCCCTCGTCGTCAAGGTACCTCTTGCAGTTGTTCTGGCTTGCAATGGCCCTCTGTCGTGCGGGATCGGGCTTTATATTCAATTGCGCGGCCAGTCTACTGGAAGCTGTACTGAAAGTCATCGATAAGTCTGGAGAATTCAAGGATGGGCGGATGGCTCATGTCCTACTCTCGGGCCGCATTCCAGTCGAAGAAGCTGCGGGGCTCATTGACGAACTCTACGGAATTCATTTTGATCAAGACGGATTCCACTATGCAGTAACCGCCACATTATGCAAAGGCTTACAAGATTCAACTACGAGAGCCACTTCCCTCAAGACAATGACCGCTTTCTTGGAGGTGTCGGGGAATAACGCAGGTCCTAGTGGTCCTCCACGGGATCCACCATACTTGGGCTTCGTTGCCACCAGAGCAGGTACATATGAAGATCTCAAGGAGGTATTCTGGACAGCGAACATCCCTTTCACTGCCGAGGATAATAGAGACGGGCTAGAATTCGCTCGGTCCGTTCCTGCCATATCGGCAATGGGGCAGAAGAACCTTCTTCTCTGGTTATGCCTGGCGGCAGTTGACTTCAACCACTCTGGCGAGCAAATTCAAATACAAGTCATCCCATATCTAAGCCAGGTTGCTCACGAACGCCCCGAAGTCTTTGCACTCATCTTTGACGTTATTCTCGGCCGCCTCGAGGAGCTGCTGATGACTACTCAAAACTCGGTGTTATTGAAGCACGTGCGTGCTTTGGTCTGCGCGACGGCTACCAATCCCATATTCGACAATCGACGGATGGCAAGGGAGGCATTGAAGAATGCGTTGGAGGATTATGGGTTCAGTGGGATGTTGACAGCGACGGATTTAAGGAAGTGCGGGGCGTTTGAATCCCAATGTATAGCATATATTGATGAGCTCGTCAAGGTGAGCATGAAGTGATTATTACCCTATACCTTAGATGGAAATGAACCTGGAAACTAACGACTTTTCTAGCTGATAATCCAATGAATACGGTTCATTTCATGTGTCTATATTTTGAGTTTCTTTATTTGGATCCTACTATTGCCTAAGGAAAATGTTGGTCGGGAAGCTGAAGGCCGGGCAGGGTTTCATTCCTTCACACGTCGTTATCATCCTTCTCTTATTCATGTGGTTTTTTTTACGTAGTCTTCTACCTTTTGGCTACTCTTGGCTTATACTCCACACCTTTCTCTACTTTATGTCTGATGATTTATCTTATTTTGTGTTCCTTTGGGAGTTTTTTGGCTTCCCATCTTGTGCGTTTTTCCTAGATATCTTTACTTCTGAAAGCTCTAGGCGTTGGAACAATTTCTACCGCGGAGGACACTATATGGTATGTATGTAGCGTAACTGATTTGATACATGGTAGGCCGAACGTTCAAGTGAGATGTTCGTGTATTCGTGTATGTCCCCCTTGCGAGGGATGAAATCCTAGGCCAAAAATAATCTAACCACATACGGGGATTCCATTCAGGGTAATCTTAATTAATCCCGGGCCCCAACATCAGAGGTAATCAAAAGGTTCAGTAAACATTCATGATAATGTATTACTTGTACCTATCTTTACTACTTAGTACTATATATAGCAGCTCCGATATACTTTAAATATGAAACAGAAACCCATGAGATCAGGGCCTTTCATCTGCTCCGTTTGCGCTTGGCAGATATGCCACCTAAGACTAACTCCAACCCTAAAACACAATAAGATATGTTGTACAATAAGATCTCGACTCTGTCTCAGACCTTGACGCTTGCTCCACCTCCTCCCTCCTAATATCTCTACTGCACCTCCTCCCTCCTAATATCTCTACTGCACCTCCTCCCTCCTAATATCTCTACTGCACCTCCTCCCTCCTAATATCTCTACTGCACCTCCTCCCTCTGCGTCGCCTTAACCCAGTTCTTCGCCACCGTCCAAAAATTCTCCATCTTCGCCCTCCCCAGCGTCTCCTTCGCCAGTGCATCCGTGGGGCATGGCTTCGTCGTAAACTTCCTAAATCCTTGCGCTTTAACCCCCCCCTCCCAGATCATCGTGCATTTATTCTGGCTCAAATCCTGCTTCTTGTCTAGCTCGCTCTTAGTCCCTCCAGATGCATCCCCATCAGCACCATTCATTGCTGTGTCTTCATCTATAGCTTCAGAAGTTGCCCGCCCTCCGCCGCCATTGTCAGTCCAGTCGATTCGTTGGAGAAATAACTTTTTGTATTTTGTGATGGACCATTCGCCGCCTTCGGCAACGACGAGGTTGAACTTTGGGTTGAGGATGCAGATGCCGTTGATGCCATATTGTTCGGCGAATTTGTTGATTTTGAACATATGTCGGCCATTAGAGAGGTTTTCGATCCTGTAGTTAGAGGGTTAGTGTTGATCACGCTGAAACATGAAAGGGGAGAGGGGGAAGAAAGTATACCTAAATACAATACAATGTATTCCCTTCGCCAAATCCTTCTCCCGATTTTGCATCAATTTCTCCTCTTTCTGCTCTTTTGTCAATTTCCGTTCCTCGTTCATTTGCAGATGGCTGCTAAATCGATCTGCAATCTCCCGATCAACTCTTGCTTCCACTGCAGTAGGATTTTTGACAGCCTCTTCTCCCATGACACGCATCATGTTTGCACGAGTCATTTTTGGTGGTGGAGCTGGCTCAAGGCCAAGACGTTGCTTGGCCTGCTTCTCCTTGAGGTCCTCCATACGTTTTTGACGACGCTTCTTCGCCTGTTCCTTCGCAGTGAGTGGCAGTGGTTTCGGTAGGGGGATATGTTTCTCTTGAGGGGGCTCGAGTTGGATAGGATGCTGGATGTAGATTGTGATAATGGAGTCCTCAGAATTGATCCGGAGTTGGCCGTTGGCTATGTCGTCGTAGGTAGAATTTGTTGTAAGGCCTTGGTCCCACCATTCAATTTCTGGAGGGGCTTCGCGAAGGAATGCCTTGTCGGTTTCCATGTCCTCATCTATCCCCACCTTCCTTGCTGTTTCTGCTATTCTTTTCTTCATTGCCTCTAATGCAGCTTGTCGTCTCAAGGCATTGGCCTGCTCGATGTACTTCCCCTTCTGATTGAATACCAACGCCTTAGAGGCCCTTACTCTTACTCCTGTTCCAAGACTTGGGTCGTAATACGGGTTCTTTGCCGGGTCGGAGAAATCCGGGGATGGGCTTGCGGTCTCTTGCTTTTTTTTATTCGACTGCTTCGGCCCTCGAATAGTTGGCGCCTCTGTCCGCCGATTGGCAAGGGTTGTGGCGTACTTGGGCTGTATAGCTTGCTTCTTGTGAAGGGAATTAGGGTCTGAGTCGGCCAACAGGGCAGGATGCAGACCGACATCCAATCCACCCCGTGCTCTTACCTGTTCCTCAGGCAACTCGAGCTCCTCCCGGGGTGGAGGCCGTATTGGGATAGACGCAGCTGCTGGAGGGAGGATTGGACGACCTGTTGCTGGAGCTGCTGCAGCGGCAGACCGGCTGAGAGTAGAGTTTAGACGTTGCTTCATCTCAGCGAGACGCTGCTGCGCTGCAGACAATGGAGGGCCTGGGGATGGTGATACAGAAGAGGTTGCAGGAATGGGGGTAGCTGATGAGGAGGAGGGGCGAGCCGGTGGTGCCTTCAGAGCGGCAGCGCGAGCAGCGAGTTTCGCCCGAGCTTCGGCCATGATCTTTGCGACGTCGGGTTTAACCTTTTTGGCGACATTGCCAGCATCATCGTCGGGGTGCTGCCGCTTGAGGGCAGCCGAGGAGTCTGCCATAATGCTGTGCTGAGGGGCTGTCTGTGGTTGTGGGCCCTGAGCGTGATGAAGCGTATCCAGATGAACAGTGCTGTTTATATGTAGCAGAGTTGTGGTTCGTGATTGTGGTTAGTGATTGCGTCTCGTCACCGACCCGAGGTGACTAAGCGCGCGTCATAAGTGGATGAATAAGCTGGCCTGCCAAGACGCACCGTGAAATTGAGGCTCAAAAGTTGGAACTCTTGGCAAAAATCTAAGCTACCGCAAAATATTTTTGTGTATTCCAATTCCGAGCGCAGGCCCTGCTCTGTTACGAGTCCATCCCCCACAGCAGCCAGCCAACGTAATAAGATGTCTACTGCGTGGAATATATCCAGGCCGGTGGCCTCAGAAATCGCCAGTGTTGATTTCACTGCGTTCACAACTGACGACATTCTCAGCGCCTCGGTGAAGCAAATCGTCAATCCGGCAACTTTTGACGAAACTTCAATCCACATTCGACCGAATGATGGGGGCCTCTACGACCCTGCACTTGGTGCCAGTAAAGACCTAGGGACCTCGTACGTTCACCTTTGGACAACCCTATAGTCAATGCTAGCTCAATTGGAAGCTCTGTTGTGCTGACGGATTGGGCGCTGAAACAGGTGCTCGACATGTAATCTAGACTACAAATTCTGCCCGGGTCATATGGGTCATATTGCGCTTCCGGTTCCAGTCTACCACCCGATATTTTTTGACCAGATGTACCGTCTGCTCAAGTCGACATGTCTATATTGCTTCCACCTGCGGATGGCAAAGGCTGAGGTCAATCGCTATGCATGTAAATTGCAACTATTGCAGCATGGACTAGTTGTCGAAATGCACGAGTTGGACCTGATAGGAGCGGTCGGGAAGAAGGTTCGAGGGGGCAAAGGAGACAAGGAAGAGGAAGGAGAGGGCGTTGAAGAAAGCGAGGGGGAGGATGATGCAGATACCCTAATCGATAAAAGGAATGCTTTCGTAAAAAAGACAATTAGGGAGTCTAAGGAAGGCTTTCGGGCACAGAAAACCACCGAGCATATCACGATAGTAACGCGCGAGCGAAGGCTTCTTATTCGGGAGTTTATGAAGGCAATAGGTGGTTCTGGGAAGTGCAGCAACTGCCGAGGGTGAGAAATCGTCGCCCTTCGTCAGTCCACAACGATAGATATCTGACAACTTTATTCCTAGATTCTCCCCTGCTTTCCGAAAGGACGGATACAACAAAATATTCGAGAAGTCATTGCCACCGAAACAGAGAGACCAGATGATCCAGATGGGAATGCGACGGAAAAACGCTGCTCTAGATCGAAGGACCATTTATTCCAAAAAGGCAGAGAAAAAGAAACATGATGTAGACGCTATGGAAATTGATAATGAAATGGTGCATGAGATTGAGGATGTGGAGGAAATTGAAGATTTGGAGGACCCGCAACTTCTTTCAAATAACAAGGCAGGGCGGTTGTTGTCTAGCATGGAAGTTCGGAACACCCTACACCGACTTTTCGAAAATGACAGTGAAATATTCACAATGCTTTACCAGCCCCGGTCATGGGGTAAGAAATGTGCGAAAAAACCCAGTGCGGATATGTTCTTCCTCCACGCTATTGCAGTACCTCCGACAAACTTTCGGCCTCCTGCGATGGCCGGTGGTATGACCCGAGAAAATTCCCAAAATACAAGCTTATCCAAAATATTGAGCGACTGCTTCCGGATACGAGACATCAACATTTCTATGAACGACCCAGATAGGTCTGCAGTGGGGAAAGCAGACCTACTCCGTCAAATGTTCAATGCTTTTGCTACTCTCCAGGATAACGTCAATGCTTTCTTGGATAGCACAAAAAGCGCTACGACGAATGCCGCAGCAAAAGCTACCGAAATAGGAATCAAGCAGCTTTTAGAGAAAAAGGAGGGTTTATTCCGAATGCACATGATGGGTAAGCGTGTCAACTATGCTGCTCGTTCGGTCATCTCCCCGGATCCAAATATCGAAACATACGAGATTGGTGTACCACCAGTGTTTGCGAAAAAACTCACGTACCCTGAACCGGTAACCATGCACAACTTCGAGATGCTTAAGGCCTGCGTTGAGAACGGCCCAGACCACTGGCCTGGAGCGTCACATATTGAGATGGAGGATGGATCGCAAATAAACCTTAGGGGAAAGTCAACGGAAGAGCGCTACGCACTTGCTAGTCAGCTTCTCACCACCCCAGTTGCCTTGGGCAGTTACTCAAGGAACAAGAAGGTCTATAGGCATGTTCGGGATGGGGACATCGTGTTAATGAACCGTCAGCCTACCCTTCACAAACCCTCTATGATGGCCCATCATGTCAAGGTTCTACCGGGAGAGAAGACAATTCGTATGCACTACGCCAACTGTAATACGTACAATGCGGATTTCGATGGTGATGAAATGAATATGCATCTTCCCCAGAGTGAGCTTGCTAGGGCTGAGGCCTACCATATTGCCAACACCAACAATCAGTACCTGGTCGCCACATCAGGAAAGCCGCTTCGTGGTTTAATTCAGGACCATCTGGTCATGGGGGTATGGATGTCCAACCGAGATACTATATTCACCAGGGATGAGTACCAACAATTGTTGTATTCATGTCTCCGCCCTGAAGATGGACATGTGACAGGAGATAATGGGGAGGCCCTGAACAGAATTCTCACCCTCCCACCGGCAATCATCAAGCCTGCACCAATGTGGACCGGAAAACAAGTCATAACAACCATTTTGCACAACATCTGTCGCAGGGATTTGCCAGGTCTCACCATGTCTGCCAAATCAAAAATTAGTGGGGAGAGGTGGGGTAGCAAAGACAATGAAGAAGGTGTCGTGCTGTTCCAGAGGGGATACTTCATGCATGGTATCCTTGATAAGAACCACTTGGGTCCTACGGAGTTCGGTTTTGTACACTCCATCTATGAAGTTTATGGACCAGAAACTGCAGGTCGATTGCTGAGTATCATGGGTCGGCTTCTTACTAAGTATCTCCACATGCGGGCTTTCACTTGTGGAATGGACGATCTTCTATTGACTCCCGAAGGCAACCGCATGAGGCGAGAAAAACTTAGAGGCACTGATCAAGTCGGTAAAGACGTTGCTATGAAGTACGTTGGTCTCACGGACGGAAAGCAGAATGATCCTGAGCTCAAGGCTCGCTTGGAGGATGTTCTCCGAGATGATAACAAGCAATCTGGTCTTGATCTAGTCACCAATTCACGCACCAAGGACTTCACCTCAAATGTCATTGCTGCCTGTTTGCCAGCGGGATTGGTCAAACCGTTCCCAGTCAACCACATGCAGGCTATGACAGTCTCTGGTGCGAAAGGTTCCGACGTCAACTCTTCCCAAATCTCCTGTTTGCTTGGCCAGCAGACCTTGGAAGGCCGTAGGGTTCCTGTCATGGCTAGCGGAAAATCTTTACCCTGCTTCAAACCATATGAAACGGATGTTAGGGCAGGTGGATATATCGCGGATCGTTTCTTGACTGGTATTCGGCCACAGGAGTTCTACTTCCACTGCATGGCGGGGAGAGAAGGTCTAATCGATACGGCTGTCAAGACATCTCGTTCCGGTTATCTTCAGCGCTGTCTTATCAAGGGAATGGAGAGCGTGAAAGTCCAGTACGATAATACCGTCCGGGACAGCGATGGCTCTATGGTTCAATTCTTATATGGTGAAGATGGTCTGGATGTTGCCAAACAGAAGCACCTCAGTCAGCTTAAATTCTGTGCAGAGAACAATGTCACCATGGTCAAGTTGAAGAACCTCAGTGATGATATTGAAGACAAATTGGATCTCGAATATCTCACCGAGAATCAATCTATTCTAAAGACCCTGAGGAAGACTGGCGACTTCACTGCTGTTGATCCAATCATTTCCCGAGTCTGCCCTGCGAAGTATGTTGGAGCTGTATCAGAAAAGTTCTCTCAGGATGTCCTAGAGGTATGCTCTTAGCCCATTCCACATATCTCCAGACTGGTCGCTCATCACTGACCCCCAAATAGTACTGTAAGGCCAACCCAGACAAGCTCATCAAGACCAAGAAGTCGAAGCGTAAATCCAAAGCATCTAAGGGCGAAGCTCCAGATACCTCCCATCTACCCTCCTCTATGCTTGACACCATATCTGAGAGTGACTTCTACATGCTCATGTCGTTGAAATATCAACATGCCCTCATAGACCCCGGTGAAGCAGTCGGTATCGTAGCTGGTCAGTCCGTCGGAGAGCCCTCCACCCAGATGACGTTGAATACTTTCCATTTGGCTGGGCACTCGGCAAAGAACGTCACCCTCGGTATCCCACGACTTCGTGAAATCGTCATGACTGCCTCTGCAAGTATCGCCACACCAACAATGACACTCACTGTGCTCCCTGAGAGGACAGAGAGCGAAGTTGAGATGTTCCGAAAGAACATCAGCAGGTTAACCCTCGCAGAGATCATTGACGATGTAGTTGTTACGGAGAAGCTCGCAAAGGTTGCAGGTCTGACCAAGAGTAAGACCTACCTCATCAGGCTAAATTTTTTTCCCAAGGCAGAATACGAGAAGGAGTATAGTGTTACTCCCGCCGAAGTTGTGCGTGCGATAGAGAAGGACTTCATGAGGCGTTTATCAAAGTCTATCAAAGCTGAGCATAAGGCAAAGGGTGAAGGATCCAGACTCGGAAACTCCGATGCTCTCCCAGAGGTTGGTACTTCCAAGCGTATGATCTCACAGGAACAGGCTGCTCCTAGCCGCGGAGGTGATGGGGATGATGAGGGCGCGGATGAGGATGACAGCGATGATGAGGGTGGAGACGGAGATGCTACCAGCTCCAGGCAGAAGTCGAGGAAATCTGATGGTATGGGCTACGATGCTCCAGACGAAGGCGAGGACGCTGCACGAAGAGCGACAGGTGATGACGAAAATGAGGAGGGAGATGACGACACAGATGACGAGAAGAAGAAGGCACAGAAGAAACATCTAGAACAGCAAGCTCGTGCTCGGGAGGAAGATGTCCGCGAAGCCCATGACAACGTCTACCGCTTCAAATTTGACGACAAGGGCGGAGAATGGTGCGAAATTGGCCTCGAATATCCCGCCTCCGCACCCAAACTCCTCATGATCAACCTCGTCGAAAAAGTCTGTCTCGAAACTGTCATTCACCAACTCTACGGAATCAAAGCCGTCACATGTATCCCTGCCTCTGAACTCGCAAAGGACCCCTCCGCTCCACCCGGAACTCGCCGCCTAGTTACCGATGGTCTAAATTTCCCCGAAATATGGCAACACTGTGGAACTTATCTGGACCCCGATAGCATCTCTACAAACGATATCGCAGCGATGCTACGCTTCTACGGGGTTGAAGCTGCGCGAGCTACTATCGTGCAAGAAATGAAAGCAGTCTTTGGCGGTCACGGGATTAGTGTTGATCCCCGACATTTGAACTTGATTGCCGATGTGATGACTAGAGGAGGTGGGTTTACCCCATTCAACAGAACAGGGTTGAGTGATCATGTCAGTCCTTTCTTGAAGATGAGTTATGAAACTACGTGTAATTTCCTGAAGGAGGCGACGATGGAGGGGGGTAGTGATGACTTGAAGAGTCCAAGTGGGCAGATTGTGCTTGGGAAGGTGAATGGGGTAGGAACTGGGAGCTTTGATGTTTTGGTGGGGTTGAACAAGCCAGATAATAGGATAAATGCCTTCTAAATGTGTATGAGGGAGGATGGGGATAAGAAGTATATCAAATCTTTTTTTTTGTCGATTCTTTTGGTGATATCAGCGTGGATTACTTCTCGCGCTAGGCGATCCCCCTCCCTTTTTGTATGATACTAAAAATCGGTGTTTTGATTTGTCTGTTTTTGTTTTTGTGTATGGTTAAAATTTTCCCAGGTTGTTTTTATGTTTACATAGTCATTATTGCCCTAAAAATCTAGGTAATATATCTTGATACTTATCAACCACACATAATATTAGCACAAGTAGGTAAAACACCTCTGATGTACATGTGATGTATGCTTCAAGCTATGGGCCAGGCGCACGCAGCCGGCGAACCGGATTGCATAATATTTTAGCAAAATGTGTAATATTCCAAGTTTATCGCGCCATAGGATTAGAGTGCCTCTTATATACAGCCAAAATGCAAGGTTAAATGCCTTCGCAACCCTTTATCAGATTTGAAAAAAAAAAAAATTTATTTACTCAGTAGCACTCCAGCTATATCCATTACCCTGATCTCGTGCCGCAAAAAAACTGCCCTGGTAGAACGAATCACACACACGTACAGTACAGTAATAATTAATACAGCCAAAAAAAAAACAAAAAAAAAAAGATTTATAATTTTCATATCTGCCACCCACCCACAGATCCAACAAAAAAAAAATCTCAACACTTATACACATCCGTAGGAACCATTGTGGTTAGCAAACCGTACCAGTGTCATAATACATTCTTGAAGATTAACATTAGTATTCTTATGAATCCTACCGATTCACACTACGTACCCTAAAGTGCCTTCCTTGCAAAGTCGTTGGATAAATCCTTTCCACTCACAGCTCTCAAAGCAATCTCCACAACAGTGAATATAACATATAACCAGTAGAACACAAGCTATCGGCGCCCATCATATATAGCCTACGTAAAACCCAGTAAGAATAATCTACATATCCCATCTCAAGATAGCCAGCCAAACCCAAACTAAGCAACACGCAACTACAAGAAATGAAAGAAAAGCTAATGATAAAAACTACATTTTGTCCAGTATACCCAAAACTTCATGTGGACTCTTAGTCATCATCTTCATCATACTCCTCACTCGCCTCCGCTTCCTCCTCGCCCTCCTCTTCCTCCTCCTCCTCACTATCACTGTCACTCAACTCATACGTCGGCACCTTCTTCGCCGCAGCCCTAACCGCCGCTCCTCTCGCCGGCCTTCCGGCTGATGCTTTTGCTGCCATGGGGGCGTATTTCTTCGCAGCCGGCTTAGCCTCTTCTATATCGACACCCCCCATTTCCTCATCCGAATCGTCCAATACTGAAAGGCCCCTCCTTCTCACTGGCGGCGGCGGTTTCGCAACCGCTTTTGCAGGGGCAGCCCCGACCTTCTTTGCTACCGTAGGGGCAGGCGCCTTAGGTTTCTTCGGAGACAGTGGTAAAACGGTCTTCTTAACCTCAGAGCCGCTGTCGCTAGAAATCTCAAAAGCGTCATCAGCGTCATCAGTGTCATCATCCAGTAGGGATTTCTTCGCCGCTGTAGGCCTCTTAGCAGTGGCCAGTTTTGCAGCTGCTTTCTTCTTTTCGTCCACTTTAATCTCCTTCACCATACTACCGAGGTCCAAGTCACTCCCATCAGCCTCCTCCTCATCGCTGTCACTATCGATGACCATCTTCTTCTTAGGTGCTGTAGCTCGAGAAGCTTTCGGCTTCGGTGGTGCTGGTGCGACATCCTCCATATCGTCGTCTGATATATCGAATGCATCCTCTATAATCGATTTCTTTGTAGGAGCAGGTTTACTAGCAGGGGCAGCTGACTTTGCAGGAGCTGGAGCTTTGCCCTTCGCAGCTCCATTGGCTTTTGGAGCGGTGGTCTCCGGTTGGGGCGGTTTGTTCACAACAGGCTTCTTATCGACGGATGACTCGCTAAGCACATCGAAGGCATCATCCCCATCGCTGTCTTCTTCCACTATCGGCTTCTTCTTCGCCGCCGCCGCCCTCGCCATCTTATAGACCACGTTGGCGCCATCTTCCTTCTTGACAGCCGCCTCTTTAGTCTTACCCGCAGCCGCTTTCTTCCCCTTCACCTTGGGAGCAAAACCTTCATCAAAGTCCTCATCATCGTGATCCTTCTTCTTCCCTTTCTTTGGTGCAGTCAACTTCTTGGTTTTCTTCTTCACTGGTCCTTCATCCGCAATTCTCTTATCCTCCTCCAGCACTCTGAGCCACTCCTCAAGGAAAGCATCTAAATCTGTGTTCCACAGATCCTTAGGGCTGAGTTTGGTAAGTGTCTCAATCTCTCCCTCAATCTTCGCCACGTCTGCAAGGAGCTTCTCCACCTTCTCTTTAGTCAAAGACCAGATAGCCATGCCCAAGAGGTAGTTGTACCCATCAACGGCAGTATCCTCCTCTCCCTCCTCTTCCAATGATTCTTCAGTCTCACCAGCAGCCTTAGCTTCCTTCTTCTTGCTGAACTGCTCAAAGCCCAGATTTTTCAGCTCGGTAATAAGGACAGCCCTCTTCTTATTAGAGACGACTAATTCCTTCTTGATGATCATTTCAATAAACCTTGCTTGATTCGTGAGCTTTCTCCAATTGTAGTTGAGCTCGCCGAGCAAGTGATCCTTTCGCTTCTGGTAGTACTGAAGACGGATGATAGCATGCTCCTTCATGATGTCCTGCACCGAAGCGTACTTCGTAATGCGGCCCTGGGCGTCGAAAGCGACCAAGTTCGTAGTGGAAACCTGCTTTGTGAGTTTGAATTTCTCCATCAAACCATCCGCAACAGCTTTTTCCATGGCATTCTTGCTCTCAAAGGTAATTTGGAAATGCACATTTCGGATGTTATGGTATTCGAGGTAGTCCTTGATCCACGACGGTCCATATTTCTCCCCTTTGATGATTTCCTCCAAAAATGCCTTGTACTCCTGAGTCCATACTTTGATAGGCAGTTCGGTAATATCCCACATCAGGTCATCAGGGTCGTCAGGCTTGGCCTTTGTGATGGTACCGTGGAACTTGAACTTGTCTGGGGCAACCTGTTCCACTCTCCCTGTCCATCCTCTATACCAGGGAGTCATAGGCTCCATCTCTTCTCCGTTCATCCACGCTCTCAAGTTTTTCACGATATCCTCAGGGTTAAAGTTGGGAATGTCAGAACTCCAACCGGTTCCAATACCTTGTGCACCATTAAGCAAGATTGTTGGTAAAATTGGAATATAATGGTGAGGTTCAATTCGATCATCGTCATCCATGTGGTACGTAAGAAGCGCGTCGTCCTGTGAAGGGAACAGTTTTCTCGCAAAGGGAGTGAGCGCCGTATAAATATAACGAGCGCTCGCAGCGTCATCTCCACCCGACAATCTAGTACCGAAGCCACCATCCGGCTCCATGTAATTGACGTTATTACTTCCCACGAAGTTTTGCGCAAGGTTGACAATTGTCCCCTGTAAACTCTGCTCACCATGTTGATATGCAGTATGCTCAGAAACATATCCGGCCAATTGAGCAACCTTGATTGAATCCTTCACTAAGTTCTTCTTGAATGCAGCGTACAAACACTTTCTCTGACCAGGCTTCAAACCATCCATTACCGATGGGATCGAACGTAAATTATCGGCCATGGAGAAGAGAATTAACTCCTTGTTAACAAAGTCGGGATATGTGATCTCTGCCGTCGAGTGGTCGAGATATGTACCTGGCTTGAACAACCTCAACCATTCCTTTCTCTCGTCTGCCTTCTTCTTGGAAAATGCAAGTTCAACAAGATCTTTTCCTTCCTGGTCCATCACATGGAATTTCTTCAAATGCTTGTCCAAGTCCGAAAAATATATCTTCGCGTCCTGCTCGTTGCTAGTACCCAAACCTTTGTAGTACTTGTGTTGCCACCCCTTACCAGGGTTATTCGCCTTCCAGTGCTCGTATTCCGGCATGGTAAAGAAGCTGTGGTGTTGCGTAGGCTTTTTTGCTGCACCCTTAAAAACCTTGACAATTGGAGTAATAAACTCAATCAGGAAGCCAGGGATCTTCAACAAGCTCGGAAACTGCGTCTCAAAGAAATTGATTATTAAACCCTTGATATGACTGCCGTCGTGATCCTGATCGGTCATGATCATCAAATGCCCATATCTCAACCCATCAGTCGACTCATATTTCTGCTGGTGCTTCAGCCCCAAAATTTGCTTGATTGCCTGGATCTCCACGTTCTTTGCGATCTGCTCGTGCGTAGCGTCGCGGACGTTAAGAAGTTTACCACGGAGGGGGAAGACTCCGAAGAGATCACGTCCATCCTGTAGTGCAGAAATCCCAGCAACAGCCAAAGTTTTGGCTGAATCTCCTTCGGTCAAGATGAGAGTACAGTGGGATGCTAGTCTCGTACCAGCTTTGTTCGCGTCAAGGAGCTTGACATTGCTAATTCTTGCCCTCCTACCACCATCAGACTTCTTTAGCTCCACATCTGCCTTAGCTCGGGCGAAGTCGAGGATGTTAGAGACAACCTCAGATTTCTTAACTTTCTTTATGAACTCTTCGCTGAGCGTGCATTTGCTTCCAAATGAACTAGCCTTGGTTGTCAATTGCTCCTTGGTTTGGGATGTGAATGCCGGGTTTTCGATTAAGCAGTTAACGAACAAGAAGAACTGAGATTTCAGCTGATACGGCTTAATCGCAGCACCCGCTTTGTTCTTGCTCTTGATATGCTCCATGAGCTTTGTCGCCAACTGTTCTGAGATGTTGTTGACATGGGTGCCACCAGAGGTAGTTGCGATACTGTTAACAAATGACACTTGCTGGAAGGCTCCTCCACTTGGAGCAAAAGCGACTTCCCACCTGTCATTCACAATCTCATGCACAAGAGTTGGTTTCGTCTCCGTGCCGTTCTCCTTCTGGATGGCGTTTAGATACATGTCGACATACTGCTTGAAATTTTTGACCTTGATTTGTTTCTCATTCAAGAAGACCTTCACATCTTTGACCGAGCCAGCCATGTCGTAAACTCTTCTCTTGATAATAGCTTCCAGATCATCATCCCACTGCGTCATTCCAAACTTGGCTAAGTCCGGTTTGAAGGTGATCTTTGTGAACTCGCCTTTTGCATACTCTGAGATCTTGGCTTTGCCCATTTTCGACATGTTGTTCGTCCAAGTCTGAAGATACTTCTTCTTGGTATTCTTGTCGGCTGTCTCAAGGGTGAACTCGGTGCTAAAGATGTTACAAAGCTTCGCACCATAACCGTTCCTACCACCAGTAACTTTCTTCTGGTCATCGTCATAGTTACTGGATGTCAAGAGGTGACCGAAAATCATTTCAGGCACGTAGATTCGCTCTTTCTAAACTTGTGTCAATAGGCTAATGCGCATAAAATCCATTGTATGAATCCTTACCTCATGTTCCTCAATTGGGATACCTCGCCCATTGTTGTAGACTGAGATAGTATTTGTCTCCCGATTGACGGTAACTTTGAGGGTGTCCATCTTTGGGTCACGGATTTTATTATCCGCAGCATTAACAAGAATTTCATCAAAGATCTTGTACAGGCCAGGAACCATGTGAACCGTCTTGTAAACCATGGAATTAGTCTCCGAGTCAAACACCCACATCTTAAACTCTGTCATTTCAACAGAACCAATGTAGGTATCGGGGCGTTTAAGGATGTGCTCTAACTGAGTGAGCTGTGTGTCGACGAGTGAAGTCAGTATAAAGCTTGATCATCACCAGCAAATATTCCAAGCAAGCAATCCCACCTTCTGATACTGCTCCGAAGCCTTCTTCGAACCTCCATTAGTTTGAGAAGCCCCATTTCCAGCCGTTGCAGTCTCTTCCCTGTCGATATCCATAACATCGCTATCTCCATCATCAGACACAACCACCTTCGCAGCCTTCGCCTTCGGCGCCGCGGCCTTCTTCACAGGGGCCTTCTTTTGTTTCTTAGACGACGGGGAAGCAGCGCTGTCGTCATCGTCGCCACCTGCGGCCCTCTTCTTAGCTTTGGAAACTGTGGTGGCCTTTGGGGCTGCTGCCTTCTTTGGTGCAGCAGCCTTTTTGGGAGCTGCGGCCTTCTTCGCAGGTGCTTTCTTCTATAGCCATCACCTACTGTTTTAGTGAAGTTCACACACACAGCACGCGTAGTGCATTGCACTAAGATAGGTGAAACATACCTTTGGTGCTTCAAAATCATCGGAGTCGTTGTCCTGCGGAACACCGAAATCAGACCCCTCCTCCTCGTCGGAGTACATCTTGGTGGTTATGTGAGAAATGGGTGTTGCCTAGGAGTTGTTTGAGGTGCTGTGGATTACCCCGTTGTAAGAAGCGAATGAATAGATTATAAGAATGAACTAGGAGGATAGGTAGAGCTTCCACGCACGGTGTTAAACAGTTTGCGTGGTGGGGGAAGGTAGGTTTGCTGTGAGTTTTGTTGTGGTGCTCGGCCTTTAAGAAATTCCCCGGTGCAAGTCCCCGGTTTTGTTTACGCGTGTTACAGGGGTCCGGATCAAATCTAAACGCGCCAAGGGCCCGTACATAATACACTGCCGGTAGCAGGGGGTGTCTGCAATGATTCATGCGATGTGTATTGAAGTTTATTCCATGCTTTTTCTTGCTTTCAGACGAGAACACTACTTTGGATTTGTTTACAATAAAAAAAATTCCATCCAAACGAGAAGAAAATAACCCCGAAGAAATAACCAAACAGTAGAGGAAAGTGTGATCCGTGGCGAATACAGCAGCCCGTGTCAGCGAAATATTCCTGTCTCTACTGCATCTGCCCCTGCATCGCTACTTGTTGCTGCTGCTTTTGCAAAAGCGCAAGGATTCCCTCGCCCAGTGCCCGCTCATAGAATGCATGCCTCCTCACCTCCTCCGTTTCCACGCCGACGGTATCGCCTAGTATGACCTCCAAATCCCGCTTCTGGCTTGCAACCCACCTGTCCACGAATCCCTTGGGATCCAGCGCCAGGTTCATCCAGAAATCCCGCTTTGCTTTACTATGGTTGATAGCCTGCACAATCACAGCAATCTGGTCATCAATCGCCAGGATCTCACGAGTTTGCTGGGTATAATGATGAGAAGCAAGTATGGCTGCCATTTCTGCGCGAATGGGGTCATCGATGGGCACCGCGACATCGTAAGCGTATGGGGCTGTGTGCGAAGCTTTGTCGACGCGAATCCTGTACTGTAAAGTAATGGGTTCGAGGGGCTGTAGATGCGGGACCGTAAGATCGGGTATTTGAGGGAAATAAAGGCGTTCTTGTTTAAAGATCTAAGTAAATCCAAGTCAGCATCATAATCAATTGACGATGATTCCACACGTTCAGGGTGATACTGACAGCCCTCAGCGCAGCATCACAGTTGATGGTCCTCCTTTCATCGGGGTCTTGTAGTTTATTCTTCCTCACATACTCCCATAGCCCCATTACTATCCCTGCCCTAGTATCTTCTTTTGTGTCCAATAATTCAGCAAGCTGTGGACTGAGCCGATATCTATCTGGCGTCTCATTCCGCTCTAACTTGATGGTACACATAACGTCCACATCTCCCTTCCTTTCAAACTCAAACCCGTCGAACTCGTCGACCTGAGGAGGTGGCGGGATGGGAGCACCTGGTTGGTGTGGCACAGGAGGTGGTCTCCGCCATTCAATAATGTTGCCCTCCGGATAAAGGTTGTTACTTCGATCCAGTTCGACCACGATGCTCTTGAAGAACGACGAGAATTTTCGAACAGGCTTCTGCACTGGAGCCGGGGTAGTTTCGGAGCTTTCAGGCTTTGTAGAGCCGTGCTCAGTCCCCAGTTCGAGATCGACATCTGCATCGAGCTCATTTTCAACCTCGTCGTCCAGCAACCTGCCTTCAATGCGTACCCGGAACATGGGGATCTGGCCAGTTTCAAAGTCGAACGCGTTCTCATCGAGAGGACTATCGCTATTTTGCCATGGTTGGTCCTTGGCCGTATTCGAAATCCATACTCTGAGCGTTTTATAAACCTAGCTCTGACGTTAGGAAAATCCACGATTGCATGTCACACGGGCCATATACGCCGCTACATACCTTCACATTTCTATTGACTGCGTCCTGTATATCTAACCTCTTCCGCATTATTGTGGCGTCATACCTCCTCTCCAGGTCTCTCAGCTCGTTGTACAGCTTCACATTCGGCACCAATTTCTCCAAACTCTCGGGAATTGTCTTGTCCGTCGGCTTCCTAGCCCGTCGTTTTGCCAGCTCCCGCTCCTGCTGAGCAGCAATCTGTGCCTGCTGGAGCTGCTGGGGGTTCGGCGGCTGGTGGGGGTTATTTGCTGAAGGGGCGACCATTGGACCTGGTCCTCTCCGAGGTTGTGGTTGTGTTGGAGAGCGATGAGAGGGAATGCCGGGAGATGGGCGGTAGT
>Ga0307511_10001505_pt1 | contig 24660 bp, 23 predicted proteins | sample 13_EM_MG_FD_200266 | JGI IMG/M metagenome (GOLD analysis project Ga0307511, IMG submission 200266) | Populus trichocarpa ectomycorrhiza microbial communities from riparian zone in the Pacific Northwest, United States - 13_EM | ecosystem: Host-associated > Plants > Roots > Unclassified | place... | reverse complement strand
ACACCAGACCCCACCTTCCCCACGCACTCAATTATGATGCCTTACTACTGGCTGAAGGGCCCCTTCACTATGGAAGGTTTCCCACATTTCAATTCTGCCATTAAGCCCAATACCACCAATATCCCTGAAGCTATTGGCTTAACAGCCAATAAGGAAAATTTGCATTGTCAATGGGTCGGCAAGAACACTTACAATAATCTCGTGGAGCTTGCACAGTCCCAAGGTCTCCCCACCAACGAAATTCCCCAGCTCCTCCCTGAATATGCCAATTGGAACCACATGCTTAAAAATGGTTACCAAAAGGATCCGGATTTTGTCAAAAAAATCAACTGGCCTATCAATGGCTACTCTAAGGTGAACGGAATTCTCTACTACACCTTTAATGAACAGGTTCGAATTTGGGTACCTAACACCCCTGACTGCAACTCCATCATCAAAGATACTCTGCTAAAGAAGATCCATACCTCCCTTAGTCATGCAGGTGATACTAAGACACTCCATAGGCTCATGAACAACTTCTACTAGCCTAAGATAGCTAGGGACACGCGAGAATATGGCAAGACATGCGCTGTATGTCAGCAGGCAAAAAACTCCACTCAAAAGCCCTATGGGCTCCTCCACCCCCTACCAATCCCTAGCAAGCCATTCACCCACCTCACCATGGATTTTCTTGCCCTCTCTGCCATCATAGACCATGCTACTAAAATCCACTACAGCCATGTGTGGACTATATTATGCAGGTTGACCTAATATACCCTTGTTCTACCCTTACCAGATGGTTATACTGCAGATACCCTAGTCACCTTATTCATGTCTCATGCATACCCACACTTTGGATACCCCCTGGACATTGTCATCAACAATGACACGCTCTTCCATTCCGTGGTGTGGTCAGGGTTCTGCAAACTCAACTCCATCTCCCAGTCATTCTCCACCCCCTACCACCCTGAATTTGATGGTCAGGCAGCAATTGCCAATAAGGCAATTTTAACCATCTTGAGAGCCAAGCAATTGGAACATGGTGGTCGCTGGCTCCCTGCAATTCCTCTGGTGCAAGAAGCAATCAATAATTCCGTGGATGCCACCAGAGGATGCACTCCCCACTCCCTGGTTTTCAGATTCTCCCCCACCTACCAAGATACCCCTGTTGGCTCAAAGATCCCTACAGTCAGACCAGATGGTCTGACTCAAGCCATGTGGGCAGCAGTATAGGAGAAGATGAACAACAGCCGCGTGGAGATGACTAGACAGGCCAACAAGAAGAGGAGGATGTCCCCAGAGTACAAGATTGATGATTTAGTCAAAATTCACCATTCTGAAATAAGCAACAATTTTTAGTACTCCAAACTGGAACCTGTCTTCCTTGGCCCCTACGCTATCTCAGCCGTGTACCCTGACACTGACATTTACACGCTCGAATGCCCCCTTGTACTCTGCGGCCACCTCAAGGTCCACACCTCTCTCCTTGCCCCCTGGCATCAAAATAATGATCCCAAATTGCTCTCTAGATCCCTACCTGAGCCGGGACCTGTAGAGTCTGACTCTCTGGGTTACAAGTGGGCCTTCGAACGCATCGTCAAGCACGAGAAGAACAAGAGGAATGACGTCGTCAAGTACTGGTTCAAGTGGGAAGGATATTGAGATAATCAAAATACCCTAGAACCAGAGGTAAGTCTCCCCCTCAAAGCAGTGAAGGATTATTGGAGACAGCATGCCTGGACTGGTAACCAGCAAAAAAAGCGTCCAGGAAGGCGAAACAAGTAGTGTACTGGGTGGATATGTCTCTAGGTTATTGCAGGGTTTGATACCCTTGTCTTGTTATATTTTTTCCTTGTATTTTTTCATTTTTCCGTGTCTGTTTTCTATTGGAGGATTTTCTAAGAAGAGGGGCATGTAAGGAACTGATTTTCTAGTATATGTTTTGTCTACAGGTGTGTTATCTGTGGCAGTTTTGGTGGATTTTATTGGGTTATATCAAGTTACGTTTTTGGCCTGTTTTGGCAGCTACTCTTTTGGATATGTTTGGATTAGGAAGGATTATATTGGGATTAGTCTTGTTGTTTTTTGCTTGTAGTTTTCTCGTCATATTTCATTATTATTGCCTGTCATATTCCTGTATCATTCTGGGTTAGTTTCATGTATGTCAGTTTGGTGACCACCATCTCCTGTTATGACTGCCTAATTAGGCAGTAGCTTATTCTGTTTTCTTGTTGGTTGTTTATCTCGTTGGCAGCCTTGTTTCTGTTACCTTGTTAGGCATCATCATGACACTGAACATGTCTATAATGAGTCATCATGTATTCATTATGATCTGGAATCATAATGAGTCTTTACTGTTGCCTAGAATGAGTCTAAGCAGACTCATTGCCTTAGGAACTCACTATCTATAAATGATCTGAATTCCATGGCCTTAGATAGGACAGTTCTCGTTCAGTATAGTCTAGTCTAGTGACTTCAGAAATACACAAGCTACACTAGTAATATTCTTGTCCACTAGTACCTCTTGATCCCCAACCAACCCTGCACTCAACAACCCCTTAGTCACCTGCTATAATCCTGTATAGGACCTAGTAGGCGTGCTTAAAACCCCATAACCACGTTGGTAGAGCCGAGTTCCTTACAGAAATCCTCTACTAACTTGGCCCACACCTACACTCCGCTAGAGTCCAGTCTAACCATCCGTGTCCATAGTCTCCGCAAACTGAGTATTTGGAGGTGGGAAGATAGCAGTTTCCATTCTGGTGCAGGCTACCATACGAACGGCAGAAGTAGCTGAGATCCAGCTTAAGTTGAACTCTCGAGACAATATCGCAAGACAACACAGTCTATTCTTTTCACTCCTAGACTTTGAGGCAAAGCTATGTCCTTGTTCCTTCCCCTAGCCCATCACTTCTTATACCTCTGCTGAGGAAGGTTATCTTGACACCTTACGCAACCTATACTCCTCCAAAGTCAAGCAGGCAAGGCAAGCCAACAAGAAGCATTCCGTGCCACCACTTCTTTCAGCCGCCCAAAAGGATCTTCTCTCCACAGATAACCTCAGTCTCTTAAAAACATCTGGGAAACTCGAGCCTAGATGAGTTAGACCGTTCCACATTCTACATGTCAACAAGAAGCGGAACAACTATATACTCTACCTGTTAACAGACAGTCGACCCTCTCTTATCCACAATACCTTCCACATTAGCAAGATCAAAGCTTAAGTCGTAAACGATTCGACCAACTTCCAAGGTCATCATGAGTAACAACTTGGGGAAGTAACGGAGGCTAGATGGGAAGCCGAACGAGTACTACAATTTTGTACTGCCCCTTTTACTAGCAAAGGCCAATATCTAGTACGTTGGAAAGGGTATGAAATTGATGACGATGAGTGGAACAACTTCGAAGATATCAGTCTTGAAATCTTTCAAGACTTTTGGACAAGCGGAAACTATTCCAACCCCTTCGAGCAAAGAAGATCCTCCCAGAAACATAAGAAGTGTCATACTCGAGAAACCCACAAGTCAATTGTTCAAACTGAACGAGACAGAGTTCTCACTCTCAGTCCTAACAAGCAAGACCTCACCTCCACTACTACTAACCTTGCAGAAAATATATTTAATAATTTTCTAAAGTACTGATTTGCACAGGTTAAATTAACCTGGCAATCCTGCGTTCCTTCCTGTTGTTTTAATTTATGATCTGAATTGACAATAGAGGAAGGGATGGCAAATAAGGTATCTATCGGATATTTCCATTGTTCCTTATATCATAACTGTTCACTATGAATCATTTAGAAGTTAAACTGGTCTCCTACTGTTCATTATAAAGACTGCGATTTTCATAACTATAATGCTTGCACTTCTTATTTCGAACTACCTCCAGCTTGGGCAAGACAACAAAAGTAGGAAATCCTTTAAAGTGGGAAACTGTGATGGAACACCGTTTCTTACAATTGTCTTATTACGCGTTTCCTAGCACCTATCATATATACAATATTGCTTAAGCATAGTAGCTTACACACTACTGCCTTGAGCGTACCCGCTTCCTATGTACTTCTTCTTTATCGTGATGTATTATACTTCCATACCTGTATTTCTGTGTACTGGAGGCCTGAGGTCCCACACTTGTATTCATGGTCATGGAGGAGTGCTTTCTGGAACAGTCAGGAAGCAGGGTTTCTGGAAAGACCAGAAAACTGGTTTTTCAGACTTCAAAAGGCTTGCTGGCTAGTATAAGTCCTGAGTCGTTCCGCCCTTCTGGAGGAGGATTTCTTAGATCAGACCACTTCAAACAGAGTTTAGACCATCCTTAGATAGCTGCAATACAGAGAGAATACATCTGTTAAATCTCCTCCCGCTTGGGAAATCATTATGCTCTCAAAGACCCTCTGAATCCTCGACTTAGTGGAACCAATAACAGACATGCACTATCACTCCAGTAATAGTATAGGCTATGTTAAACGGCCCACAGTGCTACTATTGGCATCGCCCATTACATTAACACCTATAATTTCTCTATAATGAAGCTATCTAAGTGTAATCTGAACTCTGTTTGAAGTGATCTAAGTTAAGAATCCACCTTCTAAAAGGCGGAACAGTCAGTACTTATACTAGCTACCAAGTCTTCTAAACTCTTTAAAACTTGTTTTCTATCTTTTCTAGAAAACCTTGGATTCCAGCTATTCCTGAAAGAACTTCTCTGTGACTGTAAATACAGGTATGAGAGATCAGGCCTCTAGTACTCAGAAATACAGGTGTGGATGTGTACTGCATTTCTATATAAGAAAATCCATGAGCATTAGATACACTCAAGGCATTAGTACATAAGGTACTATTGTTGAGCTATCCAGAATATATGATAGGTGCTAGAAAATACATACTAATACAATTATAAGAAATGTTCTTCCATTATATTTAGTCTATTGTAGTAAGTTTAATAGTTAGATTATTTGATATGTTAAAGAAAATGTAATATGTGATACTATTGTTCATACAGTGGGCAGTTTAATAGAATCTATGCTATTAAAAGAATGATAGTAAATTTTTGATATTGATTTCTATAAGTTGCAGACTCATAGAGTCTTTGTAAGTATAAAGATTACGGAACTAGTAAAGAGAATCAATTTGTATAATCTCTTTCTTTTGAAGCTATTTAAGGCTTGTTTAAACTTTATTTCAATTGATCTGAACTAAGAATTCTTCTCTAGCAGAGTAGACTAGCTTGGAACTCATATTAGCTGCCAAGTCATTTGAAATCTTAAAAACCTACTTTCTAGTCATTTCTAAAAGTACTCATCCATAACTAGAATTATAAATATAAAAGCTTAGATCTCTAATACTCAAAAATATATCTGTGCATGCATAATATATTACTATTTAAGGAAATACCTAAGTACTGCATATACTAAAAGTAATAGTAAATATAGTACTAGGCCCAAGATATCATGCATAAATAGTATGTACTAGTACACATGCACTAAGATATATACCCAATAGTTATCCCTTATCATAAATCTATATACTATTAAAAACTTTTGAGTTTCTAACTTAATGAAATTAATAATAGAAATACATTATTTCTTTCACAATAGTATAGACTCTACTAAAAGGTCTATAATTATAATATTTTTACCTTCCATTATATGTTTATTTATATATAAGATTTGTAAAACAGTAATTACAATAAAATATTAGAGAATATAGTAGTTCATAATTTTTTCTATATTTCAATATATAAATACCTTTAGTATTATACTACAATAGGATTAGAGCTATTTAAATGTAAAAGTTCTTGATTTATATATTACTTTATATAATATAGTAGAGAATAGTATTAATCTATAGTTTCTAAAAGTTAACTTCCTAGAATTTCTAGTAGAAGTTGTATCTATAATAATAAAGTTAAAGCTTATACTTATTAAAGCTAAAGTGACTATAAGATGGTCCTTTGTTATATGTCTTTTTTGTTTTGGATAAGCAAGATATTATTTTAAAATATTGTATATTGGTGAATATTATATAAATAGAAACTTTTTGTAATAGACCTAAAGATATTGTTAAAGTCTAATACAAAAGAAATATCATGCTAAATATTTAGTAAAATTAACAGAATCAAAATACAATATGGTTGCATTTTCTATAATTTTATTTGACATTATTAGCTTTTTAGTAGTACTACTACATTTGTCAGTTGCATATTAGAACTAGAGGAAATGTATTGATGGTGAGAAGAGGACAGTATATAAGGAAGTTATATATATGCATTAGCATAATATAACCACCTTCCACAATTAGTAGGAACTAGTGGGCACTAACAAGTAGTTGGCGGATTATTACACAGAAGGTGACTTATGTGAAAACATAGCTAACAAACAGAAATAGGACTTATATATTTAATTTATATAGTTAAGCATGTGATTTAGTAGTGAGTCATGTATGTATGAGTTAGAGATGGATTTCATTTCATGCATAAGTCAGATGCTGGCGAACATCCTTCCGACTGACTCACTATTTCCTTAGGTGCGAAATACATAAGGGCTCTTGGTCTGCCACCATTGTTGGAGCTGGCAGAGCTCCAGAGTGTATTTAGACACAGGAAAGAATTTATAAGACCTAAGGGTCATATCTATTAATTCAAGCCCCTATTAAGCAGGACCACCTGTTAACATGTAATAACTATGGCAGTGTACTATAGTTACTGGGAAAATGATTTATTACATTCACTAAATCTTTAGGTTTACAACCTCCGTAGCAAGCTGGTAAACCTATCTACACAACAACGTATTACTTTACACAGCAAGTACTGCTCCTTGGCTGGAATACTAATGGCTTCTCATGCCAAACCAATACTTAAGGAAGGTACATTCATTCATTCTCCTGTACCTACAGGACCGTACTATTGCGTCCTCTTTACTGCTATAATGGAAGTTTCTCTTACTTACCACATATGACTGGGTCCAATGAAAGGCAATAAGTATCAGCCCACTTTATATCTTTGTATTTTCCCTCATGTATTGGCTATTGTTGAAGGAGCCAAGTGGGTATTATTTCTGTTTTGTGGAGGTTTTCCACACTAGTGATGGAATATTGGTAGTTGGCTCTCACCCGAGTGATTAAAGTGATTAGGTTGTGGTTTCACCCGATTGAAGAATCTGTTGTTCCGAATTTCTTTGCTACCGATTTTGTATTTTTTATTTTTAATAAAACTCAGTAGTCCAATGGACCCGCCCTTCATCGGCATATGAGGACCCTCCTGGAACCCCGGGAGGATTTAATCGCGCGCGCGCATGTTAATATGCGGCTGCCACGAGAATTATATATAAATGATGACATTTAAGAGATTCTCCCCTCCCGCCTGCTGCCGTTCGATAGTACATATCATAATTCTTTATCTGCATGCCCTGATATGCTGCCTTCCTCCGCCACGTCACGCCGTCTCCCTCTGGCCTTCCCCGGATAGGTGCTGGGTCAACCTCGAGCTGATGGCTTCCTTCCCCCTCTTACTATTACCATACTATCTCTTCAATTCTCCCGTCGTCCCCTGAATCTTAGGCTTCTCTCCTGCATCCTATTCCCTAGCTAGGGCTCCGTACAAATACCACATTGACGGAAGGGGGTTTCTGATTTCTTGAATGTGGTGGAGCCACGGTTTCTGGGGACCTTTTGCTGTCCGCGTCCAGGTGTAGGCGGAGAGTGAGTGGCAGTTCCACTCTGTGCGTCTCTGGCGAAAGCTGTCTTCGATCATGGCTGCCTTCCGTATTCCTCTGCTGCGGGCTCGTGCTCCCTCCTCGGTGCCGATCTGGGTGGTGCCCGTGATTTCTCCGAGGAAGGACTCGTACTCCGCCCGTCGGTCTGCCTTCGATGCCGATATGCCCCCGGACCCAGAGAATCCCTACGCACTTTGTTGGGTCTATCAAACAGGACTTGATGCGTCGCTCCATACCGGATCTTGTAGGCACTCCGTGCGCGATGTTTTGAACTGTTCGAATCGCCGCTACACAGGCTGAGGCTAGGGTAACCACATGGTGTTCTTGTTCTAATGCTATGGCCATCTCTAATCCCTCCCATCGACAATCGAGCTGAGCCCCCACCCGCTGCATGTGCGGCTATCTTGCTCTCTCTTCCTGTCCCGTCTGTGAAGGCGATTTGCCAGCCTTACTCCTCCCGTTCCTCTACCCCTAGCTTCCAATAGACAGCCGTCTTGGAACTTTCTTCCCCTGGTTTGAAGATCCTTGGTGCCGATCATTAGTAGATACTTATGTATAGGCCTCTCGACTAATTTGACGTGACGTATAGGAAACCAATATTTGACTTCGAGAAGTCGAGGCACCTTGAAGGGGGGGAGGTGAAGTCTCAAGGTCAATTGGTGCTACCCACGTTCCAGGTGGTTTGTTGGCTGCTGGTGAAGTGGTGGTGCATGATAATAGAACTCTATTAGCCATCTGTAGGAAATCTGGGTGCAGGACGAAACGTACCAAGTGGGTACTGCCAAATGATCTTGTTTGCGAACCACAGGGAGACCAAGATTGGATACTGTGAAGGTATGTTGGTGAGCAACCATCTTGGTTCTGCGAAGGATCATGGAGGAGTGGTCTCGTTTTCTTCCAGAACTCACCAGTGTAATGAGTATGAAAGAAATAGAAAAAATCATAGTCGGAGTAGAAAGCCTTGCAATGTCATGCGTGCTTACACATTGCTGCCAACAAATATATAAGTCAGCCACATACGCACGCAGCCACGACAAAAGCAGACTTGCTGATTCCATCCAGAACAACCAGACTATCCAGAACACAGCATTGCCTGCAGTCAGAAAGGTTACAATTCCAGAACACGGCACCGCATCCCGCTAAACAGACCACGATTGCAGAAAACAGCATCGCATCCCCTCAGATAGACTACGAGATTAGGTAAGAGATAGTGCCCCAAACTGCTCGAGACATGCTAAGAACTGAGAGCAGGCAGGAACTCTTTAGGATCCCCTAGAGCGAGGAGTAATCACCCCCATACAATGGCTGCCTATGCGATGATGGGCAGCTATGATGCCCATGGATATATGCGACGATACGAGCGTCGTGCCGCAGTTCCCACCTTGTCTACAACACCAGCACTACCAGCCATCGTTTCCTCGGTAGCAACTAATCCGTGCCTGGACGACAACGACCCAGTAGCAGACAAACGTGCGCTCCTGGTAGAACAATCTACAGACTCCTTCCATGCTACATCAGGGGATATGGTCACGGTCACAAGAGGTCCTGGTACATTCAAACAGTTTTGCAAACGCCTGGAATTACATACCATCTTCAACGCCCTTACAACCGAAAATGCAGGGACAGCACTCCAGATCAAAAACCTTCCTGCACCGGAATTCCGTGAGCTTTACAAACGGCTTGCTGCCCATCTGGAAGCGGCTAAAATCAAAATTGACTTTTCCGATACTACACTAATTATGCGCCGTCCCTCACAAACGCATGAATCTGGTATGAAAGGGTGGAATGCACTTGCAGTGCTCCTTCGGTCCCAAATGGATATGCCACCGGAGGTATGGGGGCAGATTGACTGGCAGAAGGGTCAGCTTGATGTCAATCTTCCCCTATTGTCACCTGGCGGCGGGCGAATGAAGTGCCCCGATGCCTGCCTTGGTCCAGTAAATAAAGGCGTTCCAACCCTTATCCTCGAGACAGGATATAGTCAGACACGAACTGAGGTACATAGTGTTGCAAAGAGCTGGCTTTGGAGGCTCATTCGGGATGGGACGGAGGCACTTGAAGACCATGCAATCCAATGCGTCATTTTGTTTAAAGTCAACGAAACCTTGTCAAAAAGGTGGCTCCCTGCATTCCGAAAATCGCAGGAGGGCCAGGAGTTCCATGTCACCCAGGATAGTTCTACTAAACCTGAAGCTTCGTCATTTCTACCCAGGGCAGCTCTATCGGCCATAGCACTAACAGTCGAAATTTGGCGCAATGAAACAGATCCCATTACAAAGGCCTTGAAACGTGAGCACACCGTTGGCAATCGCCCAACGTGCACTATCCCGACCTGCATCTCCATCCATCAGATTACCGTGCAGGAGCTCTTTGATACTTGGATATGGGAATATCTTGCGGAACCCCGTAAAGAGACCCTCAATATTTTCGACAAGGTTGAGGATCAACCTGCAATCCCCCGCTCCAGGGTGTCTGCATCAGTAGAAAACAAATACTTTACACTGTATCTTGATGATTTGACCTCCCCGGAACATATTCCGCATGATCAAAGGGGTGAAATTTGGGTCAATATACCTATGAAAATGTGGGTATGGGGATATTTGGTGTCCCAAGGGGTGGGGTTCCACGGATGGGACCGAAAGCAAGTGCCTGGGTTTGGAGATGCTTGGACAAAGTGGAAGAGTAGGAATAAGGAAAACCGTGAACCAAATGCGGAGATGGGGCCGGAGCGCGAAGTACTAGGAGACTTGGAGACTCAAAACGAGCAGCATGGGGTGAAGCGGAGGAAGCTTCAGGACGGGAATTAGCATGCATGTATTATCTTCATGTACGTCTCTATTACTACATAGCTGTTTACCTGGGACTTTCTGCAACGAGTGCTCCATTTGTTCATTACTAGGAAAGGATTCGCCCAAATATATCTCTCTACTCCTCACCAGGCATGCTAGTCATTCGACATAACTACACCTCATAGATGTGTGGGAGACCTTTCCACATAGCTTAGTTTCGTGCGCAATAGGTGAAGTCGCTACACACAATTACAACAGGAAAACGTACTACTATGGAAACAGCCCATGTCAAGAATGCTTCTGTACGACGTTCTGAATTGCTCGAGTCGCTTGGCAGGAGGAAGATATATATATTTTATTCCCAGGATACATAGAAGACTTGATACAGATCAAGGGAGAGAGAGGAATCGGTGTGAGCTTCTTCCGTACATATAGCCCGTAGGCACCCACCCTTCGTGCAATCGCATGAGATGATACAATACACGAGAAACAGATAGAAATCCATCGCACCCTTCAATACGACGTCTCACTCGCATTCAACATCTCCGAACCGCCCGCATCCCCGTAGTCGGCCTTTTACCCACAGACCCATGTTGAAACATGCTACACCAGTCTTAGAAAGTGACTGCTGAGCATTCCTCCAGGGGACAAGTGGAGTCACCTCGAGTGAAGTCTACACTCACGCCGGAATCACCACTATGGCGCTGCATCCCCCCCTGGCAGCGGAATCTCCCCTTTATCAGTGGAAATACCCTTATTACAGCAAAATAACCCTTCGCCAGTAGAATTGCCTCCATACCGGTGATATCAACCATAGCAGTAATATTCCCGTACGTTTCGTAGTAGAATCCTCATATAGCACTGGCTTCAAACGTTACACCGTAGGGGTGAGTGGGAATGGAATGAGGAATTGGCCGCGTTACACATCCAGGGATAGGCTGTACACCGTACCGAATGCAAGCCCGTCTGTATAGATAGGTGGCAGTCGGCGGATGTCGTTGTGAGTGGGAGTGATATCCAGATTCGTATAGGAAGTGAAGAAGAGGGTTTCTGGGGCTATTGCGTATGAAGGTAGCTACTTGTTATTGGCTATCCGTACGCAATTGTTCTGCATGGTTGTTTTAACCAGCAGGGCTTCCTAGTCCCACAAGTCTATTCGTCTCACGAGTATGGAAGCCCCCCCGTTTCTGGCGCTCCATGAAGCAACTACCATTGTATTAACACAAACAGAATGTGAATTGGAGTAAATATAGTGTTCTCGTTCCTGCTACTCTAACCTGATTTTGGCATCTGCTGACGCCCCCAAATAATTACGCGACAAAAAGATTCTTGGCACTAGATCATGAATATCGGATACGTAGGGGAAATGATAAGGTTATCATGCACTAAGCGGTATGGTCTGTGGTAGCAAGCAGGGTAAATAATATTATACGGTGGATTGAACAATAGGGAGGGAGAGGTCATTCAGGTTGAGTAATGCAGGTTGTGAAGACCTCTTTAAGTTCCAGGGAGATTGAAAGTGGTTATTGGTACTTTGTGAGCTCATTACCATGTCAGCCAGTAGTCATTTGTGATGAGCCCTGAGTTACTGTAGATGAATCAAATACGGCGAAGTCAATTTGTGCGAGCCAGCATGAAGTAAACGTATGGCCTGTGAATAAGACCTTCTAGGAGAGTCGCAGATCTGCCTTCATGTCGAAAAATATTCTACCCATCTGTTCCTGACCAGGAAAACGCTCGTTTATACACCCTCCAGCTAGCCCCCTGTCTGTCTCACTTGTATTCTATTATGGGAAAGATGCTATTTTGCAGGCAAAGTCCTGGGCTCATATCAACAGGGAAACTGTTTTACTGGCCACTCGTTAGCGGCAGCAGACAGCAATTGCCTAGAAGCTTGAACATTTCAGTTGCGGTCCTCCACCCTCTTACAGCGTATTTGACCCACGTTGTACTGTCTTGTAGTAGCTTTTGGAGCAATTGTTCTGGCTAGGGTCGGTGGCATGAGAAAGCTTTCATCAAAAGGATAGCGTGGAAGTCGACATGTTGGTGAGGGGACAGGCGGAGTTGAAACACCGGTAATGGAGGTTGTTGCAGGCTATTTGTGAGATATGCAGAGGTTGACGGCTTGGAGGGAGGGGGTGAAGGTGGAATGCCTGAGCAGAGGAAACGAGGCGCCTTTTTTTTTTTGGTAAATCATTACGAAACGAGGCGCCGGCAAGCACTGTCACAGAACCAGCGCTTAGGCGGATCTCAATAACCGGCACAACTACAAACAAGTCAACCATGCTGCGAGCAAGCCCCCGGCAACTACACTGAGAAAATACAATCTAATGTTAAAAGCACCACTATCGCGACCCTTTTGAATTAGTCTTAGGTCCTCTTCCCCCTCTTTTTACTACTATTCCCCTCTCCTCTCTTATCCCACATTTTCACAGAGCAAGGAAAAGTAGATGAGCGGAGAACTGAATGGGTGCCAGTAATGGGGGCAGGATCTGATTAACTCGAGGTTGACCTACCGCCCTCCCAACAATGAGAGGGCCGCAGAGCGAGAGACGGCGGGGCAGCGGAGGGTGGTTCCATCGGGGAAGGGCCGGGAAGGGCGTGGCGGTGGATGTAGCGAAGCGCTGTTTGCTACACTTTTTCTCCGAGACGGAAGGCAATGGCCAGAGTGCGGGATCGCATGTGTGTTTCGGCATCACCTAGGTGGATATAACCAAACTAACCTGCGCGTTTCCGCTAGGATCCCCGCGAGGGCCCAGGGAGGTTCGTCATATGCCAATTGAAGTTGTGTATGTGTTGTAATGAGGGTTTTCTTTGTAAGAAAAACAAAAAGTTAACCTCGACGACCATGACTGGTACACCTCAATTCATGAGACTACTCGAACGTAGTAATCTCGATTAAAATCTGGCCAATTTTAATTTCCCACGCGGTAGAATGTGGATTCTGCATCAAGTTTAGCTAACTACTGTTTGGAGCAGAGCTAGAGTCGGAGGGCCTATAGCGGGCGTGGGGTGGAGGAGAAATGCACGAGTCTCTTTTGTTATGGGGGGCCGTAGAGGGCGGAGGCTGAGGGGCGCGATATCTTGTTTTACTGTACATAGTCGCCAAGCGTGCACAGATTAACTTGGGCCGCTCTCAATCCTGCACGAGTTCCAGGAGGCACGTCATGGCCCTCCTAAAAGGGTGGCTACGGGTATTGAGTATGTTTTTTTTAAAAAAAAAGATCTGTTAGCAGCCCCGGATTGCCCAATACCGCGTACCCTCGTAGTATTAACACGAGTACCATCCTTCACTGGGATGCGGATCATCACCAGTAAGTGGATCAAAAACAGTGAGTATGCAGTTTTGACGGTTTCTAATCCAATATCCAACCAAATTGGCTCAGATTTTGGGAATATTTTGTAGTCATATGGTAATTTCTTCAAAAGATTAGAGGGGTGCCCATGTGTTTTACTACCCCGACTATTTGGAGGAGAGTAACATGATCCACTAACTAGTGTAGCTATAAAATATGTTAATAGATAAGGGTTATAAGGGCTTTGATTAGCAGAAATCATTGCACCAACTCAGTACTTCAGGTTATGCTGTATATGTAGTATGTCTATATAGAGGTGTTAGTCTATAGGAGTAGATTAAGTAGGATTATAGTGTTACAGAGGAGCTGTAAACAATGTCAAAGATATAGTGAATAGGTGAACGGAAGTATAAATGAAGTTATAACTTGGGTGTAGGAGCGGACTTGATTAGAGTAAAGCTGTGTAATACTTAGAACACCACTTGGGTCTTATTGTATTAACTATGTAAAAGCATTGAGTTATATAGAAGCCTTGATCTGATAACCGTTTATCAGATCTGGACGAGGCTTCCTAATAAGAGAAAGTAGGCTTGTCATCAGTAGTTGCCTAATTGGGAAGTCACTTCCCAATTAGGTATACTGCAGTCTGACATACATAGATAAAGCAGGCTGTGTTGCAACGCAATGCACACAGGCTGTTATACATGAGCTGAACTTGTAATACAACAAATAGAAACATATAAATGACACTTCTTAGAATATAGTAGAAATATATCAAAGAGATAACATGTATGAGGCCAATTCAAACAGTACACACTTCCCTATGCCAGTTCCAATGACACCGTCATTGACGCACTTATCCACACATGCCTGCTGGATGATCAGTCCACTTCGTTAGCAGTGTCATACGATACAGTAGGAAGCTAGTTACCACACTCTAGTGGAGGTCTCTTACCTAACCTATAATACATAGATCAGATATTTCTTGTAGTAAGTTAGTTACACTAGCACCAAATTAATTTCTAGATAGCCCAACAAAATATACAGATAGAGAGAATTCTATAAACCTACAAAATATAATATTTAACCTTTTGTTGATATCACACATTTGCCATATCCTAAAATTTATCATATTCTTCTACTAGGACTATAAGTATAAGAAACTTGTTTTAGACTAAATAGGGACTGTAAAAGCCTCAAAACTTTACTACTTAGGAGTTTATACTTTCAGGCTCTTAGACATTTGATATAGCCTTCATTTGACAGACCTATGTTAATGTCTATACTTTTTTATAATGTGAATCTAAAATACAACTTTATTCAGCACTGATTATATACCATGAGTTGGGTATCTTTAAGACTCTATACTCTTAATATATTATTTTGAGATGTTACTTGCTTAATTTGGTACCAGTTCGATTGAGTTATATAATGAAATACTGAATTTAAACATTGCTCATATCCTTCTCTTAAGGACTTAGTTTAACTAAGTTCTGGCCAGGAATTGTATATAAGATACTTAAAACATTTTCCTCAGTTTGTAGATTTCTTTAATGTATTAGCCACTTGATTTGAAGCTAGTTTAGTTGAGTTACACTATGAAATACTGAATTGCTATACTGCTTTAAGCTACTCTTATAGATACTTCCTTATCCAGTTTTCGTCTGATATCAAAGGTGTAGTACCAAGATACTCTCCATATTCAGTATATTCGATTGGGCTATTGAGAAATTAATATGGTACTGGTGTGATCTCGTTACTACAAGAAATACCTGATCCATAACCCCACTTAAACTACCCTTGCAGCCCAATACCCCTATATAGATATATTACATGTATAGTATACTCAGATATCAAGTACTGAGTGGGTGCAATGATTTCTGCCAATCAAAGCCCTCATACCCCTTGTCTATTCATATATTTTATAGCTACACTAGTTTTACAGCCATACCAGTTAGTGGATCACGTTACTCTCCTACTGGTAGTTGGGTAGTAATACCCATGGGCACCCCTGTAATATTTTAAAGAAACCATCATATGATTACAAAATATTCCCAAAATCTGAGCCAATTTGGTTGGATATTGGATTAGAAAACGTTAAAACTGCATAATCACTGTTGTTGATCCACTTCCTGGTGATCCGCATCCCGGTGGAGGATGGTACGGCTTTACATACAAACCTTAAAATCAACAAAAGAAGCCCCTGCCGAGTTCACGTTAACGCAAGTTTAGCGTACTATGTGGACTCCAAAAGAATACGGCAAGGTTCCCTGGCCCAAATACAGTGGCTATACCATTGGTAACCAGCAACGTGATCGGCACCACCGCTCCTGATACCGAGAGGCTGCAGGCACCTATTGCAGTCTCTTATCAACCCGGGCCTCGGGTGTAGAGCTAATAGCTAATTGTTTATCAACCCCCGAGATAAATGGACCGGAGTCAGTGCCTTGAGTACTTAACGGTGTAAAAGAATAACTGAGCTTTGCCCCAACCCTAAATCACACTCCCCTGCACTGCCCTCCCACGATCTCAACCAGTATTTGCCACCTCTAGCACCACCCTGCGCTCTAAACAACCCAGCCATTAACCATCCACCCTCCAAACCAGCCAATCCCAAAACCACCGACCCTCCAACCATCGAGCGTGCAAACTATCCAGTCCATAAAACTCACATCTAGGGGTCGTCAGACTCTCCCCGAGGAAGTCAACACACGAGGGCATACGCTGTGGCTCAAAAGAACTCCGGGCCCACGAATGCTCTCAACCCGGCTTGGGCCTCAGACGCCCACACTGGCAACGACAGACTGTATCGGCCTACACCTGGCTACGCAGCGACAGAGGACCACAGAAATCATGGCTATTCCGCATAGGAAAGAGCTCAGACCCGGCCTGCCCATGCGGCCACCATACCCAGGATGGAGAACATCTGACATTTGCCTGCCCTAGATTCAGCACGCAAAGAAATGAACTCCTGCGCGGCAAGAAGACCTGGGCCGATCTGGTCGGCCCGGGCTGGAAGAAGCAGTGGGACGATGGCCCCTATTACACCATAGAGGCCTTCTTCGACTACCTATTATCACGTTATATAACCAAAACTGCGCCGGGAGCGCGAGGGGCAGGGCGACCACCCCATTATTTACACTACAAAAGTCTGCAACGACTTTCCTCTAGCCCCTCGCTGGTTAAATGACGTGGAGCTAGCCCTTACTCAAGTTCCAGACCGCGACACATTGAGGAGGTGGAACGAGTTGCCGAGAGCTGCAGTCGAAGTTAGGTCGGGTAGATTAAGGGGAGGGCTGGTGGGAAGGCCGTGGTGGGTGAAGCTTCGGTTTATGTCAAGGCAGGGGGCCGAGCAGGAGGGCTAGTTGAGCGGCCTCGGAGCTAGGGCGCGGCGGTGGAAGTTTCATTTAGGGGAGGGTCGGGTGGGAGGGCGTGGCAGCGGAGGCCTCTTTTGGACCTATCCATAGAGCGTGGAGATCCTGATTAACTTTGAATCCTGCCGGGGTTCCTGTAGGCTCGTCATAGCTCTTTTACAACGCTGCATACGAGTAATGAGTTTTTAAAAAAACAAAAAAAACCAAAAAAAAACCCTGCCTTCCAACCACCCTGCCTCCAACCATCCAGCCTTCAACTATCCAGCCTTCAAACCCTCCAGTCCAGTACCTAGTCAACCAGAAGAAATACCATACCAGTCAAGGTCTTGTACAACAGTGAACCGGCGCCAAAGCCCGCTGCCACCGGTGCACTCACTACCTTCCTCACCGCGTCGCACTTCGACCTTCCGGGCATCATCGAGGCCCTTACTAAGCTTGTGGTTAAGCCTCCTTCGCCCGAGTTTCAATTCGATGTTTCCAGCCACGCAAATGATACGATCTTCCGGGACTGGGTTGCGATCTTCCTGCCTCACATTGCCACAAATGGCTTGATCCCGCTTCCGGCAGTTGAGAGTATCCATGGCATGTGGGAGGGCAAGGAGGGTTGGAGCGTTTACTTGTGGCTGTATGTGTGGAGGTGTGATAATAACTGAAAGCTGAAAAAGATGGTCCAGGCTGCTCTCATTGCTGCCGCTGAAGTGCAGCCAGGGTCAGAAGGGTTGAAAACGGAATTCAAAAGGGAGTTGAAAGGCCCGGGAAGCAGATAGGGCCAGTAGTACTTAGGATGTTTGCAACCTTGATGGGAGTCCCAGAAGAGGAGATTCAGAACTTTCTGAGGGCCATGCAGCAACTAAACCTAGCGGTTGAAGATCTAGTATCCAGGATCCTAACCCAAGAAAGAGGGATGACAGAGCTCAAGGAGGCTGTCAGTGAAAGTTCGGCGAGTATACCAAGCTTAAGGGTTGATGAAGAAAACCACAACCTAGCAATAAAGGATATCCAATCTGTGGTCGATACTCATAATGAGCGTATAGCGGGACTCATAACTAATGATCAAAACCCCGAGGAATCCATGTAGGAAATTGCTAGCAATCGTGGATAAGAATGATGCGAGCATTGGGATCCTAAAGAGGATGGATGAGGTGAGAGAAGTGGAGATCCATGAGCTCGATGTTCTTCTGCATGCCGCTCGCCACCTGTTTGCTGTTGCCACCTGTGTTTATTGGCTGGCTATTGATATCCTTGTCCATAGTTACCCATCACTCTCGCGGTATATAGACCGCCCGAGTTCTCTTGTCTTTCCTCATCCTCCTTCTTCTCTCCTTCTCTTTTTCTTGCGCGCTCCCCCGCTATAGGCCCGGCGCTCAAGCCAACCACCCCAGACACAACCCTCACTGCATTTGGTGCCCAAGCCAACCACCGCAGACATAACTCCCACACTGCGTCTAGACGCACATCTCCAAGCAAGCATGCCAGCCGCACGCCAATCATTCCCAGGCTTATCATCCACCCTCCAGCAATGATTGGATCGGGTGACACCCACCCTATCAACAAATACGTCGACACACCCACCAACTCAGTCACCTTCAGGGTCTACGCCGGGCCCCGGGCAACAACCAACCCCAACACCAGGACCCGCAACAACCACCACCACCCCGGCCACAAAAGGGGAAAGGAAGGATAGCCCCAGGATTGGGGAACCCCTATGCCCCCCCTAAAGACAAGACTACTGGTCACTGGTCACTCACAACCACCTCGGAGAAAGGAAAGGGCAGGACAACAGAGACAGCAGGCTCCGCAACCCCCCGAAAGACACCACCCCCAAGGTCGGAGGGGAGAGCACACACACTCAAACCACCGACACCACGAGCACAAACACCAACACCAACACCTACACAGTCGGCCTCCGAACAAACAAGGACCATAGTCCTACGCGCAGATCCCACTAAGTTCAAACCTGGCCAGAAACGGCGTTGGATCGAGGAGGACAACAAGGGAACCGGACTCCAGATCGTAGGCATCCGATGGCTTACACAAGAGCACAGGAGGGTGGGGAAGGTGGCATCCTCCTTGGTCGTCTACATGACGGAGGTTATCAACCCGAACATGGGCCTACGCATGGGAAGGAGGCTCTTCCGTACCACAGCATACGATTGGAGTAGATAGGATCAGCGGAGGCACTTGGGTCAAGGAGGAGGGCCGGAAAGGGGCGTGGCGGTAGTCTGGTTAGCGTGGCGGAGGAGTTTGCTTATTAATAAAAAAAGGGGAGGGCCGACAGGGGCGTGGCAGTGGAGGAACAGGATATCTACAAGGAGAGCTGGAAGAGGGCGGCGGTGTAGGGGCCGAGTTTGTTTTTTATTTTTTATTTTTTCTGTACATAATGCGTGGGGCGATCGATTAACTGATCCTTCCCTTGAACCCTCCCGGGCTTCCCGGGGGCTCATCATGGTCCGTATCTGGACTCACATGAGTAATGAAAATTCAATCAATCAGTCAATCTCTTGTCTTTCTTGCGGCGGCAGGGAGAGGAGGAAGCAGAGGAAGGCCTTTGAGTCAGAGGCGTGGCGGTGGATGCCAGGGGAGGGCCTTATACTATATTTGCTTTTTCGTTCGGGGAGGGCCGGGGAGGGGCATGTCGGCGGAATAACTCTCATATATCCAACTCTCTCGGAGGATGACTTTTCTTTCGTCATAGCTCCTACATACCTCTTGTACATACTGCGCGGGGCGGTCCATTAACTGACCTCCCCTGGAATCCTCACGGGCTTCCGTGGGGCTCATCATGGTCCGCCTCTGGACTCACATGTGAGTAATGAATTCAATCAATCAATCAATCTCTTGCCTTTCTTATGTTCAACAAGCATACCAATGGTCTAGATCTCTTACCATAGACTCCATAGACCTCCTCCGCACTTTTGCCATTAGCACCGCTGCATCTAGTAGTTCCTATAGAACCACCCCGCTGCCTGACAATACTCCTTCTACTAGGAATATTATGTTAATCAGACCTCGTATTCATACTGTAATATATGACGAAGGAGCGCACGCCCGAGTGAGGACCCGGGTGCCCTTAGTCAACCCCTAGGCCTTTCCCTGCCCCGTCTCTCTGTACAAGACCAGAAACCCCCCCGAAGAAGCGACGCGCCTAAAAGGAAAATATGAGCCCAGTTGCCACGTTCGCTGCTACCGTACCTCCTAAAAACATTTCTTTCCAATGGGCCCGACAGCACACTATTGGGATCGGTAGTTGGTAGGAGATTACGGGACACTATATCAATTGCGCATATTACAACCAGGTTTCTATTCAGACAGATATCCTTCACGTAAATATTTCAGCCTTTTCTTAGTATATGGGGTGTTTAAGCGTGAACACCCAACCAAAAATCGACTCGGTGACTAGTCACTGGTAGTCCTTGCTAAGTTTTCCATCGATCTGGATATCCCCTATCCCGGTTCTCCACACTCTGCTGTGCCTTTAGGCCTCTGTTATCTACTGTTTCTGTGACATGCGCTAAATGCCAACTTATATAGCTCGTATATCATAATTAAGATACAGACTTGTTGCATTTGGGGTTAGTCTTTGAGCACAGAGTCTAAATTTCAGTAACGGAAACAATGGAACAGTGGTGCCCAGGACGGTCCAACGTTCTGAGCTGCCGCAATTATGTATTTCATTGTTTAGCTTCTAGCTCATAAGTGTGCTATTATTCATACGTTGGCAGTCGACATCGGGAATATTCGGGGATATACTTGGGCATCTGAATTCTGCAACGCACGCTTTTATGACGAGGGTGGTAGGTAATTCTGAAAGTGCCACTAACTAGCATCATACAGGTAGACGAAAATGTAAACGTAAGCACCTCATGAGGTTTATTTTAATGAGCGTCAACTGGGTTGGGGCACAGACCTAAGCAGAGAGAACACGACTGCCAGAAGACAAAGTGCGATCGTACAATCAAGCCCAGAGGCACGAACGAGAGCGCCCTTTAGGGTGACTGGTATGTAGAATGGATTCACAAATTGGGGGGATTGCAGATGGGATACCCGTACCCCCCCCAGCAGCTGGTTACCATACCTGGAGATGAACAGACTATGGGTTTTAGTTGTATGACAACGCAATTGGCAAGTTCGCCCCTGTGAGGATTTGTTCGGTGTATGGATAGTAACAGGTCGTTTTCAGTGTGATAGTTAGTATAATGGTTTATGGATTTCATTCAATTGCCGTACAGCGATCCGTGCGGTGGCAGTAAGCCCTGAATAGAACTTGTACACGATGAGAACTGGATATTAGGCCGTACGGTAGTGTTGAAGTAGAAGGGAGGTTCTCTGTGTAGTCTGCTTGGTTTGTCATAGATGATACTGTTGTTGCTAAATGCTGGAAGCTTAACTGTCCATGAACTAGCAATACTATCTATAACAGCATCTGTAGGCAACCTCAAAAGGTTGACCTGTAAGTTCATTACAAATCAGGCTCAACAGTCAAACTAGGGGTACCTTTTTCTTTTTTTTCCTTTTTTTCATCCTCATTACTCATATACGGCCCCTATTTTTTTGGTAAATCAGTACTCGTCTTTATACTATGGCATATGACGGGGGCATGCATCACCGAGTGACGACTCGGCTGGATTATTCAACCCCTGGGCCATGCCGACCCGCTAACTAAGTACATGTGCAACCGCTCCTCCCCCTCTGGTCTCTGTTGCCCCCCCCCCCCGGAACCCCCTACCTCCCGCCCTACTTCCCTAGGAATGCCGCCACCTCCGGGCATAACTCCCTATATGTCCAAATATCTTCCCACCTCCGCCATTTCCCTCCCACCCATCCGCACAAAGGGTCCTCCGCCTTTACCATCTTATGTAGCCACGCCTTCATCGGGTCCTTGTCTCTATGTAAGTACGTTAGACCCCTCAACTCGTTTCTGTCCCACTTGATGTGATCCTCTCGTCGGAATAGTGGGTAAGCCTGCCTAATGCCAGCTGGTGTAGCTAGGCCTGGACTCGAATCCCATATTCCTCTCATCACCCCATCCTTCGCCCGCTTATCCACCAGTTCGTTGCCCTCTACCCCGCTGTGTCCTTTCACCCACTTCAGCTTCAATTTCATCTCCGCCTCTCTTATCGCCCTCACCGCCTTCTCATCGATCCAAGATCTCGCTTTTTGTGCCCCCGACGTCAGATTTAAACATCTGTTGATCGGTGTTTGGCTCTCTGTAACCACCAGTCGATACCACTCCTCCCATACCCCCGCTATTCCTACCATCTCCACATCCATCCCTGCCGCGTATTCTCCTAGGAAGATGTGACTCTCCCCTGTCGCTCCCGCTGCCACACCCTCCATTCTTGAGCTATCCGTGAACCCCCCCCACTCCTCTCTTCCGTTTCTGACTCTATCAATGCCACCTCGCCTTGCCTCCGTTCCCCTGTCATCTAGGTTAAGGGCACCTCATCACCCGGTTCATCCCTCAGGATGCGTTCCCCTATTGGTCTGAGCTCCGGTTCATGTCTCTCGTATACCGACGCCGCCCACCTAACTCGTTTCCTCTGTGTGTGGACTTCTAGCTGCGTTATTCCTGTTATGTCCTCGATTTTCTGTTTGCTGCTCCCCTGATACCCCATGCTTATCCACCTAGCCATTCTCGTGGCTAATCTCGAGGCTTCCTCCTATAGTATATGCGGTCCCTTAAGGGGGTCCATGATGAGCCCCCCCGAAAACCGGGGAGGATGCAAGGAATGGTCAAGTTAATCTGACCCGTCCACGCTGCAACGCTATATAGTATGAAATGAGAACCTCGCCATCGGTTTCAACATATTCTGCCGCAGGAAATGAGAAAAAACGCTACCAAAATAACCGAAGAAGTTTAAAGAAATTCGTGAAACAGATAACCACAGAACGCTTCGATTGCATCACATGGAGCGTCGTCCCCATCCTTCCTCCACTCTAGAGGATCCAACCCCCCCAAGCCCTTTTGTTGCCTACGAATTCGTGTCTAGCTGCTCCGTTGAGAGGGCAGTGAAAAACTACATGTTCCCCGTCCTGCCTGTGGCGACAGCATTGGCATAGGGTGTCGTCTGTCTTGCCCAACTTGTGTAGCCAGCTCATTTAAGTACCCCGGTCGCAGCGCATCCAGGTGTAGGCGCTGAACGCTTCTCTGTTCAATCCGTCCGTCTGAGGCCCAGCCCCGGTGCTTGCCTGGCCCTCGCTCTGCTGGCTCTGGAGGCCGCTTTGACCCTTTCGTGTGTCGTCGTCTGTGTCGAGCCCGCTATATGTCCTAGGATCGCCTCCAATGTGGCGAGTTGGTCCGCCTCCTCGTTTCCCGCTATCCCTATGTGACTCCTGTCTCACGCTATGCACGTGTCTTTATCCGCTCTATTCCTAAGCGCTTGCTTGAGCCTCCTCTCCCTTCCCGAGCGTGAGGGGCTTCCTTGGCTCAGATTGGTGGCTGCGCTGAGAGCCACTTGAGAATCGGTGAGGATGAAGAGCATGTCATGTTCGCTCGACGCTGCCAGGGCTATCGCTGGCCTCTCGGTGTCTGCAACCTAGGCTACGTGTCCGACATTAGCCACAATCGAGGGGGGTCTTCCAACAGGCCATGCCCTGTTGCTATGTCAAAACCAACCGTCATTGCTGCCGGTGGTCAACATCGTATTTGCAGCCCTAGGCACGACTTGCCTTTGTCACCTTGCGGGGTCACCTCGGAGGTATTAACAGCAGCGGGATCAGGCCCATTCGCTGTCTCCCTCATCAGTAGTTCTCAGTTTCGCTATGGGACATACCTCCGGCGTTACCCACTTTCCATAACTTGTGCTGGACCAGACCCAGCTACCGCCGTTGTCGATTGCTATGTATGCAGTTAGGATATAGGATTCTCCTAAGTAGGATAGGTCCCTTATCTCAGTCGCAACATAACTGCCTATTCCGAGGTAGTCATCTTCGACTGAACACTAATCCGATACCTTGAGCGTCGTTGGATTTCGTATTCGTCAAACATCAGATAACTTCCCGGTGGAGGGTATCCACGTTTCGTGCCCAATACCCGTACTCCCCAGTTGCCCTGGAGTCCCACAAGACCGGTGTGGGATTATGCATGTCCAGTTTATGCTCGTGGACTCGACGAGGTGAAGGCCACGGCCCTAGGTTTGTGCTGCCCAGGAATATGGACGCTGCCGGAGGTGCTGGATCAACGCAGCAGAAAATTGTGCTGGCCAAAAGTATGGACGCAGCCGGAGCTGCTGGATTGACGCAGCTGGGTATGCTAGTCATTAATATGGACGTAGCGGAAGATAGTGCTCAATGGCACGGACTGCTTCAAGTGAGCGGTTGATTGCTGTAGCAGCCAGCGGAATTGCTGGCGGAAACGCTGGTGTAGAAGCCTGCGAGGATAGCTGGCGGGCATTGAAGACAACAACGGATGACAACGGCACGAAAATTCTTGAAAACGGCAGAACGCGAGAACCAGGACAGCTACGCACGAACGGACAAAACCACGAGAAAGCCCGCGAGAGCGGCAACGACCT
>Ga0307511_10001504_pt1 | contig 24670 bp, 24 predicted proteins | sample 13_EM_MG_FD_200266 | JGI IMG/M metagenome (GOLD analysis project Ga0307511, IMG submission 200266) | Populus trichocarpa ectomycorrhiza microbial communities from riparian zone in the Pacific Northwest, United States - 13_EM | ecosystem: Host-associated > Plants > Roots > Unclassified | place... | reverse complement strand
CAGGCGCGCGAAGCTGTCCAGGATTTGAGAGCGTCCGGAATCGAGGCCGGTGATCTTGAAGCTGCCGTAACGGCACTTCGAGAGGAATTCGCCCAAGCCGACAACCCGAACCGGCCCACGTACCGGGTGGTCGTCGAGGGTAAGCCCCGAGCTCTCTCGCCACTGGTACGTGACGACATGTATCAGGTTGCACGGGAAGCATTCCGCAACGCTGACCGGCACGCCCAAGCCAGGCACATCGAGGCAGAAATCAATTACGGCGAAGCCGTCTTTACGCTTCGCGTTCGCGACGACGGCGCCGGTATCGAGCCTGAAGTCCTCGATCGAGGCAGACGCTCTGGTCACTTTGGGCTGCAGGGCATGCGCGAGCGCAGTGAGCGCGCAGGAGGCACACTGACTGTATGGAGCGAGCGCAATGTAGGCACGGAAGTTGAAGTCACAATACCAGCCCGGGTGGCATATGCCCGTATCTGACAAGCGAATCCGTATCCTGGCCGTGGACGATCACCCTCTGCTGCGCGACGGAATCGCCGCCCTCCTGGAGGGACAACCTGACATGGAGCTGGTGGGAGAGGCCGCGAACGGTCTGCAGGCAATCGAGTGTTACCGTGAGTGCCATCCGGACATCACATTAATGGATCTGCAGATGCCGCAGATGGGTGGCATAGACGCCATAATCGCGATTCGCGACCGCTGGCCCGATGCCAAGGTGATCGTGTTGACTACTTACGTGGGGGATGTGCTCGCGCAGCGCGCGCTGCAGGCGGGGGCCCGGGCGTACGTTCTGAAGGTTCTGGTACGCAAGGAATTGCTCGATACGATCAGAGCAGTACATTCAGGGTCAAAGCGCGTTCATCCGGAGGTGGCCGCCGATATCGCAAGTCACGTGGGCAGCGATGTCCTCTCGCACCGCGAGATCGATGTCCTTACTGCGATCGCCGCTGGAAAGTCAAACAAGACGGTTGCCAGCACACTCGGTATCGGGGAAGAGACTGTCAAGATGCACGTCAAGGCGATCCTGGCCAAACTGGGCGCCAACGATCGCACCCACGCGGTGACCCTCGCGCTCAAGCGTGGAATCATTCACCTGTGACCCTACCCTGAAAAGAGGGGCCCGCGAACACTCCTTTCGAGTGTATAGCTCCCGCGGCGGCTGCACTACCGTCAGGGGGATGATGCAACGCCTGTTCTCGACTTTTCCTAACTCTACGCCAGGGGCCGGCTTGTTGTTGCTCAGATTCTGCGGGGGTGGGCAGCTGATACTGGGAGGTCTGCAGTACGCATCGAGTCATGCGTCCTGGTCCGCCCATGGCCTTGGTATCGCGCAGCTGCTGACCGGCAGCCTGCTCATACTCGGGTGGTGGACACCCGCCGCGAGTGCATGCGCTGCCCTCCTCGGAATCGCAGTCGCCTTGTCAGACAACCGTTGGGAGCTGCACATCACCCAAGCCAGCATCGCATTGGGTTTACTCGCGCTCGGGCCAGGCGCATGGTCCATTGATGCCCGCCTCTATGGCCGCAAACATATCGACGTCTGAAGATCGGTTCCGCGGCCTTGGGCTCGAGCTCTCAACGTGGGGATATCTGTGGCCCCTGAGCTTCGATGATCTGCAGATCGTGCAGAAGGGCTCTGGCGAGGTTCGCGAACGGTGCGGGTGCGCTGAGAACCCGCCTGGAATACAGCAAGCCAGCCGCCGCCACCACGCCCCATCCCCCGCATACCAACCACTCTGAGGCACTCACAGCACCCTGCGCTTGGTGTTTCCTGATCTGATTTGCATAAATCCCAGCGTGCGCCCGCGGCGCATGAACTGTTCTCAGGTTTCGACAACTTGGCTTAGCTCACTACCAGCGCGGCGCAACTCATCGGAATAACGTGTCGCACATCCATCGATGAGTGGCTGTTGGAAACTATGAGCGCCAATCCGTACATCTCGGCAACAGACTTTCCAATCCGGGCAATCCAAGGTGAATTCTCCGCCTTTTCACTGGCCCGGAGCATCCCGCTCGCCCCGCCTGCCACAGGGGAGATTTCCGAGCAGTGCCGGGATGCGATGCTCGAATTTCAGAAACTGCGCCCCATCCTCGCAGGCCGTCTTGCGGAACATGCGTTGCAGACCGCGAGGGAGCACCTCGGCCGCGATTCCTCCGCGGCTCAGTTACCGGCCGCCTTGTTGGCCGAATCGCTCTACGAGCAAGGACGCCTCGAAGAAGCCGATAGTCTGCTGCGCTTCAGGATACCGGCAATCCGCTCGTCAGGCTCTCTCGAGTGTGCCGCTCGTGCTTATGTGGTGTTGGCTAGAGTCTCGATGCACAGAGGTCAGCGGGACCTTGCGCTGAGCTTATTGAGGGATGCACGGGCGCTGGGGGAACGGCACCGCTGGGCCAGATTGGTCGCCCTCAGCACGGCTGAACGCTCCCACATATTCCTGGAAGCTGGAGACATCGCCGCTGCTGCAGACTCCTTCAAGGAGCTCGTTGCGCTCGTCGAGTGCTCGAGTACGGTTGCCACAACCGTTCAGCAGGCAATGCGTTTGCAACTGGCGCTGCTCGAATTTCGGCTTGCCATTGGCCGCGGCTCCTGCGACGAAGCAGCCGCGGGCCTCACGCTGTTATGCGAGGAACAGGCTCTTGGGAACTGCGATGCTCGCTGGACACTGCAGGTGCAGTTGCAATTGGCTGCCTCTCATGCTCGATCCAACCGAGTACGCCTCGCGCGTGACATTCTGACCAGGGCACTCAAAGCAGGTGCCGGCAACGGGTTGTGCATGAGTTTCATCGACGCTGGGCAATTCGTCAGGGAGCTGATTGCCACGCTGTGCCACGAGCCGCACAGGGAAGATTTAGAGATCCTCGACTTGCTCCCTTATAGCCGCAACCTGCTCAGGCATTTCGATCGCACCGCTACGCCGAACGGTTCCAAGCGCCTCACGAACGAAGTCAACCAGCCGCTCACGCAACGCGAAAGCGGAATTCTGCAGTTGATTGCGGACGGGCTATCGAACAAGCGAATCGCTCAGCGCCTCGACATTACCCCCGAGACAGTCAAGTCGCATGCGAAGAACATCTTCTTCAAGCTCGCGGCGCAAACGCGCGCTCAGGCCGTGGCTCGTGCCGAAGCGCTCGGGATGATCTGATTCCCCAACTCGAAGCCCATGTTCGCCGGCCGGCGGCGCAGACGCCGCCAGGCGGCTGGCGTTTCTCCCGTCAGCTGTCGAAACTGCTTACTGAGGTGTGCCTGATCGTGAAAACCACATTTGAGCGCGATTTCACTCAATGGCTCGCTGCTGGCGAGCATGAGCTGAGCGGCCAATTCCACACGCCGGCGCACGATGTAGGCATGAGGCGGCTCACCGCAGGCAAGCCTGAATGCCCGCGAGAAGTGAGCCTCGCTCAGATGGATGAGCTCGCTCAGATTGGCAACCAGAATCTGCTGATCGATGTGCTCTTCGATGTAGCTCTCGACCAGCCGCATCTGCCAGGCCAGCAACGCCTGGGAGGGGTCCTGCCGCTCGGCACCGTCGTACCGCATCTGCGCCTGCAGAAGTGAGGCGGCCCGGTGGATCGAGCTTTTAGCCGCCTCCTGTGAGTGCTCGAGCTCTTGGCTCGCGCTCATCAGAAGATTGACGACGCGCGCGAATACCGCACGCATCTGACCACCACCCTTGGACACCAATTCGAACCGGATCGTCGTAGCATCGTCCATAAAGCCCGCCGCGTTGCACACTTTCATGGACCAAAGCTAGCAGCACCGGGCCGCCCCGCTGAATCCCAATATGCAGTGGAGGGGCACTCACCATAATTGGGTAGTGACTCGGACCTGCGGGAACGGCGATGGTTGTCCCTCCGAAGCGGCCGATCGGCATTACTCAAATTCGTGTGGTGTCAATGAGCCCGAACAGGATCCGCGTGCTGGTGGTTGACGATCATCCGGTTCTGCGTGAAGGCGTAGCGGTGCTCGTCTCTCAGCAACCGGATCTGTTGATGGTTGGCGAAGCTTCCACGGGCCGCGAGGCCCTCGAGCAGTTCCGCAGTACGCAGCCGGACGTCGCACTCATGGACATCAAGATGCCGGATATGAGCGGTATCGACGCCATCATCGCAATTCGCGAGGAATACCCGGATGCGCGCATCGTCGTGCTCACCACCTACGAAGGCGACGTGCTTGCGTGGCGGGCCCTGAAAGCGGGGGCGCACGCCTACATGTTGAAAGGAAACGTCCGCAAAGACCTCGCGGACACTATTCGCGCAGTGCACCGTGGCGCCAGGCAGATAGAGCCGACGATCGCCTCGCAGCTCGACGGCAACATGCCGGACTCGGCCCTGACTGTCCGCGAAGTTGAGGTCCTGACTCTCATCGCTGCCGGCAACTCCAACCGTTCGATCGCAACCCGGCTGCAGATCAACGAAGGTACCGCCAAGACACACGTCAAGAACATCCTGGCCAAGCTGGGCGCCAACGACAGGACCCACGCTGTCACCTTGGCGTTGCGCCGCGGGATAATCCAACTCTAACCCGCTGTTATCGCCGACGACTGCCATGCAACGCCTGTATTCAACTTTCCCCAATGCATGGCCGGGATTGGCCCTGCTCCTGCTGCGCTGCGTTGCGGCTACCGCGCTCATCGCGTACGTGCACGGCGGTGTGTGGCCATCGCTCACGCCCGCCCCGCTCCTCATGCATGGGCTTACAATCATGACCGCAATGATGTTGATCGGCGGACTATGGACACCCGTCGCAGGAGTGGCTCAGGCACTACTCGAGTTATATAGCAATCTCTCCAGCAGCGCCGCCGCAGACTTGAACCATATGTTGTGGGCAGCGGTGGGTCTGAGCGTCGCAATGTTGGGACCGGGCGCCTGCTCGATAGACTCACGCCTGTTCGGCCGGAGGCGAATTGAAGTGCGGCGCCAGCCTTAGCGATTGCGCGTCTGACGCCCAGCCACCGCGTCGTCTAATGTCCTGTTACGATCAGTCGCACGGCTGGAAGTGCACACGCTGTAAGCATCACCCAAGGAATCACTGCCCACAGATATTCAGACATCGCCGGGACATTGTTCGTCCCTTCGGAGCGGCGCTGTGCGCGATGCCGCGCGATCCCGGTCAGCATGACGAGGAACAGCAGCGCGGTGATACCCGCGCAGACCTCCAGAAGGATGAGCCTCACAGTCATCTCCCCCTGGCGCCGGCCTCAGGCCGGCGCAGTGGTCGTTCGCTTCAGCTCTTCAGGGAGACATGCACAGCGCCAGTACGCCTGCAACGCCTCGCTGTGATCTCCGAGCTCCCGATGGCACACCATCAGGCCGCGATACAGATCCTCGTTGAGGGAATCGAGCTCGAGCGCGGATTGATAAAGGTTGGCCGCATCCTGCCACAACCGCCTGTTCTCGCTCATCCGCGCCGCATCGCGGATGACACGCAAGAAGCGGTCACGCAGCGCATAGCGTGTCCTCAAGGCCCACGGTTTCTCACTACCATGCTCTAGAAAGTGCCCCTCATAGAGCTGTTGGATCCGGCAAATGCGCTCGGCAGGGTTCGTCGCATGGTCACGAGGACGTTGTAACTCCTGCTCAAATTCCCACATGTCGACCCAGAACTGATCCCGGTCGAGGCTTACCTTGCTCCCCGCCATGCGCACTGCATCCGGCGCGCCAAGCAGCTGGCGCAACCGGTAGAGTGTGCTCTCCAGAGCGTGATAACCAGCGTCTCCTTCTGATTCGGGCCATAGCGCATCGATCAGCGCCCCTGCGCCCACCTCCGTTCCACCGAACGCGATCAGCGCCTGTAGCAGCTCCTGCGGCTTGCGTAAGCGTTGGGACACCTGGATGGGCGCATCCAACTTCAACAAGCGAAAGTGCCCCAGCACATGGACCTTGAAACACATTATCAGTTCTATAGAGCCCGCCGGTCACCGCTTCAGATTCACGCGCGCCAGATCGATCAACTCGTGCGCGCGTCCGTCCAGCACAGCCTTCATCATGAAGAGCCCGAAGCTCTTCGCCTGTTCGAGCGTAGTGGTCGGCGGCATGACGAGTTCCTGGCGCGCACTCATGACCTCGACCAGCGCTGGCCCTGGGTGAGCGAGCGCCTCTTCGACGGCGGAGCGAAGCTGTTGGGGCGACTCCACGCGGACTGCCTTGACGCCCACTGCCTGAGCCATGGCGGCGAAGCTGGGGTTCTGAAGGTCGCAGCCGGTATCGAGGAAGCCACTGGCTTTCATCTCCAGCTCCACAAATCCCAATGTGCCATTGTTCAGAAGGATGATCTTCACCGGCAGCTTCATTTGAATGAGGGTGAGGAAATCGCCCATCATCATGGAAAAGCCGCCATCGCCGGAGAATGAGATCACCTGCCGCTTGGGAAAGGCGGCTTGGGCGCCGATCGCATGCAACATCGCATTGGCCATGGAGCCGTGATTGAAAGAGCCGACGATGCGCCGCCGCCCATTCACTTTGAGATAGCGCGCAGTCCAGGCGATCGGCGTTCCCACATCGCAGGTGAAGATTGCATCTTCAGCTGCGAGCTCGCTCACCACGCGCGTGACGTACTGTGGATGAATGATCTGGCTGTTGGGACCGACCTCGGCAAGTGAGTCCAGATCCTTGCGTGCACCCGCGTAGTTCGCAAGCGCATCTTCCAGATGCCTCGCCTCCTCCTTCACATTGACCCTCGGAAGCAGCGCGGCCAGAGTCTCCTTCACATCACCGAGCAATCCCAGCTCGAGTGGACAACGGTTACCGAGAGCCTCGGGCCGCATGTCGATCTGCGCGATTCGCGCGCCCTCGGGAAAGAATTGACGGTAGGGGAAATCCGCGCCCAGGATCAGCAAGGTGTCGCAATCCTTCATGGCGTGATAGCCCGAGGCGAAACCGACCAGTCCGGTCATCCCGACATCGTAAGGATTGTCATATTCGATGAACTCCTTGCCGCGCAGAGAGTGAACGATGGGAGCCTTCACTTTCTTCGCCAGCGCGAGCACCTCACTGTGCGCCCCTGCGCATCCCGCGCCGCAGAAGAAGGTGACACGCGAGCCCTCGTTGAGAAGCATTGCGAGTCGATCGATGTCGGAATCATTCGGTCGAACAACGGGCCTGGAAGGAATGAGCCATGCCGGAACGGCGCTGCTGACTGGCTTGAGAGCAACGTCTCCGGGCAGCACAACTACCGCGACCCCGCGCCGCGCTACCGCCACGCGCATGGCACGGGTCAATATCTGCGGCAGTTGACCTGGATTCGACACCAGCTCGACGTAGTGACTGCATTCCTTGAACAGACGCTCCGGGTGGGTAGCCTGAAAGTAGTCGATGCCGATCTCGCTGCTGGGAATGTGGGCAGCGATCGCCAGCACCGGGACACCGCTGCGCTGCGCATCGAACAGACCATTGATCAAATGCAGATTCCCGGGGCCGCAACTTCCGGCGCACACAGCCAGTTGCCCAGTCAGATGTGCCTCAGCGGCGGCGGCAAAGGCGGCACCCTCCTCGTGCCGCATGTGTACCCACTGGATTTCGCCGGACCTGCGCAAGGAATCGGTAAAGCCATTCAGTGAGTCCCCGACGACACCGTAAACGCGTTTGACACCCGCCTGTGCGAGTGCCGCCACGATGTAGTCCGCACCTGTGCCGCTCATTTTGTGAAGTCCTTGACGATCTCGAGATCTGTGACCGAGTACGACAATCCGTACCTGAATCCCGCGCCCACCTTGACCGGCCCCAACGCGTGCAGCTCTTCACCGGGTGTCTGCGGGAACGAGAGCTGGCCCTCGCCGCGCCACAGGTCAACCAACTTCAGATTGTCAGTGATCGAGACGGTCAGCTCATTCACCGCCGGCTTGTCATGCTGCCCTTTGACGAGGCGAGGGAAATACCGGGTGAGTGCAGTGGGACGATTGAAGACCGTGAAGGGGTCGGTCACCGGTTCACGTAGAGTCACACGCGCGTCTGCAAGACGTTGTCCGTGCGCCGATACACTCGCGCCAAAGCGCGCTCCGGGCCCCACCTGCGAGGCAGCTGCGCTGGGTGCTGCATAGGCACGCGTCTGGTAAATGCTACCGAGCTTTTTCGGAAACCCTTGTGCCCAACCACGAGCCAGTGCCGCGTCATTGTCGACGTAAATGAACGGACAAAACATGACGGCCCGATTGCCGAGTTGGGCGTCAATCAAAACGAAAGCTTCCCGGTATTGATAACGCGCGGGATCGAGATATTCGTCATTGGAGGCGGTGAACTGCCAGTCGATGAACATGGCGAATCCATGGCCATTCGTCTTCGGATCCGCAGACAACCCCTGCGGCAACATGGAGGGGGTCGCGGCCGGATCGGCCCAGAATTCAACTGCGAGAACGTCGCCGGAATAGTGCCACGGAGGCGGCGGATCTATGGAAGCGTGCCCCAGGGGAGAGCGAGGAACCATGAAGCCTTTCAACATCGGAAAACTCCTTGCCGCTCTCGCGGCGCATCGTCGCAGGGGTGATCCGTTTTACGACGCGGCGCCGGATGGCGGCTTGCAGTTTCCGAAAGCGCTTTGGACGGATCTGCGAGCACCAGCCGCGGTTGAAAGCGACCGGCCGGCCTAGGCAAAGGCCCAGGCCCAGGCCCGCAGCGGGCTGTATCCCCCAATCGGGGGAATCCGTCTCGAAGCGCGCATGAGACAGACTGGAGGCGATATGCAATCCCGATTCCTATTGGCTCTCATGAGCTGCGGTCTGAGCGCGTGCGATGGCGCGCCCTCGCGCAACATTCTCGGGTCCTACTTCCCATCCTGGATGGTGTGCGCCCTAGTCGGGATCGCCGCGGCTGTCATTGGCCGCTCCATCCTGAAGGCCACCGGGCTGCTCGCAGAAGTACCCGCGCCACTGGCCGTGCTGCTGGCCATCGCATGCGCCGTGACTTTCGGCCTGTGGCTGGTATGGCTTGCATGAGGATCGAGGTATGAGTTCGGGACCCACTCTGCGCGGCAAGGTAATTGCGGCCGTGTGCATCTGCGCCGCCCTCGTGACGTGTTTCGCCGTGCTGGTTGCGATCGATCGGCGGCCCCGCACTCACGATGGACGTGTTTTTGCGTATAGCGCGGCCATGGCATCCGAGATCAACGGCCGGATCGTTCACATCCTGGTGCGCAATGACGAGCGGGTATCCAAAGGCGCACCCCTGATCCAGATAGATCCTGTGCCCTTCGAGATGCAGTTGCGCCAGGCGCGTGCGCAAGTGGCCGCCCTGAAAGCCCAGATCGCGCTCACGGGCCGGCAGGTCACCTCGCAGGGCTCCGGGGCACAGGCGGCCGAGAACCAGGTGCAGAAAGCCCGGGAGGTTCTGAAGAATGCTCAGGACACCCGCAAGCGCCTCGAGCCGCTGGTAGGTCCGGGCTATGTGACCCAACAGCAACTGGATGATGCCCGCACCAACGAGGCTTCCGCTCTGGCCTCACTCAACGCTTTGATCAAAAACGCGGCTCAGGCCCATGAAGCCGTCGGCGACACCGAAAGTCTCCAAGCGCAATTGGCAGGCGCCGAAGCCTCTGAGGCCCTGGCTGCCCGCAACCTGGATCTCACCACGCTGCGCGCGCCATTCGACGGCATCATAGTTGGGTTGGGTATTGCCGAAGGTACATTCGCGCTGTCGGGCAGACCGCTGTTCAGTCTGATCAAGTCAGATGCCTGGTACGCGATCGCGGACTTTCGCGAAACGGAGCTCGGGCGGATTGCCGTAGGCGACCCGGCCACAGTGTGGACCATGGCCAGGAGTGATCGTCCATTTTACGGCCGTGTTGAGAGCCTAGGTGCAGGCGTCGAATCCACGGATCAGGAAGGTCCTGGTCTGCCGAAAGTAGGCCGGGATCTGAACTGGGTCGTGGTGGCTCAGCGTTTCCCGGTGTGGGTACGTCTCGACAATCCTCCTGCAGACGCCTTGCACGTGGGAATGACGGCGTCTGTCAAAGTGCGCCATGCCCCCGCTGGGGACGTCACCGCTGCCGCTGCTCCAGCGGACACTCGCTAGTGCGCTCATGCGCAGCCCCCTGATTGAGCTATTCGCTCGTGAGCTCGCTCCGTTCGAGGGCCGCGCGCAAGCAGTGCTCCGGATCGCCACAGCCTGTTCAATTACCGTCGCCATTGCAATGGTGTTCCAAATCCCGGAACCCACCTACATGGCGTACATCGTGTTTCTCATAGCCAAGGATGAGAGCTCGGCAACGGTGACTGCGGGTGTCGGAGCGATGCTGGCAGTCACACTCGCCGTCGGCTTGAACCTGGGCCTCCTGCTCATCGGCACCGCGGAACCAGCGATTCGACTGCCGGCGATGGCACTCGCGACGTTCGTTGGGATGTACAGCGTGCGGACCTTCGCGCTGGGGCCCATTGCATACCTGGCCGGATTTCTCGTGGTTCTCGTACAAACACTCGTCGATGACATTCCGAACCCGGAAAAGGTCACGCGGCTCGCTTTGTGGACGTGGGTCGTGGTCCTGGTCCCCATCGCGACCATTGTGACATTGAATTTGGCTTTCGGGCCTGCTTCAAGGGTGCTCCTCGGGCGCACTTGGCGCCGGATACTCAGCGAGCTCGAGTCTGGCCTGCGATCGCAGATATCCAGGGCGGATCTGGCCCGGTGGCGGGAAGCAACCGTGCCCCTGCTGTCAAAGTTGAACGAGGCTGCTGCCCGCGGAGAGTCACACCTGCCGGTCCCGCCGTCCGCTGTCGAGCAACTCCTCGAGGTATTGACGATTTTCGAAGTGCTGCCGGAAAGGCGTGCCGGGGAGGTGGACGCGACGTTGCCCGCTGAAATCGCCCTGCAGCGTGCCCTCGCGCGCATGTATGAGGCGCTGACAAGTAAGCCTGCAGGCCCTCCCGCGCAAGCCGAGCCTCCAAAGCACAAACAGCTGTTCGTGCCTGATGCGTTCAGCAATCCTGCACACTGGCAATACGCGCTGAAGACAACCATTGCGGTCATGTTCGTGTACATGACGTACACGCTGCTCAACTATCCCGGCATGCGCACCTCCGTCGTCACTTGTTTCTTTGTGGCACTCGGCAGCCTCGGGGAGACCGTGCACAAACTGACACTGCGTGTCTCAGGCGCAATCGTCGGCGGACTGGTGGCCGGTATCTGCATCGTCTGGGTACTGCCGCACATGACGGATATCGGTCAGCTCTGTGCATTGGTCGCCTTGGTATCCGCCGGCGCAGGGTGGATCGCAACCAGCAGCGAACGGCTCGCTTACTTTGGTATGCAGATCGCTTTTGCGTTCTTTCTCGGTGTCCTCCAGGGCTATGCACCGGCCACGGATCTTTCAGAGCTGCGCGATCGAGTCGCGGGCATCGTGTTGGGTAATGTTGTGATAGCGCTCGTCTTCAGCCTGATCTGGCCTGAATCCGCACGGAATCGTCTTCGTACAACGCTCGCGGAAGCACTGCGCGCCATAGGCGCCTTGCTCAAGGTGCCCGAGACCGCCGCGCAATCGCGCATGCGCACGACGCAGGCCCTGGTGCAGTCGCAGCACTACTCGGAACTCAGCGCCTTCGAGTTGCAAATGCTCCCTGCCGATGCGGATCGGGACGCCGCTCTCGTGCGGGGCGTCCGCCGAATCGCCGGAGCTGCCTTCGTGGCAACGAGCGATACAGCGCCAGGCCTGTCGGATACCCGGCAGTTGGGACTGCTCGGGGATTGGGCACAGCAAGCGGCTGAATCCCTGGGGCTGGCACGCCCGCTACCGCCTCTACCCACCGCCGTACCCACACCCGATTCTCAGAATCGGAATTCAACCGCTCGCTCGCCCGCCGAAGAGTTAAGCTCGGAGATTGCCCATGTCACAGCCACGACGCTCTGAATGCCTCTGGAGCGTGCTGTGCGCCGTAGCGGCAGCCTTGTCCAGCGCGCTGGCTGCCGCACAGGCCCCTGCGAGTCCAGACAAACCGTGGCCGATTCCGCAAAACGTGGCCCGGGAAGCAGAACAGCATTTCGATGTGCGCGGGCTCGAGCCCAGGAAGCGCTATGGTCTCGTCGACCTGATTGACCTTGCTCAGCGCAACAATCCCCAGACGCGTGCCGCCTGGGAGGCCGCGCGTGAGGCCGCCGCCGCCGAGGGTCTGGTGGAGAGCTCCTATTTGCCGCAGATATCGTTGCAGGCTCTTGGCGGGCTGGAACATACACCACTACCGGCTCCAAAGAACCTCGTACCTGAAGGCTTCTTCGTGTCGAATGCGCGCGAGATCATTCCCTCCGTGGCACTGAAGTGGCTGCTGTTTGACTTCGGGCAGCGCAAGGCGAAACTCGAAGCGGCGCGCGCGGATTCATTCGTCGCGAATGTCTCCTTCACCGGGGCACACCAGAATTTGATCTTTCAGGTATCGCAGGCCTACTTTGATCTCGGCGCCGCGCGTGGCCGCCTGAACGCAGCGCGGACCGCGCTGAAAACCGCGTTGACTACCCAGGACGCCACTACGGCCAAGCGCAATAACGGCCTTGCGACTATCGTGTCGGTAGCGCAGGCCGAACGTCAGACCGCCCAGACACGATATGGCGTGACGGCCGCGGAAGGCGCCGAACGTAACACCTACGCGAGCCTCATTGCGTCGCTGGGCATTCCTGCCGACACACAGCTCGACGTGGTGGACAGCAATGAGCTGCCTTTGCCCACTCAACCGGTGCAGAACGTCTCCGCTGCCATCAGGGAGTCCCTGGCCAATCGCCCGGATGTAATAGCTGCGATCGGAAAGGTAGACGCGGCGCGGGCGTCTCTCGACGCCAACCAGCGCTCCCGCTATCCGGTGATCGACGTCTCAGCACATGCTTTCCAGAACGTAGGTTGGGTGAGCTCCGATGGCAAGCCCTACTCGCACGTGGATCGGCCCGGCGGCAACCTCCTGTTCTCCTTCAGCGTACCGATCTTTGACGGCGGCCTGCGATCCAGCCAGATCTCCATTGCCCGCTCCAAGGTCCGCGAAGCCGAGGAGAAGTTGGATCAGACGCGTGACACAGCAGCGCAACAGGTTGTAAAGGCCTATAACGGCCTGGTCACGAGTCTCGCCGAATATCAAGCTTCAAGCGAGCTGAGCCGCGCCGCACATACAGCGTACGACGCCGCCTTGCGTTCCTACCGCCAAGGCGTGGGTACCTACACTGATGTAGCGACTGAGGAAAATGCCGTGGTGCAGGCGGAGACCCAGGTCGAGGACGCAAGGGCCAGCGCGCACACGGCAGCTGCGGCACTGGCTCTTGCGATGGGGACAACCGAGTCGGCCCAAAGCCTGGCGCCGTAGCCGAAGGCGAGGCGAAGAGCCAGTGGCGTCAACGCTTACCCTACAGATTTTCCTGGATCATCTCGAACACATCGCTTCCCTTGCCGTGCAGAATCGCCTTGATGGAATACATCGCCATTCCGTAGGCAGGTCCTACGGCCGTGAATGGAGGCATCACGAGCTCCATGGGCGCAACTGTGACGTTGAGGAGCGCTGGTCCCGGTTGCTCGAGCCACTCGACAACCGCCGCCTCCAGAAAGTCAGGATCTCTTACGGTCTTACCCCAAAGACCCATCGCCTGCGCCACCAGGCCGAAGTCCGGATTCTTCAGGTCGGTATACTGCGGCAACAGCCCTTCGCTCTTCTGCTCCAACTCGACGAATCCGAGCTTGCCATTGTTGTAAACGACGATCTTCAACGGCAGGTTCTCCTGCAGGATAGGGATGCAGCGAAATTATTGAGGGTGTCACCTACGATCCCGTAACAATTCTTCACGCCTGCCGATACGAGCGTGTCAACGATCACCTGCGCAACTTTTTTCCCCATCTACATTACTCCATCGGCATCATCATGTTGTGATTCAGGTTGGTCATGATGATCATCGAGCCGAAGACGATCAGTGCGACCACGAAAACACCGAAAGCCAACGCCAGAACATTGTTCGTCTGGTCAGGCGCGCTGGAGATGTGCAGGAAGAACACCAGGTGCACGCCCATCTGTGCGATGGCCAACACACCCAGTAGTACGGGCACTCCGGGAGGGAAGACCAGGTCGGTCGAAGCGGCCCAGAACGAGGCGATCGTCAGAACCAGCGCATATCCCAACCCGATCAGGTAGGTTCGCCGGTGGCCGATTGTACGGACACTGACACCCGGACTCTCGCCCTGTGCCGATTGCACCTGTGCGTCCATCATCGTGCTCCCAGGTAAACGATTGTGAACACGCCGACCCACACGATATCCAAGGCGTGCCAGAACAGACCGAAACAGAAGAAACGTCGCGCAACCATCGGACGAAATCCGAGCGTAGCCACCTGCATCAGCATCACGATCAACCAGCACAAACCGATGGTGACGTGCAGTCCGTGAGTGCCGACGAGTGTGAAGAAGGCTGACAGAAAGGCGCTATGTGATGGCCCTGCGCCTCGCGCGAGCATGTCCCGAAACTCCCCCAGCTCCAGGGCGAGAAATGTGCCGCCAAGCAGGAAGGTCACCGCCATCCAGAAATACACCGACGCGGCTTCGGCGCGTTGTACGGCAAGCGTTCCAAATCCACAGGTCACACTGGAGGCCAGCAGGCACAGGGTCTCGATGAAGACGTGCTTGTGATCGAACAGATCCACGCCCGAGGGCCCTCCCGCCGTCTCCCCCGATAACACGGAATATGCAGCGAACAACGCCCCGAAGATCACGATGTCCGAAAGCAGGAAAAGCCAGAAGCCGAAGCCGGCCACTACCCGTGTCGGCGCAGGTCCCCTTTGAGAGAGCGGGACGCTAGTGGCGCTGGCCACCAGAAGATGTTCAGCGGCACTCATGCTGCGCGCGCCTCCAGAGGATACGGGCGATCAGCAGCGGCGACCTCGTCCACGGAAACATGCACTTCGCCATCGGTGCGCCACGCTTGCATCAGCCCCACGACGACCAAGCCGAGCAAGCCAACAACCGCCAGCCACCAGATCCGCCAGATGAGCGCGAACCCGAGAATGAAGGAGAAGAACGCCACGAAGAAGCCCGTAGGGTTGTTTCGAGGTATATGCAAGGACTCGTAGTTGCGCTGAGCCATGAGTCGTTTCGTCTCCTCCGGATTGTGCTTCGCCGCCCAGAAGGCATCCGTACGCGCCACTTGCGGCAGCAAGGCGAAATTCCATGCAGGTGGAGGGGACGGGGTGGACCACTCCAGTGTGCGCCCATTCCACGGGTCCCCTGTCAGATCGCGGTTCCGATGCCTGGCGCGAATGCTGACCGCGAGCTGCACAGCGGTCAGGATGATGCCGCAGAAGATCAGGAGCGCTCCGACCAGGGCCACCTGCATCAGAGGCAGCCACTGCGGGTCCGTATAATGTTGCATCCGGCGAGTCGCTCCCATCAGGCCGAGCGCGTACAGCGGCACGAAGGCCAGGTAAAACCCGATGCACCAGCACCAGAAGACTGCCTTCCCCAGAGTCTCGTTGAGCTTGAAGCCGAACGCCTTTGGAAACCAATAGGTGTAGCCGGCCATCACTCCGAACACGACCCCGCCGATGATCACGTTATGAAAGTGAGCGATGAGGAACAGACTATTGTGCAGGACGAAATCCGCCGGCGGAATCGCCAACATGACACCCGTCATACCGCCGATCACGAACGTCGCCATGAAGCCCAGTGCCCAGTAGATCGGAACGGTGAAGCGTATTTTTCCGCCATAGAGGGTAAACAACCAGTTGAAGATCTTTACGCCGGTCGGGACCGCAATGATCATTGTCGCGATGCCGAAGAAGCCGTTGACATCCGCGCCCGCACCCATGGTGAAGAAGTGATGCAGCCAGACCAGGAACGACAGCATGCAGATCGCCATCGTCGCCATGACCATGGAGCGGTATCCAAACAGCGGCTTGCCCGAGAAGGTGGCGATGACTTCCGAAAACACACCAAATGCGGGCAGGATCAGGATGTAAACTTCCGGATGTCCCCAGATCCAGATCAGATTCACGTACATCATCGGGTTGCCGCCGAGCTCGTTGGTGAAGAAGTGAAAGCCGCAGTAGCGGTCGAGCAGCAACATGGCAAACGTCGCGGTCAATATCGGGAACGCCGCCACGATCAGCAGGTTGGAGGCCAGTGCCGTCCAGCAGAAGACCGGCATGCGGCCATAGCCCATTCCGGGGGCGCGCAGCTTGAGGATGGTCGTGGTGAGATTGACGCCCGATAACAGGGTACCCATTCCCGAGATCTGCAGGGCCCACAGGTAGTAGTCCACACCCACTCCCGGGGAATAAGCGAGCTCGCTGAGCGGCGGATACGCAAGCCATCCCGCGCGGGAAAATTCGCCGACGACCAGGGAAAGGTTCACCAGCAGCACGCCCGCGGCCGTGAGCCAGAAGCTCACGGAATTCAACACCGGGAAGGCTACATCGCGCACCCCAAGCTGCAGCGGCAAGGCGAAATTCATCAGGCCGATCACGAACGGCATGGCCACGAAGAAGATCATGATGGTGCCGTGAGCCGAGAAGATCTGGTCGTAGTGCTCCGGGGGCAGATACCCCATGGCGCCATTGGCCGCGAGCGCGAGCTGAGTGCGCATCATCAGCGCATCGGCAAAGCCACGCACCAGCATCAGGAGTCCGAGAATCATGTACATGACACCGATGCGCTTGTGGTCGACGCTCGTGATCCATTCGCGCCACAGATAGGGCCACCAGCCTTTGACCGTGACGAGCAACAGCACGGCAGCCAGGACTGTGCCGACAGTTGCCGCAGTGATCATGACGATCGGCACATCGAAGGGAATCGCCGCCCAGCTGAGCCTTCCGAACATTTCAGTTACTCCTGCGCCGCCGCGTGGGTCATTCCCACATGCGCGGCAACAATCGAATCAAAGAGGCCTGTTGTAACCTCACCATAGGTTCTTACTGTATGTTCGGAGCTGGGGCGCGCCAGTTGCTCGAACGTGGGACGATCGAGCACTCCACCGGCGGCGTGCGTCGCATCCACCCATGATTGAAACTGAGCCGCGGAAGCCGCGACGACGTCGAAACGCATGTCCGAAAAGCCATCACCGCTGAACTGGGCGGACAGTCCGGGGTAGGTGCCCGGGTGGTCCGCCAGCAGATTCAGTTGAGTAGCCATGCCGGGCATGGTGTAGATCTGACTACCCAGCTGAGGAATGAAGAAGCTGTTCATGACACTGGTCGAGGTGAGGCGGAAATGGATGGGGACACCCGCCGGAACCGTCAGCCGATCGACGCTGGCGATTCCCTGTTGCGGGTAGATGAAGATCCAGCGCCAATCCACTGACACAACCTGAACCTCCACAGGCGCCGCGCTCGACTTCAGAGCCGCGGGAGGATCGAGGTCGTGCGAGCCGATCCAGGCGATGCCGCCCAGGAAGAGAATGACGAGCGCGGGGATCGACCAGACGATCATCTCGATACGGCCGGAATACTCCCAGTCGGGCCGGTATTGCGCCCGGCGGTTGCCTGAGCGGAACCACCAGGCAAAACAGAATGTGAGCAGGATGACAGGAATGCCCACCGCCAGCATGATGGCAGTGGCATCCAACAAGATCAGTCTTTCTGCTTTATCGACGGGTCCTTGCGGGTCCAGAGGCCCTTCGCTGCAGGAAGCGAGCATCAGACACACGAGCGCGCAGGTTGAGGCGTGGCGCGACAGCCGTCCGAGTTTGATTGGGGTCATGATGCGACCTTGGCGCAGGAGCGCGGTTGCCCCAATCCCCTGAATGGGGGATTCGCGCTGTTGCCGGCGGAGTGTGAGATCGCGCCACCCCAAAAATAGCCGATACCTGTCGCCTCGCAAGCCAAGCTGACAAGCTCACCATTTGAAGCACATCTAAAGTGGGATGATTCCGCGCCGCAGCGCCAACGTGACCGCATGTGTGCGGTCATTGGCATGCAACTTGGCCAGGATGTTCTTCACGTGCGTCTTGGCAGTCTCCTCGTTGATAGACAGGTCATACGCGATCAGCTTGTTGGACTTACCATGGGCAATGAGTCCCAGTACCTCGACCTCGCGGTCGGTCAAGGCTGTCTCGGCGACGTGAGTTGCAATGGATGCCGCGACTTCCGCTTGAATCCACTTCGCACCACCGTGAACGAGTCGAATCGTGTCGAGCAGTTCGCCTCGCACGAGACCCTTCAGAAGATACGCCTGGGCCCCTGCTTGCAGAGCTCGCCGGGCCATCGCATCGCCTCCGAAAGTGCTCAACACGATGATTTTTGCCCAAGGCCATTCCGTACGGATTGCTCCGATGGCGTCAACTCCGCTCATCCCTCTCATCTGCAGGTCCATCAGCGTGATATCCGGTAGGGTTGCCCGGAATTGCCTGACTGCCTCAGCTCCCGAGGAGGCTTCAGCCACCAGCTTCATATCAGGTTCCGTACCTATGAGAGCTGCGACACCGTCCAGTAGTAGTGGATGATCGTCGACACACAGTATTCGTATGTGTGACTGTTCGGACATCGATCAGTTCTCCCGGGCGATGCGCGTAAACAGCGCTATAGGCCGGTGTGCGTATGCAATCCGGCCACCAATCTTCAGCTCGATTTCCGTGCCGGCATTGCGCTGGCTCCACACCTCCAGCTCACCGCCAAACTCCAGTGCCCGCTCCCGCATGCCGGGCAAGCCCCAATGCCCTTTCCGGTAACCGTGTTCGAGGACCGCCGGATCGAGCCCAACGCCATCGTCACGCACACGGACGGTGAATGTCCCCTTGGCAAAGACGATCTCCACTTCCACCAACCCGGCACGTGCATGTCGAAAGGAATTTCTGACAGCCTCCCGAGCGATGCGATACACCTCATCGCGCACGATCGGTTTCAGTGGGATGGCTCGACCCTGTACCAGAACACGAAAATCCGGCGCGGCGCCCCGGTGTTTGCCCGGTAGTTGCCCCCGTAGTTGAAACTCTGACTCGAACTCGCTGCCCAGGTCCGCAAGCGCTTGCGGCAGATCATTGCCAACGGGTCCGGCCACCCGCAGCTCGCCAACGGCCTGGCGGCCCTCATTGATCGCCGCCAGACCTGCGTCGATTGCGACATCCAGGTGGCCTGCCGCCTCCTCAGGCCGGTGCGGCAAGAGCCGGCGTACGGCTTCGAGTCTGAACATCATTCCCTGAACTCCTTGCAACAGCGAATCGTGCAATTCCCGCGCAATGCGCGTACGTTCCTTGATGCGGTCTTCGAGGCGCTGCTCGAGGCTCTCCTGCAATTGATGCTTCAGGTATCGGACGTGCAACCGGTGCGCGACCGCGAGCACGCAGACTGGAAGAATGATGCGGAAGATATCGAGCACAGGGAGTAACCTGCCGCCTCATCGACTAGCGATGCGGAACATAACAAAATAGTGTCTCTGGTTTCGTGATGTTCCAGTATTCCTACGGTAATGTTCCGGTATTCAGATCGGTTTTTCCGCGCCGGCCAATGCCGAGCATGCCGTACCTTCGAGCCCCCTTTTTGGGGGATATGACCGGTCCAGGCAGTCTCTATAGTCCCGCAGTAGTGCCGCAAGGGGGCCAGCGTGGACCGAAGCTGCAATCTCATCGAATTGACCGTATATCTCGTCGCCAGCATCGTGTCTCATAAGGCCATCACCGCTGCAGAACTGCCGACACTGATCAGGAGCACCTACGCGACGCTCACGGAGTTGACTGCAAGCCGCGCCGACTCCCAAACTCCCAGGGTACCCGCGGTCCCCATTGATAGATCGATTACACGCGACTACATCGTGTGTCTCGATGACGGCAGGCGCCTGAAGACCCTGAGACGTTATCTCAGGCGAAAGTACTCACTTACGCCGGACCAATACCGGGAGCGCTGGGGCCTTCCCGACGATTACCCAATGGTTGCGCCGGGTTACTCCGAGCTCCGCTCCTCTCTCGCAATGCGTTTCCCGAAGAGATCACGTAAGGGGTGACTCTCCGGAAACGTGCTCAACAGCCGCCCGCTTGCGCGTGCGCTGAGTTCACGGGAGCTCGCCGCCTCGACAGCTCGCCCCAACATCTGGTGTACTCTCGCGGCAGTAGCATGCACTCGCCACGTCGCCAGGTGGGTCTCATACTCGTTCGAGACTGCCAGCGCACGCTCGGTTGACTCGAGCGCTGCGTCAAGTTTGCCATCCATCATCAACGCTTCCGCGAGCGCGTTCCAGGCAAGCGCCTGAAACGTTCTCTCGCTCGTCCGCAGGGTCAATTTCAGCAGCAGTCTTGCGTGCGCTTCGGCGCGAGCGGGGTCTGCGGCCGCGAGCCACAGATTGACCGTTTCATATTCGGCAATCAGCCGCCAGTACCAGTCGAGTGAGACCGGCGCCTGCGTAGCCAGTCGATCCCGCTCCTCGAACAGCTCACGCGCCCGCGCGAAATTCCCCAAGCCCACCTCAGCCGCCCCGCGCACCACCAGATAGATTCTGTATTCATGCGCATCCAGCGCCGGCGCCGATGCAACATCGAATGCGTCACTCGCGGCTGCTGCAACACAGTCGTCGTGCGCGCCGTCAAAGTCACCGACGTAAGCACGAAACCATCCCCGTACCAGCTGCAGAATTCGCGCCGAGTAATCGTTGCCGTTCCCTCTCATGGCGGGAATGCTGGCCTCGAGCTCCTTGAAAGCCGGTCCGAGCTCGCCGAGAAAAAAAAGTGCCCAGGGAGCGACGAGACATGCGGTGTAGTACATCCGCGCCGCGTTCATTCCGGGCCGGATCACCTCGGTGTCAATCAGCGTGCGGAAATCGTCACGTACGGCGCGATAGGCCGCGCGATAGCGGCTCGCCACCGCATCGAGCTGACTATGCTCGACCAACGCCCACGCGGCATCCAGCTTGTCGGGTCCGGACTTCAGCACCTGCAGAGCCGAGGTGCACCGGGCCGCATGCTCATCATCCCAGCCATCGAGAAACAACAATCCCATGTAGGCACTGAGCTGCGTCCTGGCTCGCATCATTGGGTTCGATTGCGCTTCGCTCGTTTGCAGCGCCTCCTGCAGGAACGCACGGCATCGCGTGTTGTCGCGCCAGCCCGTGGCGTAGGTCATTCCGATCAGCGCACGCGCAAGTACGTCAACGAGACCTCGCGCCCGAGCGAGAGCCGCCACCTCTTCGTAGGAGGCGAATGCCTGTGGATCACGGACAGCGGTATAGATCCCCGCCTTTCCCTCGAGCATCTCCAATTCGATGGCGGCCGCTTCCGCCCGCGGCAGGTGTCTGGCAAGCTCGCCGCCCAGCTTGAAGAGCGCAATCCCATCCCGGTAACCGAAGCGCGTTCGTACAATGATCAATCCTTCGCGCACGCACTCCATAGCTTTCCGCCATTCCCCGCAACCGGCCAGGTGCTCCAGGCGCTGCAGGGCAATCTCCTGCCGCGCTCCGGCGGGATAGAGCCGCTCGAGAGCCTCGTGGACTAACCGATGGGAGTGTGCCAGCCGGATCGGTCCCTGACGTTCGTAGAGCGCTCGTCGATACAGCACGTGTTTGAATGTGTATTTCCGCACGACGGCGCCATCAGGATATTTGTGCAGATCCGCCCGCGAGATGTACTTGTCATTTCTGACGAGTGTCTCGCAAACCTCTTCGAATTCGATCGCGGTGATTCCACAGGCGCCAGCCGCGATTGCGGCATCGAACGTCACGCCGACGACACTGGCGGCCGTAAGCACGCTTTGCTCCCGGTCATCCAGCTGCGAAATCCGGGACTCGAGTACCTGAGACAGGTCCGAAGAGATTTCCACGTTCAGCTGCGCGACCGGTACGCAGAGTCTGAATCCATCGACGCCCGGAGCGATGAGGCCTCGTTCGATGAAGTTCTCGAGTGTGGCGATCATGAGCAGAGGATTACCCCCCGCCTGCTCGGTGATCAGCTGAGCGAGCTGCTGCGCTCCTGCGCCCGTCACCGTGCTGGCCACGAATTCGGTGACCGCCGCCGGCCGCAGCGGCGGCAGGGTCAGGCGAGTGCCGATCTTATGGGCCAACAACTCGCGGCTGAGGCTGTGTACGGGATGATTGCCGGCAGCGGCGTCTTCGAGCCGGTAGGTAGCTATGATCAGTACGCGGGCGCGGCTGCTTCGGCGCGCGAAGGCCGACAGAAGGTCCACTGTGGAATGATCGGACCAATGCAGATCCTCCAGAACGAGAACCAGAGTGCGTCGATCGCCAAGCTTGTCGATCAGCTGGCAGAACTCCCGTACCATGCGATCACGGCTCGATGCTGCGATCTGCTGCTGCAGGTAGGCCCGTGTCTGCCCGGACAACAACCCGGGTAGCTGCAGCGCCCACGTGGGGGCGATCTCTTTGAGCGCCCGCACCACTACTTCCCCGTTGCCTTGACGAGTCAGGCCGCCCAGTGCCTCGAGAACCGGATAGTTGGGCTCTATACCACCGTAGCCTTCGATACACCGCCCGATGGCGACCGATGTATCCTCATCGCTGCCGATTTCCTCCAGAAATCGCTCGACCAACTCCGTCTTGCCGATGCCGGGCTCGCCGGTCAGGAAGACGAGCTGCGGCACATTGCTCCGTGCCAACCGGAGCGCTTCACGCAGCTCGGACAGAGGGCTGACCCGGTCCACGAACTTTCCAAGCCGCACCCGCGGGTGTTTGCCGGACGCCTCGCCGAAGAGCACCGGCGCAATGAATTTGTATCCGCGTTTTCGCAGAGTAAGGACGTACTGGGGTTCCTCCGCCGTGTCACCCAAGGCTTTTCGGATCGCGAGAACGTGGCTCTTGAGGACCTCCTGCTGAACTTCCGCGTCGCGCCACACTTCCTCGAGCAACTCGTCATGCGTAATCAGACGGCCCGGGTTGTCCACCAGGTAATGCAGGACATCGAATGTCTTCGGTTTCAGCTCGATACGCTGTTCATTCCCGGTGGTGTCCAATCGCAATAGACATTGATTGACGGGATCGAGCCTGAAGGGTGGGAAATCTTTCACGTGCGCAAGGTACGGCAATCGTCGCCGAGGTATATTGAATGGACTCGCCCTCGATATGGAAGAATCCATCCAAACCCCTCAGGCCCGCATCATGAGCCGGTTACAATTCGATATGCGCCGGGAGTGGTGCGAAGGTACTTCTGAAATGCGCGCGTCATGTGGCTCTGATCGGCAAAACCGCTGCTGGCCGCGACCTCCTTGATCGACAGCGGCGTCTTCGCCAGAAGTCTCTGTGCTCGCGCGAGCCGCCGCTGAATGACGTAGACGTGAGGCGCACAGCCGAACCGTCGCTTGAATTGCCGTAAGAAGTGGGTGACGCTGATCCGAGCGACGTTCGCCAGATCGGCGAGACGCAATTGTTGGTCGAGATTCTCTTCGATGTACCGGGACACGAGTTTCGCCTGCAATGCAGACAGGCCCGTACCGGCCACGGGCTTTTCGCGAAACGTCACGAGCGCATGGTGGCGCAGGATCTGGATGCACGCCTGCGTGGCCAGCGCATCGACGAACAGCTGCCCTCCCAGATTGTTCGTTTGGACCTCCTCGGCCATGACGGTAATACTTCCCCTCAGTACTTCGTCATCCACCTTCAGCACGTCCTTCAGCCGCACATCGGCGATATCGCGATCGAATACGTCCGCCGAGACTCTCGCCAGGACTTCCTGGCTCAGATAGAGGTGGGTAACTTCTATGTCAGCGGTCCAGTGCCAGTGCGACGGCTCGACGCGCGTAAGGAGTGACACATTGCCCGGAACCAGCAACTCTCGCGACCATGGGCCATCAACACGGCGATCCATCGACGTGGGACCCCGCTTATATAGAACCAGCCCGTAGTCACGTAACGGGGGAATAAAGACTTCCGAAGGTCCGTACTCATAACTTCGCAGAACGACATCGCTGAATCGCGATGTATCGCTCGCCAGCAGGACCTTGCCGGGTACCCAGCGCGGAAGCTCTTCCGGACGGATGGGCTCCATGATGACGTCAACCTCCCGTACATCAGGAGAGTGTACGCCCGCCTCATCCCCGCGCCTATGGCCCCACTGGGGACAGCGGAGACGACGAAGGTTCGTATACACTACCACCTTGGTAGAAGTGATCTACGACGTTGGGACAGATAGCGGAAAAACTCCGCTCGCTTGGCAAGCGTCTTCTACAGCTCGATGATCCCGCGGCGTAAGCCGATGGTGACCGCGTGCGTGCGATCGTGAGCGTCCAGCTTCTCAATGATATTTTTAACGTGGGTTTTGGCCGTTTCGTCGCTGATCGTGAGTGCTTTTGCAATCAGCTTGTTCGAGTTGCCAGCGGCCACGAGCTGCAGTACTTGCACTTCGCGGGACGTCAGCGTCAGGTCACTCGCATGGTGGGCAATCTGGAGCGCGATCGCAGGTTCGATACGCTTCATGCCCTGGTGAACCGCCCGGACAATGTCCGCGAGCTCCGCGCGAACCCGCTCCTTGAGCACATAAGCAGACGCGCCTGCCTTGAGCGCCCGCTGTGCCACAACATCGCCCGAGAAGGTGGTGAGCACCACGATTCGCGCGGCCGGACTTCCCAGCCGGATCCCGCGCATGGCCTCAATACCGCTCATGCCTCCCATCAGCAAATCCATGATCGTCACGTCCGGCTGCAAAGCCCGAAACCTCTCGATCGCCTCGCGGCCGTTGCTGGCCTCTCCAACTATCGTCAGATCCGACGTGCCTTTGAGAACCGCAGCAACCCCTGCTCGCAAAAGTGGGTGGCCATCGACCACCAGGACGCGCACCTGGCCGCTCAGGTCGGTCAGAGGACGGGGGTAAATACT
>Ga0307511_10001503_pt1 | contig 24675 bp, 23 predicted proteins | sample 13_EM_MG_FD_200266 | JGI IMG/M metagenome (GOLD analysis project Ga0307511, IMG submission 200266) | Populus trichocarpa ectomycorrhiza microbial communities from riparian zone in the Pacific Northwest, United States - 13_EM | ecosystem: Host-associated > Plants > Roots > Unclassified | place... | reverse complement strand
GCTTCGTTTCTCGAGGCCAAGTCAGACGACCCTTAGGTATCGTCGTCCCTTTTGGCATCGCAGTCTTGATTACGAGTTCCATGGTCGCATTTGGACGGGTTACTTCGACTGCCTACGAGGCACATGAGCACCGAACAGCACAACGTCCAGAATCCCGCTCTTACCCGTAATACGGCAATGGCATCCTGCAGCGTCATCTTCTCTGAGTCATAGATGTGTTTCCGAACTTTCAAAGCCTTCCTACGCGCCTTGGCAGCGAGCTGCTTCTTTGTGGGGGTCGCTATCTTTTTCTCTTTACGAGCAAAGAGAACTGAGGTAGTATTGAATTGGCGAGCCAGCAGGGACTAAACGGGCCGGCATTCAGAACGCGTAACAAGAACCACAGTAGAGCGTGCTTACGTTTTGTTGTAATGCTGAACGACAACATTGTCGACTGAGGAGACCCAGGGACATGACGAGGCGGTGGAACGGACGGTCACCGGAACGGAATCTGCGCGGAAACACTCGATCAACACGTGACGTTCATTGGCAATGGCATGAACCGGGTGGGGACGGGACCCCGGCGAAGCCGGGGGCAGGTGGGACCCCTGGAGATAGGCGGGGAGGTCGGTTCTGGCAACGGTCGACGAAACTGCTCAGACGCAAGTTTTGGCGTCGGGCCAAAAGTGTTCGGACCGGGACCCACCTCCATGTGAGGTACCAAAGTTTGTTCGGACAAACGTCGAAAATCTCGAAAGATCGCCAAAGAAAATTCACGAGGTGGGCTAAGTAAGTAGTGGAACATGCACAAGGGACCTGAGCTACACAGAAGTAGATATGCAGGGGTGGGACTGTGCTTTCAAAGTTACCGTTCCAAATGGTATGTTTACATCTACAAATGCAAGGGTTTGTACTGGGTCATGCCACCAAAGTAGGCGGTAAAGGGTATTGAACGACTACAGAATTTGACGAAGAAACGGGTGATACTGCGGCGAAGACGACAATCAGATCGTGGACTCAACCAGAAGACACCCGACTCACCAACAAGAAAATACAATGGCACGGATGTGAGTTTGGGGTGAAACTCCGGATTCGATCGGAATGGACAGTCCTGAGTCCACACGGCTTGGGGTACGGAAATGGTGGGAGGGTCTACTGGTTGGGGGTTAAGCCCCTACACCGTACTCTGGTGATCCCAATAGCGTAATCTTCCACCTCTGCCCCTTGCGCATAGCCCGACTTCCGCTTTCGTCGAGACGGAAAGACAATGATCGCGCTGACATTCACTGTCTCCTCCTCCTCTTTAGAGAATCCTTGCCAGCGTTTTGGCGTCCACGGCAGAGTGGGCAGGGTATCAAGCACAGTTATGGAGAGAGGCTACCGTGGGAGGCGGACGAATGTGTCAACGCTCATTCGTAATTGGCACAAGACATTCGAAATCTTTGCCTCACCTTGAATCTTCCCCATTCCCACTCGGCCTTCTCCGCTCCGACACACACGTCCCACAGGATCGGCCTCTTGTTCTGATCAGGCGTACGTGCGAACGTGTTACGCCAGGGATTAATCAAGCCCGGCCTCTCCCAACTGCCGTTGAACTGACGATAGAAGACATAAAAGAGGGCGACGGCAAAGGTAGATAGGAAAAGAGTGATGAGGATAGCGGAGATTCTGTTCGCCCCTTGGAAAGGGTTGTGGTTGGTTTCCCCGTCCATCTGCAGGTCGACGGGTCGACAGAGGGCGACGACCTGTATACGTGAAACTGGCGAGAAACGAAGGGACCGAATGAGGCAACCGCGTCCAGGGAGCCAGGCTGCATGCTACTCCATCGATCTGATCGGAGCACGGCGTATCGTTTTTTTTTTCGGGATAACGACGGGAGCCGGAGTTGACCGTAATACAGCATGTACCTCACTTGTACGGTCCCAAGATCACCGAGATTGAGGAAAAACACGGGATATATTCTCAAACTGACAATCAACGTTCAGATCAAGAGTGACGGGACCGAACCCCGTTCAAATGTAGGGGTACTCGGTACGAAGGCCTAGCTTATAACATTAGGTACGGGAGTCCGCGATAAAGTAAGAGAAGGATAAAGTAAGAGAAGAGAATGGGTATAAATCGTTCACGCTTCACCCGAGGCGTGAGTCCATCCACAGCTCCCGGTCAACGAGGGCTGGCTTACACGCACCTACTGACGCTCAGAAGGAGAGTTTAGCGCCGACATCGGAGAGGACGGTGGACTTGACGGAGCTGGTCGAAGTCAACGAATAGGTGTAGGGGACGGTGTTGAGAGAGCCACTGGGAGCAGTGTTTTGGGCACCACCGAAATCGTTCCCCTTCGAGACAGCGAGACCACCCGCCGAGGAGAACATAGGTGCCGTCGTGTTAAAGAAAATGTTGTTCTCGACCAAAAGCTGAGCACCGTCGCGGGTGTTAATTCCAAGGTGGACGCCGTCGAAGTAGTTATTGTAAATGCTGGAATTCCACGTGAGTTCCTGACCTTGGGATGGACGAATGGGAACTATCTTACTGGCCAGTCCCGTAACGGAGGGATGGGGTACGGGTGTAGACACGGGCAAAGTAGTTGTGGTGGTAGGTGACGGTGATGACCTTGTCCTCGGCCCCGTTGCCATCGGCGTGACCAATGAGGGATCCCAACCAGTGCTGTCCGGCTGTCAGTCGTAATCAGGTCACCTTAAACAGGTGTACGAACATCGTGCAAGTAAGACCAGGAGACGGTTACGTTGGTACATCCATGAACGATATCGATGAGCCCATCGTACTACACAGGGTCAGATTCGAGTCAATCCTGGGTCGTGTAACACTCACGTAATCCGGATCGTGGTTCAGGTCCGAGGAAAGATCGACGTGATCAATCCAGACATTAGAAGATGCCTACTCCAAGATCAATACCAAGAACCCAACGACAGCGAATGAGCATCGCAGCTGGGCATACCTCAACTCCGATCGCGTCGCCGACACCAGTAGTTGCCATGACCTTGGAGATTTTGAGATTTCTGTCGAATGAGTACCGTTAGGAGGGAACACGCCCAGTGGGTGGTTGAACGCACCGGACAATCACATTACGAACGTCCACAATCCGGAGACCAATGCCGTTGAGGGCAACATTACCGTTTGCGCCCAGCTATCAGCCATCCGTTAACCGTTGACCGCCAGAGAATACTCGAACCGTCGGACGGTACATACGAGGGAAGTGTTCGACCCAACCACAACAGTGTCTGGCCCGCTGAGGGAAGCTACCAAAGCGAGTTTGTACCACCTCAGGAGAAAGAAGATAGGTATATACCAGTGAGGATGACCGTCTTGACAGCGTCTCCAGCGACCGCAGACTTAAGGGCAGCCAAGGTGGAAACTCGAACGGTGGTTCCACCGGACCCTCCAGTGGTGCTTTGCGCAAATTAGTTTGAGGGGACGATCGAGGTGGGAAGCTGGTGAAGAGTACACACCGTCCAAGGGCGGCATAACCGATGACTGGATCAACCGCCCTGATGGTGTGGATGGGCAAGCCTGACGAATCGTCTGGTAAGCCTTAAGGCGTATAATCAAAGTTGCCTGAGCATTACACTGGGAGTAACCTTCGTGGATGACCTTTCGGGTATCAACAGAATCAGGCATCGTCCTGGAAGGAATTACCACGACGATGGAGACTTACAGTGCAAACAGTGCCACTAACGCAAGGGACCTCGTCCTTGTAGCCCGCACCTGTTACAAGAGGGAAACCGGGGATCAGACCATCGAGGAGCAACGTGTGGCGGTGGGCACCGACCTCCACACTGTCCGTAGACTCCGATATCAGCGACGACGAACGAGACGAGCCCAGCGAGGGAAATGACGAGGGCAAAGGAGGTCTTCATTTTTCAGAAACTGGGTCGCTGTCGTGTCTATTTATTGGGTGGGGAATGTATGTGGCCATTCCGATAGGGTGGGACCGTGGGCTGCCATGACCCCGTCGTCCGGAAGTTATGCTGTGGTCTAGGGAAGAAGTTCCCGTACCAAGTCATCGTCGCGACGTCCAGCGGGCGGTAGGAAACAGGCAATGAGCGTCACACCCTTTGAATGAGTCGCGATCCTGAACTAAAGAGGGAACCGTTTTCTTCAGGGTATAGGGGGTCAGATGATTCCCGAAGAAACCATCAGTTGCCTATCGAAGTATCGCCGGGTCCATTTTAGGCAACAAGTTTAGATTAAAAAAAGATCGGCTGAGGATGCAGGCTCACACTTCAGGATAAACTTTACGGTTTGTTTAACGGATGCATAGTCCGTGGTCCGTGTTAAACGCATTTGATCCACATGCGCATCCCAATGGTGGCATCAGGTCTTTCCGTCTCCGAAGTGCCATCGGATTCTAATCGGCGAGGGAGTACGGGGTGTGTTGAATCTGATGGTTGCGCGGACGGAGGGAGAGAGCGTGGTTGTGAGTCTATTAGGTACCTCCGTGTACTCCTCAGCTGCTCGCGTTGACCGACTCGATCACACGGGTGAAGAACGGATGATGGGGAGAATGATGATCACCACCGTACCTCCGACTAGGAGAGTGGGGAAACGAAGATGTTCAGAGAAGCAGTTTCCAGTTCTTCAATGAGATGAACATCCAGCGTAGTGGGTGCGAGGGTTCCGGCGTAGGGAAGGTTACCGGCGCTGAATTTATGGGCGAGGGTGGGTGGTTATGTCAGGGGCACCAAATATAGTTTATGTCCCCCCCAAACGAGCGGGGCCGCAGCGTCAACGGTGGGAAGTCGGCAACTTGGGAGCGTCCTTGAAAAAGCGCGTGCGTTAAGCGAGTTGTTGAATGAGTGGAATTTCTACGAAGATCTTCAACATATCTGGGGTGCAACCGGTGTCGCTACGCTCGGACGAATTAACCAGGGACATTTGAGTGGTGAGTATTAACGCGTAATGGATAACGGGTAACGGGTAACCTAGCAGCACTCCATCACAACGCAACGAAGATGAGCGCACTAAGAAGGCCGACAGCCCACATAGCGGGGAGTCACCAAATGCGTGGTTGTCGTCTGAGAGTGTTATCAACAGATCGCAGATCGAACCCCTGCTTCAACCAATGTTCAACGTTCAACGGACGGTCGTAGTCACGACAGCGGCGAAGGCGAAATGGAAGGCACGAGACCCCACAGGGCCCTTTTGATCTCCTCATGCTTTCGTTGATCCAATTTGCTCCGCCCCTGCATCGTCTGGAGGGGCTCGGAAAAGTCTCGCTGAGTGTGGAGTAGTGTTGAGGTATCAACATTCACTGATTAAAACCCAGTCAAAAAAGGCACACCACCGGTGATTTGGCTCGTCAGGGATAATACATACCCGGTGGTTACCACATGGTACATTTGCAAAGTGGCGATCGACCGAGGTTTATCACTCAATATCTGAGATTCTTCGTGCTGCGCAGCTCGATGGAATTGCAAGTCCGTGCGTAGAGATGACACTAGTACTCGATAGGCTCGAAGTGGGTGGGGTCGTATCCCTTCCCTACCCACGATTTGGAAGTTGGACCATCCTCGAGGGGGAAAAAAAACATGGCGGTGTGATTACAGATGTGTGATTAGGAGACAATATGCCGGGATCCTGGCAGTCTCTTTGAAAGTCCTTGGATATTTATACTGACTCGTGCGTACATGGTGTGGTCTTGCGGAGAGTCATCAAGCTACAAGCCACGGCAGACACACTTGGGGACGCGGCCCTCTATATCTAGTTTTGTTAGAGGCGGCGAGCGAGCCAGGAGGGGCGGCCCGGCTGATGGGGTCTGGGTGATGGATTGATACAATGGCGCGGTCGAAAGCCCTTGCGACCATCCAAACAGCCACATCGTCCAGACATTCTAGAGGCTGTCCGCCCTCATTCGAGAGTTTGCAGGTATCCACGATCTGTGTTGGTGTGGCCTCACAACCCCAGGTGCGGACCGCAACCCACAGCCAAAACCACCCCGTGCTGTAAAGTAATGTGGTGAGTCTCACGAGCACCGGATCGACGGGTGGACTGGCACGGGATATCCCTCCCGTGAAATGCACGCCCGCATCAACACCGAGCAGCATAGGACTACTGACTCCAGTGCGCATAGCCACCCATTTAGCCTTCCTCGTACATGGGCAAACTTGGCGGCCGAGTTGGACTTTTGGGAACAGGGGCGAATTGAATGGCCAGCTACACGTGCGTCCGAGCAAAGAAGCAGAGACTTCTGGAAGAGGTTTGTGAGGATAAGAGATCGATATAAGAGGGGCTTGAACATTGACGGGTGCACCGGTGATAACTGATGTCGATGATTGCTTAGTGCTACGTTTTGCATGTGTATCGCCTCTTCTGCCATGGCGTGTATTAAACTTTAAGCGTTTGTCAGTATTCTTCCCCGCCTGACTAGAAACGTGCGCGTTTGGGTCAGCACTGTCCCATTTCTCAGTAAGCCTCGGAAAGGCAATCCTCTCGAAGATGCTCGAGATCATCTAAGCTCGCGCCTTCGCTTGTAAAGGGGGGCCAACGCCCCGGAAAACAGCCCGCTTGATTGGCCGCGGCCTACTATGGAACGGTGGCGGCGGTTGAGTTATATAATCGGTAGATATCGACTGGGGTTGATGATAACCGATGAAAGTGGAAACCCAAAAGCCCGCCCTGGAGAGGTTTCGAACCGCCACCCACACGGCTGTCCCGTTTTCATCAACCGAGTAGAGGGATATGTCGCACCCGGGCTCGGTCCCATTCGCCTGCCTTTAGTCCAATGTTACCGGTTGATGCCAATGGTCGGGTCTGGGTCACGAACACGTTAGACTGGTTGATGTGGAGCAAAGAACCAACCGCCACCTTGTTCGAACCCCCGAAACTCACTGCCATCATGCACGCGACGGCTGTGCTGGATCTTGGATGGGACCGCGCATCTGCGATGCTTGCCGCGTGACGACCATTCAACGCAGTAGACGAGACAAACAACACATAGCGAGTATCGCGTACATATCGCGGCGAAGCGGACGTCTCGAATGCACAATAACCGTCTGTCCTTTTCAAGAATCCCGCGACGGAATGGCTCGGGGGGAGGTAAAATCCAAAAACAACGTTTCTAATATGAAAGCGATACACATTTGACCCAAAACGTTGGGGGAACGCTGCATGGACGGGACCGGAATAACAGGCAGAGTGACCCGCAAACCGCAACTCTGAACTTGGTGTACCAATACCAGGCATCGGCCGCGGGCGTGGCGGTGTAGATGCAGACCAGTGTCCAAGCGTCACAGTCTCCCCATCCGCCTCGTCCTTGCCTGTGCTCCCATGAGCCGGGCGGTTTGCTGGAGTGCTCCCACGAGCGATAATCGATTATCTGTGATCGTCACGGATCCATGATCCATGATCCAAAACTCATGAGCCGGATAATTTCGAGGGGAGTTGTTCCACAAAAAAGCCCTCCTGTGGAATCTATCTGAATCCGAAGCAGATTTTCTTGATGACGATCGCTAAGCCAGTTCATGGGCGCGTTGGGGAATTCTGGGGGACAAAGGACGCTTCGGACAGAATGGTTGATTTCCCTGCCCGTTTCTTGCTTTGTTGTGGATAAGGCGTCATCGTTTTGGTATGGGTGCGTTAGCCCAACTTGAAGCCCAAGTATGTTGTTTAAAGGCTCAAGAGCCGCAGCGCACCCCATCGCATTTCGCGGAACTGCTCCGAGATCGAGAAAGGACCCGGCATCTAACACATTCAGCAAGTTCTAAGCGGGGTTGGAGGGTTTCTTGGTGCGTTTCGCGCGAGTTGTTTCGGGGACAGTGGGGTGGTTGTACCCCAGAGATGTGGGTATAAAGGCCGGGAGATAACCTGAGCTGGCACTCACCATAAAAATGCCCATCGCAGTTATACGTGTCCAGGTGTCCTTCCGGAGGCGGGCCACATTGACCATTCGCGCCCACAGGTCGGAGTTGCTGCAAGACTCCCTTCGAGCCCTGATGACCCCAATGACCTCAATTACCGCGCGTTCTGGGACTTCCTCGTTCAAAAGCGACAAGCTCGCAGGAAGATGCCCGCAGAAAGGCTACAAGGAATATCGTATGTGTCCACTGCTAAGCGATGTCCGTGGCCGCTCATCCCATGCAATCCTCAGAGATATACTTCCGACCGACATTGGTACATTCTTGAAGGACGTTACAAGCTTCGACAATGTTGAATTCGGGATCAGTTCCAAAGACACGCTTTCATTGTCTTCGAGCACCCGCCGTTCCGTTGAAATGTCGTTCCTGGCTCTGCTCGACTCAGGGATTGACTCCAGGCGTCAAAGGGTCGGAACTTTCTGTGTAGGGACGAACGCAGAGGCCTCTGACCCGGTAAGTTGACGCCGGTAAACGCCTTCCTGAGAAAACTGACGGACAATATCAGGATCACCCGGACAATAGGGGCCACGCGAGTGGGGCTTATACTATGGCGAATCGTGTTGCATTTGTTTTAGACCTCAATGGCCCATCGTTCTTCTTGGACACGGCGTGCAGCTCTAGTCTCACTGCCACGCATCTTGCCATCAGATCGATCGAGGCGGGCGACTGCGACGCCACCGTCATCACCGGTTGTCAACATAACCTGAAGTGCGTACGCCGAACCCCGCCAGGATCCAAAACTTCCCGGCTAATCGTTTACACAGCGTATGGGACTGGATCCTTTATCATGAACATGGTATCCTCAGCTCGGGGTACTGTAAGCCGTTCGACTCATCTGCTGATGGGTGAGATTTCAGACGCTTCTTCACGTTCCGTGCTGACACGTCTGCCATTAGGTTTATCAAAGGGGAGGGAGCTGTATCGATTGTCATCAAACCATTAGAAGACGCTCTGGCTTCGAATGACCATATTTATGCTGTGATAGGCTATTTGGCCCGGCGCAGCTTCATCCGTGGTGCTGATCCAATTACCAGATGCTTGGGACTGCAATAAACGCCAATGGGGGGCAGGCCCCTTTGTTGGCACCGTCTGGTCTTCTGCAACGGAGGTGTTTGGAAGCCGCGTTCAAGGATGCGAGACGTGATCCCAACGATGTGGATTACGTTGAGTTGCATGCTACGGGTCAGCTCGAGCCTCAGATCTCAGGTAGTGGAGACGAAGTACTAAACGCTGATTAGGAACGTCTGTGGGAGACCCCCTCGAAGCCAACGCCACTGGAGGGTTCTACGCGAGGAAGGACGATCACCTGATTGTAGGAAGTGTAAAGGGAAACATAGGGTGCGCCGCTAGATCTGCATTCTCGGTTTGATTCGACACTGACGAACTCCTTTTGTCGGTGTTTGCCGCAATCGCCTCGAGTCCACGGCGTTCCTTGCATCATTGATGAAAGTGTGCCTGATCTTCGAGAGAATATGATCCCACCAAATGTAAATCTCGTCGACCTCAACCCCAAAATCCAGTGGGACGAGCACCGCCTCAAGGTCGCCCTGGATCCCACACCTTTAGGCTCTTGATCAGGTACTGGTCGTTCATTGGTATCCATGGCCAGCTCTGGTATTGGTGGGGCCAACGGTCATGTCGTCTTGGAGTCGCCTCCTTCGAAAGACCACAATCATCCTTCCATCGGTCCAGACTCTCCCGTCCTTTTCATCGTTGGAGGACTATCTCCGAGGGCCGCACAGGAAATATCGGCCTCCCTCATCGACACCCTCTCCAAAGACTCATCGCCGCATGCACTATCCCAAGCGGTGAAACACGCGCGTCGAGCTCGTCAGATGCTCTGGAGGTCCCATTTCCTCTTCACCCCAGGCTCTGCGGAACTTCCCGCGAACCCCGAACCTGTCCTTGCTCCGAAGGACTCAACACCTGTTGTTTTTGTTTTTACCGGTCAAGGACCACAACACATGCGGATGGGCAAAGCGCTCTTCTCGACCTATCCAGCGTTCAAAGAGAGTATCTTAGAGTTGGATGCTATCTATGAGCATGTCACTGGCTTGTCCCTCATTAGGACCACCGGGCTTTTTTCCGAGACCGACACACCCCCGCCCCCCAGCCCCTGGCCGGTCGATATCACCCTCCCCGCCATGGCCATGTTTCAGATCGCAATGGTGGATCTACTCGCAACGATCGGGATTAGACCTACCGCCGCTGTTGGACACTCCGCGGGAGAGACGTCGATGCTTTATGCCGCCGGAGCTGGGCCAAAAGAGATGGCTCTGAAGGTCGCGATCGCTCGCGCCAAAGCAATGAAGACCACGGAAGCGTTGGGCGGCGGAATGGCCGCTCTCGGGTGTGATGAAGCTACGGCGCTGGAGTTCATCAACCACGTGCTAAAGGACGCACACGAGGGGGTCCTCGAGGTCGGCTGCCACAACTCGCCAGAAGCAGTCGTTATCACCGGTTCTACCGCGTTGGTCGACGAACTGTTATCCCTGGCGTCGTGCGCGAACGTGTTCGCGCGAAGGGTTCAGACGTTGAACCCTTCTCACAGCTCTATGACAGAAATGTGCCAGGAGGAGTATCTAGGCGGCGTAAGAGACGCTTTCGAGGAGTTTCCTGGTTCGCATACCCCAATTATCCCTTGTTACTCAACCGTGGCTGGACACGGCAAACACGTCAAGGAGTTCACGGTAGATTACATATGGGAGAACTATAGGCGACCCGTCCACTTTCACCAAGCGATTTCTTCGATTCTCGAAGACCACCCGAACGCGACATTCATCGAGATTTCCCCTCACCCTGCCCTCTCTTCCTATATTTCTGCTACCGGGATCGAGTCGGGAGCGGTGGTATGTCTCTCTCGTAGACTCGCGAGGGCTCCGAACATTACCCAGATGGAGTTAAAGACCTTCCTTTCCTCGATTGGGGCTCTGTCAACGCGTGGTGTTAACTCGATCGACCTCACACCCCTCTACGGTTGCGCAAGCCGTGATCCTGTCTACGACGTCCCGTACCCCTTCACGAAGGGGCACTTCCCTATGCGGGTAGATGGTCCGCGTGTGACGGAACCAACTCATGGTGGCTTGACCTCATTGATTCTGCAGATGAACGCGAAGTCATTCCCCGACTTGGCTGAGCATGTCATCAACGGGGAGCCTATAGTCCCCGCTGCAGCTTTCATTGATATGGTGCGTATAATACCCCAGACCTTCTGGCCAGTAGTGCAATTGTTCACGCCAAATTAGGTGCTTCAAACTGGAGCGAGGATCCTCTGGGACATCGATATCAGGAACATCCTTTCTCTCACTTCCGACGCTCCTATTGATGTCCGAGTGGAACACAACAAGAGTCGATGGGAACTCAAACCGTACCGTCGAAATCCTCTGGACAAGTCTGTTGATGTTCGCGTTCACTCTTCCGGGTTCTCAAGCACCAATCCTCCCGAGAGACCGCAGAAGCTCAGCTTTAGGACGCTGTGGGATTCTCTCCCCGCAATTGAAATCAAGGGTGGGTATCAGTACCATGATGTGACAGCAACTGACACACCTCCGCAGATTTACACAAAGCGTTGAAACCACTCGCTGAATTTGGGCCCCTTTTCCAAAGGCTTAAACGCTTACATGGTGGTCCCACAGAAGTTTTGGCCGAGATAGACGTTGTGACGGGTTTGTTATCAAAAGTCGTAGTTCGTGCGTGCAACGCTTACCTTCCCTAGGTCTAAAAGCTACTTTTTCCATCCGATCCTCCTCGACTCGTGTATCCACTACTACTTGCACCCAGACATCCTCCAAAACATCGACAGGGGGTCCATCTTTCTGCCCTCGAAACTCAAGAGGTTCTTGGTTTACGGAACCCCAGTTCCAGGAGGCCGTATTTTCTCAAGGATTGTATTGAAGGACTGGACTCCAGGTTCGTATTCATCCCTCTCGTTTGGTTTTCTGTCCTGACTGGAATGCCGGGATAGATACGCGAGTGTTGGATATCACCGTTTACGACGAGGCAGGATCCGCATTGTGCTTCATGAACCAGTTCGAGTTGCGCAAGAACACAGCGGAGTCAGCACCACGTATCGACCATCGCTATGAGATGATTTCGCAACCTGTTCTACCGGGTGCCCCATCGCCTAGACTCAAACCAACCTGGGCACGGGAGCGAGAAGACAAGGCTAAGAGAACTAACCCCTTACAAACGCTGGACCGGCTCGCTTATGAAATGCTTCAGAAGTCTTTAGAAGAGGATATCCAGGTTGGCGATAAGGCGGATAGGAAGAGGTACGAAGAATTTGCCCGAAGTGTTCTAGTGAGGTCAGACCCACCGGCCCCAATTTCCCATGATGTCGAGGCGATGAAGAAAGAATATTTTGCCCCATTCGAAATCACAAAGAGGGTGGCCAATGTTCACAAGGATGTGTTTAGTTCATCCACGGTATGACGTTCGATATACCCATATGGTGGTGTTTCTGATATCGACTGCCAGGCAACGGTGCAAGCGCTCTTCGCGGATGATGTTATGACCCAACTATATGGAGGCACCCTCTTGAAGTCTTCAGGCAAATATCCGCCCTCGCTGCCAGTGCCTTTGATGAAACCATCACAGCCCTCGCCGCCAGTGGCAAACGACTGCTGAAGGTCCTAGAGGTCGGAGCAGGTATGGTTATCACCTACGTCGCGGTTGCTGGGGCTAACGTTCTCTTAGGCACCGGTCTTCTGACTCGTTCCCTGTGCGATGTTCTGATCGGGAGGTCGGACGTAATTGTTGAATACGTTATAACCGATGTTTCTTCGGCGCTTGCCAACTCCGCGGTGAAAACTGTGTCATATGACCGTGCTTTCTCCAAAGCTTTCGACCTCTCTCGTCCAAAGCAAGAGCAAGGATTCGACGCATACTCCTTTGACATCGTCGCCGGTCTTCGCGTATTGCACGCTGTGCCCGATATCGCAGAGGCTTTGGCTTCTCTTCGCACCTTGCTGGTTCCAGGAGGCTCCTTACTCGTCGTGGAGTTGGATGGTACCCGATGGGAAAAGGTGCCAGGAGCCCTCTGGCACGACACGATATTTGGATCCTTCGCGGAGTGGTTCGGGTCCACGGACGGAAGAAACCACCCATCCCTGTCTCCAGGGCAGTGGGCTGAGGCGCTAGGAAAGGCTGGCTTCGAGGATTACCAGTCCTCAGTCGAAGGCGATGACGGGACTGAGTTCTTGTTTACCGCGAAAGTTTCCCACCTACCCGATCACGCAATTTACCAGCTCCGAGCCGGTGTTCTTGTCATACACATTTGGCCAGGAGATGGCTCTCCAACGGGAGATCTTCGCTCTCGACGCCACAAACCCATTGGAATTGTGGATCCTGGCCAAGGACGGAATCGATGGAAACTCTATTACGGGATTGGCGAACAGTCTGGCGAAAGAATACACGAACTGGGAGGCCCATACCGCTATCTTCCCCCCTCATTTCGGTCACGACCGCCAAAAGGAGGCAGTGTTGGCGCACCGTAACTACTTGAAGAAAGATACAGTGGTGCAGTTCGACGTGAGGAGCATGCCTCACGTTCCAAAGATCTTCTATGCAGCATCGCCCGAGATAGAAGAAGCACCCCCGGACCACAAATCGTCTACCGTGCTACAACAGGATCACGTTTTGGTTTCCATCTTGACGCGGTCACCCTCCTCCTCCTCCTACCACGGGCTTGTTGGATCAGTACGAGAGAGCAGGAGCTCACATTTCCAACCCGGAGATCTCGTTGCCGGTGTCGTTAAGGAAGGTGTCACCAGCCACATCACCTGCTCCGCCGGTTCCATCATCCGCATTAGCGAAGGGGTAAACATCAACGCAGTCGCGGACCATTCCCTCCCGTTGGTAGTTGCTTCGATTGTCCTTGGACCAGAACGTGGTCTAGATGCACCGAAGGGCGCACCCCCACTCAAAGTCATGTTGGCCAACGACGATGACCTCTCGAAGGACTTGTTCACCCTCCTCTCGCTTGTACCAAACTTGGCTATCGTTTCTCGGCATGACGCCCCCCTCAACTCTCAGTTCGATGTCATCGTATCCAGCCTCGAAGAGTCCGAAACCCACCCTGAATTCGCCTGCTGGGGAGGCAATCTATTGCTGTGGGACAAGACTTTAACCCATTTGTTCGACGAAGTCCATGGCGCATCGGGTACCTCACGAAGATGGCGCTGAAGCTATTCGAGTCGACGGTGGCAGACCCGAACCAATCGCTTTCACGATCGCTTCGCACCAGCTCACCAAAGGTTTCTGAATCCTCCCGATCGACAGCTTTGTTCGACCCCGGGAAGTCATACATCTTGATTGGTGGATGCGGTGACCTTGGTGTGCATTTGGCATTGTGGATGTACCAGGTGAGCACTTCGCCTGCCACATGTTGACCCGTGACGCTGACCCCGATCTATTTTTTTTTTTTTTTGTATCAATGCTTATCCCGCTACAGCTACCTAGTACAAGGGCAAGGCGCGGTCGGTCTCAGGGGTTCCCTTCGACCATTTAAAAATAAATAGCGATAAATAGAAGGTGAATTGGGTGGTGGCGGAAGGGGGGAGGATACACTCGGCGAACCGAGGGGGTGTGCCCAGGATGTGGTCTATGCTACCGAACAAAGATCACGCGTGTGGATTGGTTTGCGGACAAATTATCGAATAAGAAGGCTGACCCCGATCTAGCATGGTGCTCGCTACGTTGTCCTCACATCTCGTCGAGGACGCAAGTTCCTTGATACTGACGCGATGACCTTAGCCAAGTTGGAAGTTGCCTACCTCGAAAAACGTCACGACTTCGTTTTGAGGATTGAGGCGTGCGACGCAACATCTTCCTTTGCGACATCGCAGCTGGTGCAGAAGCTCGAGAAGCCGCTTGGCGGTGCTATTCTCATGTCTTTGGTTCTTTCGGACGGTCTCTTCGCGAGCCAAACGGAGGCCGGGTTCAAGAAAGTGATGGATGCCAAGTGGGGAGCCCTCTCGACTTTCAACGCCGTTCGGCCAATCAAGGATCTCGACTTCTTCATCATCTCCTTTTCCTCCGCAGCCTCTATGCTCGGAAACGCAGGTCAATCGAACTACGCCGCTGCGAACAGCGTTGTCGATGGCTTCCTACGCAAGTTCTCCAATGCGTTCTCCGTTGTCCTCCCAGGCATTTCCGATCTTGGATATTTTGCGAAGATTCGTGAGAGCTCAACGGCGCACACGATCCTGTTGTCGTGGTCTATGACTTCCGGCGGTACGCATCCGTTCGCTTCCCAAAACCCATTCTTCCTGACCTGACACTTACCCCGCAGAGTTGTTCGGTCACCTGGGTGACGCACTACTGAAACTCAAGGACGGCAATCGTGCTTACCTCTACGTCCCCGACTTCAATTGGAACAACGCGAAGATGGAGCTTAGTAGCAATTCATTACATCTGCTCACTAGAGTTGTGACGGAGGACCGGGCGGAACACATGGATCAATCCAATCTCCGTGACAAGCTCCTAGCCCTTCTGGGAGTGTCCGCCTCCGATTTCCTACCTCAGGTACCATTCACGGCGTATGGAATGGATTCCCTCTCTGCCACGAGGCTTTCGCAAGAGCTTCGGCCACATGTTGCCATCTCTCAGATGCAACTGTTGGGAGGGATGACTTGGGATCAGTTGTAAGCACGGATTGACGAGGCGCGGGACGCCACCGAGAAGACAGCCCCGGCACAACAACAGAGGCCTAGTTGAGGTCTTTCGGTCGCGTTACAATATTTCATGTTTTGGCCGCCTCATGGTGACTGTCCGTAAGGCTACGTCGTATACACACAAATAACCATCTATGCACTTATAAGGGAACTGCCAGGACCCCGACCATTCCGTCAGATCAGGGATATCGCCTTCACCCCTCACCTGGGTTCAAGGAATCGGTGTTGATTGAGTGACCGTCCGTAAGGCTACATCATGTACAAAGATACAGGTCTGAATTTCGGACCGGAACGAAGGGGGGTCGGATCTCTGTCAGCTTGAAACAATCAAAGAGAAGTGTCGTATGTGCGGAGGTTCAGAATGTCCACATGTCAAATCGCCTGCCTCGCCTCCTCATTCACGCACACTTACAAGGGGGAGGCTGCAAAAGGATGGGAAGGAGACCATACGGATAAGTGATAAGGAAGAGGGTGTTAGGCGACGGTTAGACGGTTTGGGGTTTGGCTGGGGGGTTGGAGGGAGATGGGACGCTGAGTTAGTTAGTCTGGCCTCGAACAAGTTCGGTGTAGGGGGGGAGATGGTCCGGACGTTGTTTGGTCCATCGTGCAGTGCTGTCATCAAGCCAGTTTCCAGCCCGACCCAAGGCTCGTTCACCCCCATCTACAACTTCATTTCCATCGCGTTGGATCACATTGGACGGCAGTGCTATGTGTTGTCATCAAAGTGATCAGGGGAAAGGCGGGATTTGGCCAGTGTGCGCCACTTTGACCTTTGCCTCCGTCACGAGATGAATCGACTGTTCAACAAAAAGCCCAAGAAATCACCCAAACCTTCCCAACAGCACGCCTCTTTGGGAATCCCCACCAATGTCGCCGCTGGGCCACTTGGCTTCCGAGCGGAGCTGGACATCGGCCCCAAAGGTAAGCGGGATCGCCCATCGCGATTTTGAGGCAGATCGACCTGATCCGACTGCGATCCCAGATGAGAATGACGCCAGGGCCTCACGGATCCTATTTTACAACGAGAACAGCGAGGATAATGTGCCTCCCGCATCGGGAACCTCGACTCCTCACACCGTGGTTGGTGGAGATAAACGCGAAGACGGTCCCACCGGTGAGTGCTCCTGATCTCTACTCTCGCGGCCTGTGATCACCTGGATCTCCATCTCATCCCCGTCAGAAGAGAACATCAGTGACACTAGAAAGGAAGAAGGAAAGCCAGCAGAGCCATTGAGGGGTGTGTGTTGGCGCCAACGTGTCATTTGGTCTTTGTTGACAATTATTAGTTCCGGGGCAAGACCGCAAGGATACAACGCTTGGAGCCGCTGCCGTTCTTATTGGTATCACGAAGGAGTCCACAGAGGTCGCGAAGGAGACTCAGGATGGATTTGGTCCCCTCAAAGCAGTCCTGTCGGCTGTCACCATTGCTTATGTTGATCACAAAGTTCGTTTACAATTCCCCACTCAAAGCTTGTCTTAGGCTAACCTATCTGCAGGAAGCTGGTGCTATTAGGAACAAGGTTGAAAACCTCCTCTCACGCACAACTGCACTGGATGTGATCTTTGCCACACGCCCAAGTGATGTTGCAGAGCAGAGGCGCCGGAGTGAGCTGATATGGTATGCCATCCTCCCTCCATCAGGCTCTGTACTAAACTCCTTCCAGTAAGCTCAAGGGTATCAAGGAACAATTGCAGTCACTGGACAAGAGCCTGCCAGGGCTGCAGCAGCTTGGTGACCCTATCCTGGATGATGAAGCTGTATTTGAGCTTCTTGAAGGTCTACAAGAGATTATCTCCAGCTATCAGGTTTGTTCATAACACAATACCCTTCTCAATGTTGACAGTGGCAGCAGACTGCACAACAAAGGACCATCTATGACCAAGGGTGCAGACAGATTGTAAGTGTCCCCCTTTTATGCTGAAACCAATGATATAACCTCCTTTGATAGGACACAGGTTTGAAACTTCTCTGCTTCCTACAACACACACCTGACATGAACTTCAGCTGAAATAGCAATCCTCAACAATATCCATCATGCACGAGCCACTGAATATCGGCATGGTGGCCGTAAAGGTTGTCTGAGGGGAACCCGTGGAGCTGTCCTGGATGAGATTGAACTCTGGACAAGGGATTTCAACAAAGCCCCTGTCTACTGGCTGAATGGGTTAGCTGGGACTGGGAAGAGCACCATTGCACAGACCATTGCAGAGAGAGCATTTGCAAATGGACAGCTTGGGGGCTCTTTCTTCTGCTCACGGGACTTTGAGGACCGCAGAAATCTCCAATTAATCTTCCCCACCCTTGCTGTGCAGCTTGCACGCAAGTATACCAAGTTTCGATCAATCCTCATCCCCTTGATCCAGTCAGACCCAGGAATCATTGATGAGTCCTTGTATCACCAAATGGAAAAGTTGATTGCACAACCCCTCAGGGAGTCTGACATCTCAACTGTGATTGTCATTGATGCTTTGGATGAATGTAAGGATGATGAACCTGCCTCAGTGATCCTGTCTGTCCTTGGACAGTTTGTATCTGAGGTTCCAAAGGTTAAATTCTTCCTTACTGGCCGTCCAGAACGTCGGATCCATGAGGGCTTCCGTCTCCCACAAATGGCAAAAGCAATGGAGATGTTTGTCCTCCATGAAGTCAAGCTAAACCAAGTTGGCAATGACATACGGCTGTTCTTCAGACACAGTTTCTTGGAGCTTGCTGGCCGTTGGCATGGATTGGATCACTGGCCAATTGAAGGCCAGTTGGATCTGCTTTGTGAGCGGGCAGCGGGACTGTTTGTGTATGCTGTAGCAACAATCAAGTTCATCAATCATAGGAATAACAGTCCCAAGGAGCAGCTAGATCGCCTTCTGGAATCATCCAAGAGTAGCATTCGTGAAGGAAAAATTGAACTCAGGGAGAATCTAACACTGGATTCACTCTACATGTCAATTCTCCAGGAGGCTTTTGGTCATGATGACCCAGAAGATGATCCTAGAATTCGCTCTGTCCTTGGTGCTGTTGTTCTGGCTGCAAATCCCCTTTCTCCATCTACAATTGCAACATTATTGGGTTTCAGCACTGAAGGCACATTCCTCCGGCTGTCATCAATCCACTCACTCCTCATCCTCCAAGAAGACATCAACCACCCTGTTTGGTCCTTTCACAAATCATTTCCTGACTTCATCATTGATCCAAACCGATGCACTAATCAGAGATTTCATGTTTCTCCTCCTGATCATCATTCAGAACTTCTGATTGGCTGCCTTGAGCTGATGAACCAAAGGTTGGAGAAAAATATGTGCAAACTCCCTGATGCTGTAACAAACCATGAGGTTGATGACTTGCAGAAGAAGGTTGAACAATACATTGACCATGCTTTACAATATGCATGTGGGTCATGGCACAAACACTTTGTCAGTTTGGATACAGTACCAGGCCACAAACTCAGGATCACCTCTGTGTTACACCAGTTCCTAGAGGAAAAGTTGTTATTTTGGTTGGAAGCACTCAGTGTCCTTGGCACTGCAAGGGGTGCAGTTGATGCTTTAGAAGCAGCTGCAAAGTGGTTAGAGGTGCATTTAATTTTTCTGTTTAGTGAGTTTTCTCAACTTACTCATACTATATCTAGGCATCACCAACTCTCAGTCTTGTCAATGACTGCTTTCGATTTGTCACTGGATTCTTTGAGATCATCAGTACATCTGCCCCCCATATCTACCACTCAGCCCTGCCCTTATCCCCCAGGACATCAATTGTGTGGAGATTATATGAAAAATATGCTCATCCATTGACAAGAATTGTGCAAGGGGTACCAATATCATGGGATCCAGCTGTTGCAACCATCAAATGTCCATGTAGTGTTTCACATGCTGCATGGTCACCATGCAGTAGCTTCATTGCAATTTCATTGGATTCTGATGCAGGGATACAAATTTTGGATGCAGTTACTCTCAAGCAACTCAAATCTTTTACACCCCCACACACATATACTCAACTGCTTACTTTTTCTCCTGATGGCCACCTGTTAACATGGGTCAGCCGTACATCAGAGATGTTTGTCAGTTGGGATGTTCAGACAGGTCTCCTGGCCAGCAAGATATCCATAACAGAGGAGGGGCCCATCCCAGCAGTTCACTCAGTTACTTATTCTGGATGTGGAACAATGCTTGGGGTGTTATTCCAGAACCACAATATCTCTACCATAAACACCTACAATGTTCTCTCCAGCACACCTATACATTCTCATCCAGTTGAAGGGCTGCTTGCCAACAAAATTTGGACACATGGTGACTATGTCCAATTCACAGTTTTGCAATCAGAGTCTGTCACCATATGGGAAGCCGGATTCACCTCAGAACACCCACCTACAGAGGTTAAGTCCCTGCTAACCCCAAATAACTTTGATCCATCAAACCAATTCCACTTCCTCCCCATACACTCTCGGCTTGCCTTTGTTCTTGAAGAAGCAGTTGTTGTATGGGATGCTCAACTTTCCAAACCTCTCCTCAATTCTGTGGATGTTAAGATGACCAAAAACATGACATTCTCCCCTGATGGCCACTTCTTTGCATGTGAAGCTTATGGTTCAGAGATTTACCTCTGGAAGGAGTCCCCCACAGGTTATACCCTTCACCAGAAATTTCTATCTGGCAGGGGATCTGTCACACCACTCCTCTCCCCAAATGGACAATTGATCATTGGGCTCAATGGCTCAACCATCCAGTTGTGGCACACAACATACTTAACTACACCCCTCTCTGATGCCCCAACTCAACTTCCCTGGAATGCCAGGCGGTTTGTTCTGGAGTTTTCACCAGATGGATCATTAGCAGCAACTGCACGGTTAGGAGATCATATGGCCACAGTCCTTGATCTCAAGTCTGGTGCCCCACAGCTGACCACTGATACAGGCACCCCCATTCATGGTCTGAGGATAACTGAGGGCACCATTATTGTTGTTGGTGATAGAAAAATCATCACCTGGAGCCTGCCAGGAAGTAATGTTCTCAGTCCCAGGGTGGACACCAACGACAATGTTCAGACAATACCATTTGCCAGTTCAATATTCTCCATACCTATCCAGACACACTCTACACCCCTCACCCTTGGCCGAATATCCTCTGCATCAATCTCTCCTGATTTCAACTATGTTGCTGTTATTGCAGCAGATACAATGGTGTCAATTCTACGTCTTGTCATTTTTGAAACAACTACTGGCAAATATCTTGCATATGGCAGTACCAGCCTCTCACAGTGGGGCATACCATGGTTTACCCAAGATGGGAGTGAGGTCTGGTATCATGATCTCAGAGATGGTGATGGATGGATGTATAACATTGCAGGAATTCATGGGCTGCATCGTGGTTCAAGAGAACGTGGATGGGAAGTTGTGAAGGATAGTGACTCTAACATAACTGCACTCTCCACCATCATTGCACCGGATTATGCTCATCACTCATCAGAATTGCCCCCCTGGCAATCCTCTCATGGCCACCAAGTTACAGATGATGGATGGATACTCAGCACTGGTGGGAAACGGCTGTTATTATTGCCTCACCATTGGCAGTCACCTGAGGGGGTGCATAGGATATGGAATGGGCAGTTCCTTGCATTTTTGCATCGCGAACTCCGAGAGGTTGTTATCCTAGAGTTATTAGAGGGGTGACCTACAATCCATGTTTCATTCCTCTCACATATCCTCTTTATCCAAATTTCAGATCCCAATGTCCTTAGTAACCACACCCTGAACAAAAACGAAAAGTGATCATAAATCTCACTACTCTGCTGATATGCAAAATCTCAACGTTGTAAAGGCTGAAGAAAAGCACAAGGGTATATTCTCAAACCTGACAATCAATGTACAGATTAAGGAACTGAGCGCCAAGAGAGAAATAGGACCGAACTCGATTCGCGTCCTGGAGTGTCTGGCACGGGGGTATGGCTTATACGTTGGTAACAAAAACCCATGACACCATAGGTAAAAACAAAGGTATACATAAAGAAGGACGCACGCGCAAGTCGTCCGTGTTCCGTCCAAGGCGTGGACTTGCCAGTGGCCTCGGTCAACAGTCCACGGACTCACCTACGCACAACGGTACTCAGAAGGAGAGGCTAGCACCAACACCAGAGAGGATGGTGGACTTGACGGAGCCGGTTGAACACATCGAGTAGGTATAGGGGACAGCGGTGAGAGTGCCGGTGGGGGCCTTGTTATCGGCACCGCCAAAATCGTTCCCACTGGCAACAGCGTAACCACCGTCAGTAGAGTATATGGGACTCGGTGAGCTGACGAAAACATTGTTCTCGACCAAAAGCTGGGCACCGTCGCGAGTGTCAATCCCAAGATGGACAGTGTCGAAGTAGTTGTTATAAATACTGGGATTTTGCGTGAGTGCCTGACGCCGGGATAGACGAACAGAAACCAGCTTACTGGCCAGTTCCGAAGCGGAGGGATGGGGTGCGAGAGTTGAGATGGGCAAAGTAGTTGTGGTGGTAGGTGACAGTGACGGCCTTGTCCTCCCTGCCGTCGTCGTCGGAGTGACCAACGAGGGATGCCTTCCAGTGCTAGCTGGCCGTTAGTCGTAATCTGGTCGCCACAAATAGGTAGACGAACGTCGTGTAAGTAAGACCAGGAGACGGTCACGTTGGTACATCCATGAGTGATATCAAGGAGTCCATCGTACTGTGCAGGGTCAGATCCAAGCCAACCGCAGGTGGTACAACACTCACGTAGTCCTTATCATGGTCCAAATCTGAGGAAAGTTCAACGTGGTCTATCCAGACGTTGGAAGCCGCCTACCCCAATATCAGCGCCAAGAAATCGATGATAGCGAATAGCTGGTCATACCTGAACCCCGATAGCGTCACCGGTAGATGCCAAGACCTTGGATATTTTGAGGTTTCTGTAGAACAAACTTCGTCGGGGGGAGAACGCGCCCGGCGGTTGGTTGAACGCACCGGACAATCACATTGCGGACCCCAAGAATCCGGAGACCAATGCCGTTGAGGGTAATTCCACTATTGGCACCCAGCTGTCGACCCTTTATTAGCCGCCAACGAATGATCAAACCGCAGAGTGGGACGCACGAGGGAGGTGTTTGGACCGATATTGATTACTTCCTTTCCATTGAGGGATGCTATCGAAGTGTTTGTACCCCCTCCTCAAAAAACAGGAGGTAGATACATACCAGTGAGGATCACTGTCTTGATGGAGTTCCCAGCGACCGCAGATTTGAGGGCGGCCAAGGTGGAAACTCGAACGGTGGATCCACCGGCTCCTCCAGTGGTGCTGTACGCAGATTATGACATGACGATGGAGGTAGGGAGCTGGTGGACAGTACATACTATCCAAGGGCGGCATAGCCTTCAACGGGATCGTCGGCTCTGATGGTTGGGATGGACAAGCCTGGAAAATTGTATGGTAAACCTCCAGGTGTATGATCGAAGGTATTCGAGCATTACACTGAGAGTAACCTTCGTGGATGACCTTTCGAACACAAACTGAATCAGGTATCGCTCCGGAAGGGATCGCCACGAAGGTAGAAGCTTACAGTACAAACAGAGCCGCCAACGCAGGTGATCTCTCCCCTATAGTTCACACCTATTACAAAAGGGAAACCGGGTGTCAGAGCATCGAGGGGTAGCGGATGGTGGTGGACACCGACCTCCACATTGACCGTAGGCTGCGATCTCAGCGACGACGAACGAGACAAGCCCAGCAAGGGAAGCGGCGAGGGTAAAGGAACTCTTCATCTTGCAGAAACTGAGCCATCGTCTCGCCTATTTATTGGGTGAGAAATGCACGCGGCCATTGCAATAGGGTGGGGTCACGGACCACCCCTAACCTCATCGTTCGGAAGCTGGGCTCTGATCGAAGGAAAGGTACGCCGTCCCAAAGTTGTCATCGCGGCGTGCGGCGCGGCCGATGAACCCTACACCATTTTGAATTGGTCGCGATGTTACACTGAATGGCGAACCGTTTACCTCAGGAAAGGTGAAATCGGAATAATACAAAGGAAATAATCTGTGGAGATACCGGCTCACGCTTTAGGATAAACTTTGGGATCTGTTTATTAGATATATAGTCCGTTGCCCATGTTGAAACAACCGTATTTGATCTACGGGCGCATCGGCGAAGGTGTCACCGGGTCCCCGTACGTCCGCTGAGCCATTGAATTCCAATCGGAGGGTGGTGCAATGCGAGTGTGATCCTACGGTCGCGCGGGCGTGGAGGGAACACGGTCGAGAGACAACCAGGCACCCCCGGGCATTTCTCCGCCGCTTACTAGCGATGGGGGAGGGACGATCACCGCAGTGCTTTTGACTAAGTAGATGAGAGGGGGGAATGAAGAGTTCACATCGGTTATTCGTCGGGATGACCATCCAGCATGGTAAATGCGAGCGTTTTAATGCAAGGAATCTTGATGTTAGAGCTTGGGGACTTTGGTAGGAGGGGCAAAACGTACCAAACGTCCCTATGTCCCCAAATTAGCATAGGCGTCGCGCCAACAGCGGGGACTCGACGGCTAGCGGGCACCCTTCAAATCACGCCGTCAAACGCGCTGTTGAATGAGTGGAGTAGTTACCAACAGAAATACTCAACGGATCTTGGGGATTAATGTCACAATCCACTGTTACATGGAATCGCAACACCGATGAATAAATCAGGGGACCTGGGGTGGCGAAATTTAACTGGTAACCTGGCAGCGCTCCACCACAACACGCCCAAAAATAAGCAACACGGATAAAATTGATATCCCGCACAGCGGTCGCCGCGAAATGAGTGGTCGTCGCCTGAGAGTGTTGCCAGGAGGCCACAGAGTGAAATTTAGTTTCAATCAGCGTTCAATGGTCCGCTGTAGTCAGGGTGGCGACGAAGAGGTATGGGAAGACAAGAGGTCCCGTCTATTGATCGGCTCCTCATGGTTTTTGTGATCGGATCAGCCCCCCCCCCTTGCGCAGTCCAGGGGAAAATCGGAAAAACCTCGCCACGGCGATTGTGAAGCAGCGTGAGGGAATCAATATCCAATACCTAAAATTCGATCGTGTAGACAGATGCGCCTCCGGACATTTGACTCGCCGGCTCGAGCGATCCGGAGTCGTCGGATTTGAAAAGGTACGCATGGTGGTCGCGCGCGCCGCGTTCAATCGCCAAGTC
>Ga0307511_10001502_pt1 | contig 24685 bp, 20 predicted proteins | sample 13_EM_MG_FD_200266 | JGI IMG/M metagenome (GOLD analysis project Ga0307511, IMG submission 200266) | Populus trichocarpa ectomycorrhiza microbial communities from riparian zone in the Pacific Northwest, United States - 13_EM | ecosystem: Host-associated > Plants > Roots > Unclassified | place... | reverse complement strand
GCTAGGGGGTTGTGAAGGCCTGAACGGTACCTCACTCAGCTGGGTGCCCATAGGAGCGGTCGTGCCAACCAGACTACTGGGTGCCCACATTACCAAACACCTTGTCTAGCTGGCACGACCCCTAGCCAGGCTTTTTTGTATGTTTTTTCTTTATCACTGCTACAACGCCTGAGGGAGGAAGCCATCCATCATACGAATAAAGACCAAACTTGCTTCATCATACTGAAGTATGAATAAAGAAGCCACAGGCAAGAATAACACTATACCCCTGAGTTTACTTGTTTGTGCTTTCATTATTCGTTGTGGTGCTTCAGGTTGTAGTGGAGATGAAGAAAAAAAGCTTGGGTATTCAGAAACTATCTGGTTGGCACCGAGCCAGACACCGTTTACCCAATGTGACAGGTACTAAACAGAAACAGCTTATTAGGTGACGAAGGACCGGTTAGTTTATGGATGTAAACTGCGTCGTTTGAACTATCCTTGTTAATCCGTTCCCATTAGTTTGCTTATTGGGCATTGGCACGCGTTGAATAGAGTCCAGTTGAGCACAAGTCGACATGCCCTTACCTACATGTACACACTCTTGAATTAGTACGGCACAATAGATATTTACACGTAGTAAATTTCGGTATATGATTCATAACCCCTTGTGCTTCCACGTGCCTTCTAATCCCCTGAAAATATTTGTGGTGGCCATGGACCCAGTAAATTGATATATCAATATACAGAGCAGAACTGTTAGAAGTGACGGCCAAGCAAACTGAGTTGCCTTGAGGCGAAGATGAACGTAGTCTGGCGGGCACTCGTTAGAATGGCTGGAAAAGGACAAGTCCTGCCACCGCTCGTTTCTTTCACAACCCTGCACGTCGATAGCCCCCCTCCCACGTTCGTCATATCCATTATCGCAGACGGCTACGGTATCATTTCGGAGTAGCATATGCCAGTGTAACAGGCCCTGGAATCCGCGGTGCTCCCGGCACAATCTATTGATATATATTATTCAATACTCCAGCCCCAATAGCTATAGCACAAAATTCAACGAGCAAAGGACCCGGTAAAGTAAATAGCATCTTGTTTGGTGTTGCTTCTCGTCCAAGCGTCAGATAAAAAGAGACTGACCATCACCGAGGTGCTGCTGCGGAAGACACATTTCTTGTCACCGGGCGGCATAGCTACAGATATTCCAATCGACAGCTTAAATCCCCCTAGATAAGTTCCTGCGACCAGGCCCTGCCACTTGGGCTGCAACGCTTGACTCAAACCCACCATCCCGCCAAATCTCAGGCTTGCCCCCACTATCCGGAGGTAAAGCTACTCAAACCCGCAGAATTTAAGCTCCACGCAGGAAAGGCAAACACGCCCCACGTAGAATATACTTCGCTGGGATCAGGATCACAGAGCCTAGCACTGTCCTTGGCTTGTCTTGTTTTGAACCTTCCACACACGAAAGTGACGATATCGACATTTCTGGAAGCGGCAGACAAACTCTCCGCTGAGCCTTGAATGGACAGGAATGGAGATCACATGGCGGTTGACCCAGTGTCTCCAGCTGCTAACTACAAAGAGAAAGAGTTATTTGAGAACCAACCCATCAGACCACGGCGGAACTCTATTGAGGACCAAGATTCCTCACGCCCGAGAAAGCGATTAGCTACAATGGGTTCCACAACCCCCCAGAGCAGCTCCCCACCGACAGATAAAGAGGATATGGACCGCTCGCCCCGTAGCACAACGCTCAGTCCCTCCTCAACCACTACTGCCATGACACCCAACCCTGCCCCAACACTGGCAGACCAGGCCATGGATCAAACTCCAGATGCACCACTACCACTGCACGGTTCTACGACGGAGGATATGCCCATCAAACTTCCTGCATCGCCTGTACCAACCCACGAAGCTACGGCCCTCGTGGGTCCTCCACGACCGCTTCCAGATGCTGTTGAAGCATCAGACGGCAGCCCTACGTACCCTGGTGCACAGGAACCAATAATAATATCGGTAGAGCCTGAGAGAGAACCCAGCCTATCACCCTCTGAGATAGCGTCTGCCTCTGGTTCCCCCTGGCAGGATGGTTCCTATCTGCGGAGCCCAGAGGTCGAGGTTGAAGAGCTCGACGGAATGGAAGAGGACGAAGTTTTGGCTGAGTCTATCACAGTTGTGGGAGATGATCCAGAGAAGTCTATGTTTGGCCACAAGGAGATATTGAACCAAATAGCTAGGGAGTTTGCTTTAGGTTCGCATCCCATCGGCCTCAATCTATCTGAACATCCACTCACATATATAGGTCCAAATCCGCGCATCCAGCTTAATAATGTGGAAGGTTTTCTGGCCCGGTTTCTGGCTAGCAGTGAGGAGGACCAGACGAAATCCCTACACTCACAGTCGAAGACATGGTATCTTATTCCTGAACTGCTCAAGCATCTATTAAAACGACGGTACGAGCGACCACACAAGTTTCAATTTCTTATCGAGCCTGGCTGACCCGCTTGCTTTCGTACAGGGAAACCTTTAGCCAGGAGTTTGTCCAGGGAAGAAACCAATACGGACGCCGTATCATGGCTAAACTGCTTACAAGATTCCTTCAGTTGAGCATCAAATTCACGGAATTGGAGCGGAGGATTATTCAAGATACGCCCACTAATTCAGCTCTCACACCATTCTCGGATAAATTTCTGGCTGCCTCGGCTGAAATTTTGATCGCACATGATGAGCTGTTCATACATCTTCAGAAAGACTATCATATCGATCTGGCGTCTGACGTTGTGGTTACTCTGCCTGAATTATTAGAAACCTGGGGTGGTCTGCAAGCAATCAAGGGCTACATCCAGGGCATCTATTTGCATCTTTCAGAGAAGCCTAAATTACTTGGATCCACGACTGGACCGTTAACTTTTATTGCAGAATTTCTCAGGTCCGCATTTCAGAGGGACTGGTTGCATGAAGTGGACCAAGACAAGCGACAATCGTTCACTACAAAGCTGTGCGAGGGTGCTATAGAAATAGTGGCAATGGCTGAAGGTAGGACAAAAAAGATCCTTGAATCACAGGGGCAATATGTGAACATCAAGGACTATGCGCAAGTCGTCGACATTCTCGGGAACTGTGTTTCTTATCTGAATGCTAGTATCTATAATTATGGATTGCAGTTGCTCCCTCAGCAGTCTCTGGAGAATTTCCATTCGCTAAATCCCCATGAGCGGGGGGAGTACTCACAAGCCCTCTTCAAGCTGCCAATGTTCACCACTATGATTCGATGCAACCGCATGGACTGCCGCCTGTCAGGTATCTCGAAGTTAACAGATTGTCTACTGAATCTGTGGAGGAGCCTAAGTGGAGAATCAAACCCTTCACCAGCTTTGAGGTATTGCATCTAACAAAAATTGATTATTCCCAATAACATATGACTAACAAGTCTCTAGATGCATGGCCGATGACATCCGCCGTAGCGGTATTATAGAATATCTGGTTGGCCCAGAGTCTCACCCAGAACTTATCCGCCTGAGTTACAACATCGGAAGCTTTCTTGTTGTCAATCATTGTTTAACACCAGATATATTACAAGCTGTCTGGCAACCACTGATTGATAATAAAGATCCACGGATTGTCCAGGGGGTGATCAAAATGGTGGTAGAATTCGTGATCCACATGAAATACAACAATATGGTGGATTTGTGTAGGAGAGCCCTTGACATTCCTTTTTCGTCTTATGATACTTCGATGCTAGAGTTTGTGAGCCACATCATCAGTACCACCCCAAGGAAGTATGCGGATGCGCCAGAGAGCCACCCGGTAAGTTGTCACTTTGTTACCCTCACGGAGCCCGCCCTAACCGAGGTGGATGCAGTGCCTTGACTCGGCTCCATATCTGTTGATCATAGAACTTATCCGAAAGGCCTGGATAGCAGAAGATGAAGGCCAAACATGCAAAGGGGTCTCGCCAAGTATTATTTCAGATAACATGAGCCATGAGCTGATTAATTTAACACAATACGGCCCGCCACCCGACATGCGGAAAAGAATCTATCTCGAGTGCGTTGCAGATATAAAGAACAAAAATGCTAGCGCTACTGGTAGCATTATAGTCCTGTGGGCACTACTGCGTATGTACACCATGAATTTCAAGAGAATAGTCTAATTAACTAGTGGCTTTAGAAAGACGTCCTCGGACAACTGGCGGTGAAAGCCCAGACATCAATATCCTGACCAAAGAATTAGGATGTGTGGATGCTTTGATCGACGATATTGCGGCCTTTGTGGAGTCACACCGCAATCGGGATCCAGGCCTCAGGGCTCGAAAACTTAGGGCACGATTAGAACTGTTGCACTGGATCCTTCTTCGGTCTCCAGAGCGCATAACACATCTACAGATCGAACAGGTTTGCGAATATCTCATTGGTAACAAGTCACTAGGCTATCAAGAGCGTGACATGGCCTTCAGTAATTTTGCCTTATTGGTTGTATGTTGTCTCTATGGGGTGTACCAAAACATGAATTAGTCTTACTCATACTTGATACTAGAATCCAAACCCTTTCCTGGACCACTTCTTTCAGCACGTTTACCCGACTCTAAATCCTCTCTACTTGTCTTTGAATTGCTTGGAAGCTTGCAAGAAATGGGTTGAGCACGCCAACAAAATTCCGCCACAGGTAAGGCATTCCCCACATTTTCTACTATTCATGCTGGTAACGAACTCCACTTTAGATATCTTCAACGCAGGTGGTCCTTCTTAAGGGAATGGAGCAGGTGTGGAAAGTGATTCTCACCGTTCCAGAGAGGCACTTGTATCTTGAAGCAATCAATTTCCTAATCAGAATGTACCTTGAAGTAAGTTATTCTTTGCTTATTCCTTTGTGCCTGGAGCTAATCAAAGCTTTAGTCATATCCCGTCACTAAAAATGGACCTGATATCATCTATGCGACGCATTGTAGCCTAGTGGAGACTTGCATTCAACAGCTTACATCCTGTGCGGTCGAGTCGAAAGCTTTGAATGATACAAATGTACCCGAACAAAACATGATTGTTGATATACCCGAAATAGAGTTGGGAGAGAGACAACGGAAGTTTGAGCGGGCAATCGCGGTTCTGAACGAACTCCTCAAGGGATACAGGGCGAAGCCGAGGTATCCACCAGGAGTAAACATTGTGATTGGCCATGGTGAAAACCGGAAAGTCCTAGGTACACCAATTGTGATAACTATTAGGGGGTATAATCAGGGCTCGGCCATGCCAGTAAGTATCAGTTCAGGTCGGAATAAAGGTTTTACAGTGGCTGACCTATGCTACAGGTTCAGAATATCCATATGGGAAGCCTCGACAGCGTAGAGGACCTGCACAAGCAAATTACACGAGTTGTCGGATCTTCTGACTATCGTGCCATCCTAAGTGGGCAGGAACTTTACCTCCGCGGGGAACCTCAAAGGACACTCGGAGAAATCGGTTTCTCTGGGCCAGCAACACTCATGGTTCAGAAGAGGCCTACGGAGAACGGCCAGGCTGCCGAGCCATCATCCAAAGGGGTACCTAATTCGGTCGAAGCCAAGATACTAGAGCATTTCGATGAGCTGTATGAAATGCTCGACTCTAGGGAGCATCAAGGGCAGTTGGTGAGTAAAGCAGAGAATTCGGTCATAGCTTGAACGCACTTCAGGGCTCATTGTTTTAGATTCACGATTTACTTCGACAATTCCCACCGCAGCCCAGGGCTCAGGACGTGCTGGTATCCGAGGATGTACCACCGGAAGATATACTTCCATTAGGAGCACCGTATCGGAGCCTATACCTGCTGAACGCAATGCGAGTTTGGGTTGATGACACAGTTCAGGTGAATACACACCATGTTAAATAACGATCAATGGCGGAGCTGACCTCAACTTTAACAGACTGAGGAGACGATCAAATACGCTAACCGCATGGTCAACGGTTTGGTTTGTTTTCTCATGAAACAAGACTTAGCAGAGAACTCTCTCATCGAACTCAGGTTCCATGTGCTACATGATGCCATAGGAATCCTCAATAGTAAATTTCTAACTAGTACGCACATCCCTTTGAAGAGTAACTTGTGGAATGCTGACGAGTAAAAAAACAAAAAAAAAACAGCATCGTTGAAGAACAATGAATCATTTAAAAGCTGTTTTGAGGATGAGACAAAATTCACCTCACACATCATCAATATCTGGGAATTTTGCTTGCAACCTCAGTACTCTCGCTTTGAGGTATCTCCAGGCCTTGCGGTTGGTGCATTCCTGTTAATGCTTGAGGCAGCGAGACTCAGGAAGGGAATCTGGACTGCCTTTACCACCAGCAAGAAGTGTAAACAGGCTACCGAACGGATGCTCCTTCATGACCCCCGCGAGTCTGTACGAAAATCGATAGTCCAATATATGGCTCGTACATGTAACAACACGAATAGGTGAGATGGAATTACTAGCTAATCTAACTTTCCGAGTAGTTACTGACTTCCCACTAGTCACTCTAGCTTTGGAGACGTGCCATGCATTGAGGTTGCACGATTCTTTTGGTCAATGTTGGTGGACATGCTACCACAAGCATTCAGCTATGAAGAGCAGGCTACGCAACTCTTTGAGATTGCAAGATATTTCCTTGAGTGGGTCTCGACGTTGATAAATAATGGGAGTTGATAACTAGTGGATGGGGATGATTGCTAACTAACGGCTTCGACAGCTATCTTGGAAGGAACTCGGAGATTGATGCAATTGTGCTTAACAAGTATTTCCTAGACTGGACGAATGTCTTGATGGCACATAAAGTTAAACAGGTATGGTTCTCAGCTATAGTACTTAGTCGGAAGTATTGGATCAGCTCTTAATCTGAAATAGATCATTGGGCGCCCCAGCGAGGATCATATTGTGATAGGATATACTAGTCTCCTTGTCACTTGCAGAAAGCTTTTGCGGGGAAGGCTTGAGTGCTCTGATCTACCGTATGTCTAAGATCCTGTTGAAGTTCTATTTTCACTAACCAGCAATAGGTCCCGGATCATCGGGATACTTTGCAACCTACTGTTTACACCATTGACACAACCAGGCACCGAGGGCGAAATTCCTGAGGAGACATTACCTTGTATGGGCCCAACTACCAGAGAAAAGCTTTATCAGCTGTTTCTACAGCTTTCCGAGGACGAAAGCGTGAACAACACAATCGTCCGTCTTCTGTCAGAGCTAGTGTCACAGGGTACAGCCGTAAAATCACCCACATACAATGGATTTTACTGACCATTTCTTAGACCAAACTGCCGTCTTGCCAGAGACATTATGGAACTTTGATAGGACACAGTTGACCATATCAAATGCTGGTCGCGTCGGCCTACGTAACCTATCGAATACTTGTTATCTTAACTCACTAATTACCCAGTTGTTCATGAATGTTCCCTTTCGCTCATTCATTCTCAATATGAACGTCGACGATCCAGAGGACAGCCAAAATCTCCTGCATGCCATCAAATCACTGTTCGCAAAAATGCAGAATGGTTTAGTGAAAACGGCTGACACAAGGGAGCTGGCACAGGCCATCAAAGATTATGAAAATAACGAAATTGATGTTACAGTGCAAATGGATGTCGACGAGTTCTTTAATCTCTTATTTGACAGGATAGAAGGCCAACTGGAAACAGTGGAACAGAAGAATATGTTTCGATCATTCTATGGTGGTAAGCTGGTCCAGCAGGTCAAATCCAATGAATGTCCGCATATATCCGAACGAGAGGAGCCTTTTTCTGCTATACAGTGCGATATCAAGGGTAAGACCGGCTTACAAGAAAGCCTGAAGGCATATGTCGAGGGAGAAATCATGGAAGGAGGTAAAAAGATCTTGCTACTTTGAGTAACTGCGCTAATATCGGCACAGATAATAAGTATTCCTGCACTTCATGTAATAAACATGTGGATGCAGTGAAGAGGTTTGTATATTGCCCCTTATCTGTTATACTGTTCACTAATAGTCTCATTCCTCAGAGCATGTTTAAAAGAGATCCCGGACCACCTTATATTCCATCTAAAACGGTTCGAGTTTGATTTGAATACCATGGTCCGAAGCAAGATCAATGATTCTTTTGAATTTCCAGAGTGTATTGACATGCGGCCCTATACAATACAATGCCTAAGCGACTTGGACCCTTGCACAACACCGGATGTATTTCAACTCGCTGGTGTACTGGTCCATAACGGTACTGCTGAATCTGGACATTATTACTCTTACATAAAAGATCGTCATGAGTTTAATGAGCACAACAATTCGATCTGGTTTGAGTTCAATGACTCTGAAGTGTCGTCCTTCGATCCGTCTGTTATTCCACACCAGTGTTATGGAGGCACCGATTTTATCGGGCCGAGTAAAGAGCTAGGTCAACCAATAGCTTTCCAGAAGTCATACAGTGCTTATATGCTCTTCTATGAGAGGATAAAGCCTCTACAAACAGACGAACAGAAGCTTAGCTCGCTGAGAAAAATACCAATAGCCAGGGACCTTGCGATTGATATACTGAAGGATAATGAACGGAGTGTAAGGAGGTATTGCTTATTTGATGGGTCGTACTTGTCGTTTACCACCAAAATTCTGCGGCAATCTCATACTCTACGAGTGGATAACTCTACTCCTGACACAGAACTCGTTGAGCAACAAGCGTTGCAACTAGCCCTAAGGACGTTTGAGCAGATTGCATCAAGAATCAAGGATAGTCGGGAAGCGGACGACCTCTTTATCACCATCAGAGAGCTCATACAATCGAGGGACTCAATCGCCTGTGCTAAAGGTTTTCTGCGCTGGATCTGCGATAACCCGGAGCCCTACAGACTCATTCTGTTGAGGTGTCCCCACCAGAGAATCAGGGAAAGCTTCGCCAATCTTGTCTTAACCGCCCTACTGCACATCCGGCACAAAAATCACGTTACTACGGAGGATGAGGATATGCCTCCTTTCTCCGAATATCGTCGGATTTTCGACGATGTCTTGAGGGCTACGCTAGACCTTTGGGAGTGCCTCAACCACTTTTTCAAGCCATGGGATGAATATTTTCTTATTTTCGCGGGAATTACCAACTTTGGCAAGAAAGAAAATGAAATCTTGCTTCGAACACCGATTTTAAAGAGGTGCTTTTGGCTTTTTATGCCTGAACATCTAGATCGGGAGGTCAGAGGCATACATCCTAATGTAGTGAAATTGTTTGAAAAGAACCCCAAGAGGATCAGCTGTCGAGTGCTCCTTGAATTTATGGGACGCTTACTGGAACGCATTCACATTGGCTTGAACTCGTGTAAGAATGAGGATTATAGAACTCTTGCTCCCGAATATGACGCCTATCCTCTCACACATGAAGAAAGGGACCTTCTATTCCTTACAATTGAAAGGGATGGAACATTGGTTAATGCATTCTTCTTCAAGCAAGTTTTCTATAGCCTCAATGGTCCTTCTACTCAGGGGATGATTCGGAAAGTCCTTACTTTGGATCAAGAGCCAACAATCTTGCTTGGTCTCATAGATCCTTTGAAAGCAGCCCTGATGAATGGCATAGTTCTTGACCCAGCTAATGAAGCAGCACCATATCTTGAGGCACTTGTGGAATATTGCTCTCACATAAAGTACCCAGCTCACGTGAAAGAAATTGTCTCAAGAGTAGCTGAAGAAGTCGGAACGATTGGGATGAATGGGGGTGCGGAACATCTCAGGTTCTTCCACCATCTCTTAATTTCAAGAAATCAAAAATTGAAACCACCGACCTTTGCTACAAACCGAGTCATAGAAGCGGTACCTCAATGGGCACCACCTTTGCTATGTTTTCCCGAAACCGAAGTCCGGGAAAATACCGAACACTTGCTGAAGGAGAAGCTGTTTCAACCTAGATTTGAAGGAAATACTTCAGAAGGAAGAAGACGAATTATAGAACATGCCGTCGAAAAACTTCCTGAGGCGTGCTTTAGGTTTGCGGAGGATAAGTTCTTAAAAAACAAAGACCTTTGCGCTGCTGCAGACGAGAAAACCTTCGATAGCTTATTTCGAATTCTCGAGCTATGCCCAAGAAACGACGTCGAGGAAGATCCAGGTTATAGCTCTAGAATAGACGGTACGCCCCATGGAATTCTTCAATACGTTTAAATTACCCACATGCTAATTTTATGCAGCTCTTCGGAACCTTTTGATTAGGCACGTGGAGGAACTTGAGCTTGGATCAGGTAGTTTGCATACAAAGCCAGATCAGGAGTTTGCGGAGGGAAGGCTTAGTCGACGTTGAAGCTGATGATTTTTACGTTATTGCTTTTACAGAGAATTGGGCTGCCTCAGATGTGGGCAGCGATTCGAATCATGAACTTGGCGACGACGATAGCGTTTGATTTCTGCGTACGATGGACAATGGGCTCAAATGACGCATCAAGAAGAACTGTTGAACAATGTGTTTTGGAATGGAATAAGATTTGAGAAATGGGGTAGGCGATAACATAAAGCTGCTGGTAGCTAATGGCTCTCGGAGTGGGGGTGTTGAGGAGGAGATGAGTTAGGGAGGAGGAAGGCTCTGCCTCTAGGGGTGTTCGCGGTGTCTGTTTTGTGGCTCTTTCCTTCTTGTTCTATCGGGTTTCTATATGCATTATATGCGGCGGTTTCGTTACTATTTCATTGATACGCGCGTCTTGCTTAGGTTTCTTGTTGGGTAAGGAAAGTCAGTGGTTAACGTTTGTCTGCACATATTCTTCAATATGAAAAGCTGTTGGTCTGGTCTGGTCTGGTGTTGTGTTGTGTTGTGTTTCCTTTTTCATTCTTTCTTGGCGGATACGCCCTGCAAGATATTCATTCTCATAAATGTTGAGAGATTATCATGGGATTGTTGTCCTGGATGTGTTAGAATTTACGCAGGGTATGATTACGCCCAAGCATGTTGGGTTCATGAAAAGTGTAGAATCTGGAAACTATTGAAGTGAAGATGCTTAACATACTGCCGCTCTTATGCTTGTTAGTCTACTAGTACTTGCCTAAGAGGTCCAAAGTCATTCGGTCAATTTTTTTATAGGATCTGAATAACTCCGTTTCTCTTGGGCCTGGGTATGGTTGGTTCACTTTAGGTGGGGGGCCCAGATATTGGGAAAGCGGCCATTTGGGGTGGGGTTTTCTTTGGAGTGAAGTTGTTTGGTATTCCTATAGTTACCCTAAACGGGGAGCAATGGCCATACCTACATCATACTTCAGGGTAACTTTTTTATGTTGGTTACTATAACTGACCTGACAGCTTTAAGGTAACACTTACTGTACACACTACAACAGTAGGTACTCACTCTCCGATATTGATCCCTCATCAATATGCTTCCCCTGGTTTTCCTCTATCTTCTCCAGCCTCACCAAGACTATAACTAAACAAAGGCTCCACCCTCATTTGAATAAAAGGCCCGCCTTCCCCTGCTGGCATCTATTCAACAGATAAGATGGCATATATAAACGGCTGTCAATTATTCCAAGTCGGACCTTGAGAGCGATCCGGGACTGGAACTGCACGAGTATCACAGTGAAAGGGATTCCGAGACGATAATTAGAGGCCAGAGAGACGAAGCTGCTGTATTTTATTATGTACGGTTCGGCTAAAGAAGTTAATTCAGCATGACAAATGTATACAATACTGGTATCCATTTATAGATACCTAACTGAATCTAGATAATACACAATCCGTGGTTTAAGGGTAAGTAACCTATATCTCTCCAACCTACCATCCCAACGGAAAAAAGGAGGCATGTAATAAAGCAGAACTGTAAAAGGTACGCCTATCAAAACAAGAAATTAAGAAGAGACGCCTTTCCACTCAGAAACGCCAGTTTATTCTCCCAATCCACTCATGCCTCCTCTCATTGCAGATATTCATGCTTCCCACCGCAAGTATAAGTCCCAATAACAACGCCTGCTTTGGCCTTAACCCTGCCCATAGCTTGACTACAATTCTCCCCCTATGAACACCTGACTTTCACCCCATAGCCCTACTCATAACCCCACCATTCCCAATCTTGCCCCACCCATTGCCCTATCCCTGTTTATCACCCCGTCGTGTAGAGAATCCTGTTTATATGCGGTAGGTTGGGAAACGAAGATTATGATAACTCTAGAGTGTGCCTGACGCGCGGGGCATCACAGGGCACTGTCATGAATATATTACATGTCGAAGTATTAAACCCGCATGAGATATCATGACTGGCGTTGATTTGTCACAACGCCAGGGCACCGAGGCCATACGGGGTTCTATTCCTGAATCGTCATGCAAGATGTGTTGTTGACATGACTCGGCAACAGGAATAGCTGGTGCCGGCGCGGGAACCAGTGTAGGCCCAATAGCCCTCAGAGTAGTCTCCGGCCTCGCTGGTGCCTGCGCCCGAGGTACCGGAGCCCTCTTGATAACTCGCTCATCGATAATCCCATCCATCTTCAATACCTCGCCAATTGGTAAACCGACTACAGCAACCTTCTTTCCCTTCCCTTCTGCTAAAGCTTTGTGACGAGCGCTAGTTAATGACCGGCACCTCAGCCGGGGCAGAAGGCTTCTCTTCATCAGATTTTGCAGCAAATACCACCGCGGAAATGTTTTCCTTTCCCTCTTCACCCTCTGCCTTAACAATCTCAACCACAAAAACCTGCTTGGCCTTCGTCCGTGCCCCTCCGCTTTCCTTGGCCTTAAAACCTTTTTTTTTTGCTATCCTCCCATTCATTACTCCCCTAGTATTCTGCTCCCCCATCCCCGCCTTCCTACCTCCACCACCCGCCTGCCTGTTCTTTGCCTTCCTTGCCACTTCTTCCACCTCTCTCTGTTTCTTGCTCCTCTTATACAACTGCGCTACTGTCATGTATCTTGAAATCTCCCTATGATCCTGTATCTCGAGCTATATAAACCAACCATCACACACCAGCACAGAATTAGCCACCAACTTCTTTGCACAGAGACTCAGACAGCGGGCTGAGGTCCCAGGTATCATCGCGGAAACGCTTGTTGTTGGCTTCGTTGCTTACCTCCTGGTCGTTCTTGCGTTTGAACGTCTTTGGCCATCTCAACCCGTATATCTTCGAATGCCGGAGACACCTATTGCAGGACATCGGCACATACCAAGTCTCTATGTTCCAGAAGTTCTGGCCACAGTCCGTGCAGATGCATTTCAGCCCATCTTTGGGGATCAGTGCTCTGTCCCCAGGGAAGCGCTTAAAGCTGTATTTAGAGGGGTCGTGTATCTGCGGTTTGGATCGTTTGGGTGGTGGTTGGTATTCTTCAGGATCTCGCTTGCGTTTTATTTTCTTCTCAGTATCACGGCCCTGGGGGGTAGCCTGGGGCTTGGTGGATCGGGGTTTGATATCAAGAGATGAAGGTTTCGTACGTTTGAGTGAGTTGCTCGCTGACTGGACGTCTTCATAAACCCGTTTCCGCTTATTCTTGTACCTAACTGATATTGAGGGGGAGAACATCTCCAAAAGCTTTTGGTACTCCGCCTCATCTATCTCTGACAGCTCACTATCACAATCTGAGTCGCCCTGATCGGAGTATTGTATATTAGGCTTAGCCTCCACAGCCGGGCCTTCTAATGCCGGGGGGTTACTGGGCACTGATGGGGGCGCTTCAATTGTGATATTCTTGGCAATGTCCGGCGGGGGGGTCACCTCTGGGGTGTCCATGGTGGCTTCAGGCTGTCCTATAGGCTGTGCTGTAGGTTGTGGTTCCGGTTGAAGCTCATCTTCTGAAGTTGGTCCAGCTTCGGATTGAGGTGGGGTGAGGACCGATTCGACTAGCGTGGGGCCCTGCTTTGTTGGTACGCTAAGAGGTAACTGCGATTCCGACTCCACATGCGTTGATGTGGAGACAGATCTTGACAATGTTGGGGGGTTCCATGGTGATAGCTTGGATGCATTTCTTCTCCCCGGGCGAAATGAGTATGCCCAGCTATCCTTCTCCAATGCAGCCATAAGCTCAGCAGTCGTGGTTTCTGTCTTTCTCCCAACTGGAGCAAATCCATTCTGTGCTCTACTCTCACAAGTCTGACAGAGACACTCGCTATTATTCTCTCCAAAATAGTCCTCCGAGTATTTGATTGTAATCTCCTCTCCCATGGCAATGTTCCGTATGGCCATGATCGTAATATTGTCCTTATTCGTCGTAATGAATTTGCAGTTTGGATCACAGTCATGGTTGACAAATCGAGCTGGTCCCAGCAGTACACTAGTCCCCTTCATTCGTGATGTGCAAATAACACTGAAATCGGAATTATCGTCCAGGCTCGCTTCCTCTTCATCCGTCATGAGCAGCATGCACCCTGCAAGAAACTTGATGGTCTCTCCAGACCGTATCGATCGTCGACCATGAACGCATGCCTCGTGGGTGAGGAGTGTGTATCTGTCGGTGGAATTGACCTCGAATGGGGCCTCGGGGTGGTAAATCTGCATATACCGGCGAGCATGCCTAAGCAAGTCAGCAAAACACGATGAGGTACTTGAGAATACCCTATATACTTACTTCATGAACTCGTTCTTCTTCCACTCTTCCATGCCCTGAAGAAATGCTTGTACCCCGCTCAGTCTGAGACATTACAGTTTACACGTTAGCGACCTAGGCAGAGTGGTGGAACTCGTGGAGCAAAGGCCACGCACTGCTCAAACTTCTCCACTGCCGCAGTGACACTCCTTGCACGGACCACATATTCAGCGACTATGGGCGCGATATCCTTTTCTACAAGCCTCCGACTTGGGAGGTAAAGCCGTTTCGTCTTCCGTATCTTCGTCCAGTAGTAAACCTGCAATGCCCCTCATCTTAGACACAGGGCCCCACATAGCAGTAAATGCCCCTTGGGCACACCTCCACAATGGAGGAGGGACCAGTGTAAGCGTACCTTGTCCACCAGAGCATCTGTGAGTAGATCATCAAACTCCCCCAACTCGGCCAGGGATAATCGTGCCCGGGTTGTAGCCATAATGGATACGCAAAAGGTAGGGTAATTTGCTCTTAGAAAGGCTGTGAGCTGCAAATTGCAAGGCAGCGAAGGACAGCGTTGGGGAGGCGGGTTGGTGTTGGTGTTTAGGGCTAGGCGAAGGAAGAGAGAAGAAAGCACAAGCACTATGAAAGTAAGTGCACCCCAAGTTTAACGGGAGACGCGCCCCACGTGAGTAAACGGTTGCAATGGTCGCGTTGATGCAGGAACCCGCAGCCTGGGTTTCTGGGATGGGCACTGGGTGTAAACAAAGCTGTATGATGATGAAAGAAAGTATTCTCTGCAACGCCCTCTATGGGGGACTCAGTACTTGGTCAAACCTGTGTTTATCCACAACCTTCAACAGCTAAGTAGTAGGTAGGCTACGGCTATACAGTGGAGGAATCTCAAGTTAGCTAGCAAGCAGGCTGAGACTTCAGGGTTCCGATTTCAGACAGGGCTCTGCTGGTGTAACGATCTGCTGGGCATAAGACTCTTGCGGGCGCAATGTGGGTGATCAGAAAATGCTAGGGGCAGCTGAATTTCCATAACGGCCTCTACAGTTTCTCTCGACATCCTGATGATAGTCTGATAGTCTGATAGCCTCGCCTGGCGCCTAGCAGGCGTTGGGTACTTCAGAAGTGCCTCAGACAGCTGGCCGCCGATGCGAGCCAGCAAACCGCAGTAGAGGTAGAAATTGTTCCTTCAGCGACTGGATGCTCGGGTTTCTGGATGCCTGGTTCGGCACCACAAAAAGCAAGCTCATTCTTTAGAAGAGAAGTCCCCCAATTTCATGCAGGAGGTCTTTTCTTGGTCTCGTGCCTCTTTCCATTTTATTAGTTTGGCGGCTGGTTTCTAATTCCAGGTTTACCTTTATCAAATTACTTTTCAACATTCTTCTCGACAACCGGCTTGTACTGATCGACTCTCATCTTATTCCACAAATGATATATTAATACCTCCCTGATGGTGAATTAATACTCAGGATCCGCATGACCCTCAAGGTCAGGACCTAAGCTGCCTAGATGTATGTAAGCGAGCCCACCGCAGCCGCCATCGCAGGCACTACTGCTGCGCGGAAAATTGGTCTTACAAAAAAAAGCAAATAAACGGGGAATCCCAGACTAGGATCTGGAGGCGCTCGCCAGACTTGAGGACGCTGATGATTGAGCTGGCAGTCAGGAAGCAATCCTCCACTATTCACCTTATCCGGGTATGTTGGTTGATGCTCGAGCTTCTAAAACATTCCCTAGGTGTTCTATGCACATTTTAAACACAATAGATAATTAATATCCGCATGTCGGTGCAGAGTGTCTCACATGTCACATGTACCCTGGGTGCCCGTATGCCAAGCCCCGGCACATTCCGGACAATAGTTATTGTTCTTGAGCTACCCATAATTTATATCTGCTCCGAGGGGCGCGAGAACAAGCTCAAGTAACCCCCCACCAATCCTCACGAACATCGTTCAAGATGATCCAACTAAAGGTACATTTCATTACCACCTAACAAGCAATTGAGCTAACAAATGCAATCCTCCTATGCAGACGATGCTTCAATGCATCGACAACTCCGGCGCTGCTCTGGTCGAGTGTGTCCAAGTCCTCAAAATGAAGCGTCATGCTAAGATTGGTACCTATACCTTCCACACCTACAAGCGGAACTCTAGCTAACAAACCATTCTCACACAGGCGACCGCATCGTCGTCGTCGTCCAAAAACAGCGCAACCTCGGCTCCGAGCTCTCTGGCGTCGCCGCCGCCTCAACCAAAGTCCGCCGTGGCGACATCCGGCACGCCATCGTCGTGCGCACCAAGAAGAAATACGCCCGCCCCGATGGCTCCTACGTCCGCTTCGATGATAATGCCTGCGTATTGATTAACAAGGCTGGAGAGCCACTAGGGACAAGGTTGAACGGGGTTGTGGGGGAGGAGCTGAGGAAGGCGAAGTGGAGTAAGATTTTGAGCTTGGCGCCTATGCATGTGTAAGCTGTGGTGGGGGTGGGGGTGGATTGTAGTGGCAAGGTTCGGGGGTGTATGGTTGTGAGTGAGGGTGGGAATCCAAAAGTCGCAACTATGGCATATCATAGCATTAGACCGCTATATAATAGCCTAACGTAGGATATGATGAATATTGACCAGTATCTACTTCTCTAAAGCTAGTCATCAGCTCAATACACAAAACTTTACTTCGATTAGCACAGCTCACGCCACCTAAGAGCCGGATTCCCTGCCAAAATTAGGATGTTATGTAACTACTAGGTAGGTACTTAGCTTTCTGAGGGCAACACATGGTTATGTGGATATAAATGATACAAATATTAAGGCTTGGCTATAATACTTCAATCAGAACGAACAATACAATAATATTATGCAAGAGAGGTGGTGTCCAGTCATGTTCGAGCAGTTTCGCTGGCCCTCTAGATAGTAGATTCGTGAAAAACGATTAATACCAGAAATGGCATGCCAGCTAGGTACGAGAACACATAGTCTCGTGGAGAACCAACCAGAACACACGGGGAATGTCCCAAAGAAAACGAAAAACGATATTAAAAAAACGGAGCTAAAACCATACCCACAAAATACAATACCATTACGCCCATGCTGTGTTTTATCTTTTCTCCCCATGAAGATAAGAATCAAACATCTTCATCCTCCAAAAACAAAATGAAAGCGGAAGTGAAAGTATTCCCATGTGGCTAATCATAACAAACCGCATAGCTCGCCGTCGATTTCGCGTGCTTGCGTGTGCGGCCTTGACACCAAGGCTTTGGAAAAGATCCCCTGGGGCTGGTGCACAGTTCCACATAGCCAGCCGTTTGGCGTTTTGTATAGCGAGAAAAAATTCAACCGTTGTTCTGGTCCAACCACACTCCACTCCCAACCACGAACCAACGCTGAAATATTACTCGAAGATGTGACCGCAGGAACAGCAGACGTAGAATAATTTCTGATCCCACAAAGTTAGTCCCAACCATACGCCACAATAATTTACCAGGTCAAAAGTATTGGGGAAAGAAACACCGAGCTCCGCTGCCGGGTGTCCAGATACTTCTGACCCAGAAGTATATATACCAAGCAAAGCGTAATGACGGAGGAACATACCATCTTCGTTTCCTCCTTCCGCATCTGACTCTGGAAGAACACGCACTCTGTCTCCGAGCAGTTCGGGCACTGTTTATTCGATCTTGGCAATGTAGGATCGCTGCCGACATCAGTTGTGACACCGGCAGTTTCTCCCGCTGACGAGGCAAGTTGGTTGCGGTAGACGCAGTAGGAGGTGGCGGGTTCGGTGTAGCTGCAGGTTCGGCACTGGTACATGAGGGCCATTTCAACTTTGTTCTCCTTGGGGTAGAGCATGTTGGAGCTGAGTAGGCGGTATTAGCATGCTGCCACTCATTGGTTGATTTGAAAAGGGATGAGGAAGATAGGTATAGGGACAGATGCGATGCAGTGAAGTGGGTGGGTCGCTCACCATTCCCGACAAAACTTCGGCCCGATATTCTGCCTCATGTTGTTCTGCTGCTGCGTATGGCCTTGAGCGTCGGGGCTAGGGGTGTCCATTGTGGTTGTGTGTGAGGGGGTGCTTTTATGCGACGGAGGTGATTTCTTTGTTTCACAGCGTCTGTGTTTGTTCTCGGGTAACTAAATGACGTGTGGATGCGCAAGATACAAGAGACTACAAGCTATGCGGCGGGCGACGTATAGGAACTTCTCACATGTGCTTAGCTAAGCCAGTTACACCGATTATCTTTAGTCTGGTTTATCTTAGTCTGATTGCCGTTTATCTCTAGATCTATCCAACAGTATTTCCAATCAGACTTGCAATTAGCCTGGTTGCACAATTCGTACTTGCTACTTCTCATTCAGCTTACTTAATTGATGATTTGATGAATGGGATGTTCTCGTTTTCGTGGAATGGCGTGCTCGTTTCTCATATCCCCTTGACCTATCTACTGCACTTTCCCATACATCCTTCCCATGACCAGCCTACGTTGTTCTTTTGTTGCTCTTAGGCACTTATAGTCCCCCCAAGGTTCATCCGGTAAATATACAAAAGTGAAATCCCCACAATCTGAGTGGTCCGATCTGAAACATGAAGTCTTGTCGTCGTTTTCACTCCCTGCATATGCTCTCCATTCCGAAATCACTCGTCTCAACCAGACCTCCGGTCCTGCATACTTCCCAACCCTGTTCAGGCACCACCAGCCTTGAACTGAACTGCCGCATGCTGGTACTGTAGCTTGCTGCACCAAATACTGCAGGGTACTGCAGCTTGACGATCGATATATTGCAATTCTGCTGCTTTATGTGGGTGCGGGACTGGCTCGCCGGCGCCGCTAAGGATTCGAGACCGGCTCAGGGTAATTCTTCAGGCGAGAGACCAAACTCGATAGGGTATGTACAACCTCCCTTATCATTACCAAAGCTAAGGGATGATCTTCGCCCTTCGGTACCTATGCAATATTGGGTCATCGAACAGGGAACTACGTAGAATCCAGGTCCGAATACATTGGGGTATTGGAGCTAGGCTTATACGGTGTCGAAAGTGAAACTGAAGGGGGCATATAGCTTTTTAGAAGGAACGCTTTCTACTGTTTGTAGGTTGAAGAAAAGGTTACACAACGAAACCCTCATTATACAAATCACCCATACGGTCACTGTAGCCTTTGCTTTTGTACGCCAATTGACCACTCCTGGCTGGCAAAGATAAGAACATTCAACCATGCATATATCTCTGCCTCAAGAATGATTTCCGGATTGAGGTATTCAACCCTCAAGCCATATATCCAATTATAGCAAACGCTCTTGCAAAAACATAGTCTGGTTGAGAACTCATAGATGGATTGATAATAGAAACCTAGTTTTGAATTGATCTCGTACCGCTTTGAATATCCCTATTAAGACTCTGACGTGCCAGCGTCTGGCCGTACAAAAGCTCCTCAAATATCACATCAAATAAGAGACAAGAGGAATACGTGATGCCAGCCCAGATTGTCATGCTCTAGCCTGTAGAACAGCGGTGGGTCTACTCATGACGATGGGTATGAGGATGTGATATGTTATATCCTGCACATATCATACCAGAACAGCGTTGTAGTAAACAGCCTCAATTAGCCATCTATGTGTTGACACCAGGCCACGCTGGTGATATGCTCCCGAGTCAAGTATATTGAACTCATCAAGAGAACCCAGTGAGTTTAGACGGAATCCTATGTGTTGCTGGGTCCACTGATGTGGGGTAGCGACTTGAGGAAAGGATATCACAAGAAATGAGCGAATCTAGCTTGATATCCCCCAACTGGAGATGAAATAGTCGTCAAATTTAGAAGCTAACCAACTATTTTAAGTTACTCCGCTCAATTTGCTCAAGAGGTTTATACAAAGACTTCGGTCTTCTGCGGGTGGCCCCTAAAGTTATATTGTCAGCGGCCGTAAGTGTTTGCATGAGGTAGTTTTTACACAAAAACACGCCTACTTTGAGAAATCATATAAAATTACCAACACCATAAGTCAACTTAATTATGGTTTTTAAAAATAAGTACTTATCAAGTTTATGGGGTCTAGGTGATTTACTTGTATTCCCACCTTACCTGGTAAGCATAAGAAATTCCGAAAAGTTCTCAATGTGTTGTTGCCAAGTACCTTGCCCATATAAATATGTACGGCAACACCTGTGCCAGCCACACTACCCTGCACGTACCAGTAAAAACCTGATGCTGCTTAGCTTTCGATAGTTATTAATTTTGAATTTGTGAAATATAAGGTCTATTGGTCAATTGCTCATTTTTGGAATTTTTTCAAAAACTGGCAGCTTAGGTGCAAGAACAGCCTTGTGCCAACACTTACCGTTCTCGTGAATACTTACGACCTAGAACTAAGTATAGTCTAGTCTCGCGAAGCAACATAGAAATACTTAATGGCTGGAGGCTAAAGACTCCACGGGCAACGTAAGCTGTCACGGGACTCAATTCTGCGAGGGCCCCCTTCCCCCGCGGGGCCTGCGCAGATGAGTATGCGGTTATGTGGATATAGAGATAGCTTCTGAGGGTAACCGAGGCCAACCAGGTAACACCCCTGTTTGGGGTAGTGTTTGATGCATGAATAAGAGTGGCTAGAGGATGCTGACTACAGAGGTACTTACTGCAGGAGCGTTAGTCTCGTACCCGACTTCGCAGCAGAAGCGTATCAGATTTCCACTTTTGGGACGCTGATGCTAGCCTCGAATCCGTCGATACTGCAGTAGTCGATACTGAAGTTTGACACATATTCATATATCCTACCTGCAATGCCGAAACTCAAACCATAACGCAGTGGCCGGATACTCTACTCCCCTACCCCCCGAGATTTTGTTGGCTGTGATAGATTTTCCTTACTGCAACTCTATTTCTGGGAGCCTAGATACCGGGTCTTATATATTCGGCGTTTCTATTTACGCATACGTAGTGTGGGTGTCTCTTTTGGCCCAGTGCCGTTATTTGGAAATTCGAGGAGCTTGGTACGGCCTTCCAACCTGGTGAGAGGACTCCTCTGCCTTGTTCCCAAGTTCCTTAGTTTTTAGAGGTGGGGGGGGGGGTAATATTTCCCGTGAAGTAATACCCCCGGGCTGCTTTCCGGTATCGAATTCTCAAACCAAATTGGTGATTTCCTAATTAGATATTACCAGAATAGCTCAGAGGAATGTCCCGCAATCCTGGGAAGGATGTGACTGAGACACGACTTTTAGCGCATGCTTGCACGTTAAGGTTGTCAGGGAACCACTTGCATGCTATGCTGATGGGAAGCGTGGGAGTTGCGTGGAGAAAATCCTAGAAGAACATCCTCTTCAATTGACGTCGACGTGTCTCAGGCGAATTTGATATTGCGCCGCTTTATGTATCGCTGCTGGAGTAGGTAATAAGTGCTCAAGAGTACTTATGGATCGAAATTGACCACGCTTCACCCACATCCAACATCATGATCAGATGCTATACTGCGGCGGCTGTACTAGGCACCTGCCACAATATCTACCTACTAGTACCACCCACAAACTTATTGCGCTCGGGTTCAGAGCCAGATGGATTACGAGTTTTTAAATTTCAATTGCAACCAAAATAGATATTTACATGAAATTATACATCTCATCTTCGATATGGACCTTGGATGGGAATCCCCTCTCGAGTATCTGCCGAAGGCACCTTGGCAGGTTATACCAATCGAATTGCGATGGATACATATAAATAAGCTGGGATAGGGACTGTTTCAATTCTCTGAAGTGAGCAATTCTCAGCCGCCGGCCTGAACAGCAAAAGAACAACCCTCTAAATTGTGTTTGAGTCCTAGTAAGGAACTACTTTCTAAATTGACCTTGTAGAGGGTATACTCCTGGTGGCTGCGTTAGCTCACTATCCGTGTCATATAGAACGTTCACCATAAGTTATAGCACATTCACCATGGCCTCCGGACCCCGATCATCCCCTCCCACCGCTCCAACCAGAAACGAATTGCTCATGCTCCTTGATATGTTCGAAATCAAGGAGGTTCATGCTGCAATTACGAGATACTGGCCTTTCGATGAGGATTATTTCGACAAGGGAAACGACGAAGAGCGTGAGACCTATACCCAAGGGAGGCTAAGCAAACAAATTGAGGCGCTAGCCAAAGAGATTGAGCGTCTCAAATGCCTGAATGCGAAGATGCTCAGGGAGATGCAGGATATGGCGAAGAAGATGGAGCATGTGAGCACGGAGGTGGATGATATGGTTGAGGCGTTGCGTCCTGTCTGCCAGAGTAGTGACCATGACAATGCGAGGCAGCAGGCGAATTTACTACAGCGGTTTTTGAGCTGAGCATTATTCGCAAATGTCAATTGCAATTGGGGGTTGTGGAGTGAGAGAAAAGACTGAGGCTGGACGACGTATAACTGCTTCAGGTTTTTCATGTTGATGTGCCAATGTTGTTTCTTCTTTTTTCCTATTTCTCTATTTCGGCTTTGAGCTCTTGGGCTCGGTATGTGGTACTTAGTTATAACATTTATCATGAGACTACAGGAAGACGTGATTTGTAGACGCACAAGACTAGAGCATCCCATATTTTGAACTACCCAAATTGGCAAGCGTCATTGTCGCCTAACCCCATCGCGATTCGACAAACCACTAAAACCAGACTAACTTCAGGGCTAAGTCTGGCCGGATTCGAAACAAATGCAGCTAACGTTTCTTAGGCGCATCGGGACTACGGTAGCGCATAAGCAATTAATATACATACCTACATACGTCACGTGACTATAAGAAGTGCCGAAGCTTACATAATCATGCATACTCACCAACGGGAGCCACTGACTTGCAAAATTTCGGTCCCACCAATTGCAATTCAACCCCGTACCGGTATCCAATTGCGACGGAACGACTGCAGCTGCAATTGAGCCCGCGGCACCCCCAAAATCCACAGCCAGTTCGAACCAGAAAGAGATGTCCTTGGTAGCACGATCCGCCCGCTTGACCGTTGCTACAGCGGCGAAGAGATATAGATGCTCCTCCTCCGCAATCCCGATATTAGCGAGACGATGGCAGAGTACGGCTCCTGAGGCGGATCCCAAGATTGGGGAGATTGTGGATAGGATCTCGAAGTTGACGTTGTTGGAGACGGCGGATTTGGTGGCGTTGTTGAAGGTGGGTTTTTGTGCCCCCCCCACCCCCACTCACCCCACATTCCCCCCACCACCATCCCCACCACCTACAGCCCTGCAATTGCTGTCCTCACTATACTTGCTGACATCATGCTTGCTCCAGTCCCGCCTCAACATCCCCGACATGGCCCTCGCCTCCTTCTCCGCCGGCCCCGCCCCCTCCGCCCCCGGCGCCGCCGCAGCCGCCCCAGCAGAAGAGGTAGCGGAGGAACCTCTCGAGGAGAAGACTATGTTTAATGTTAGACTCATGAAGTTCGACACTGCTGCGAAGCCGAAGATTATCAAGGAGGTGAAGAGTTTGCTGGGGTTGAGTTTGGTGGATTCCAAGAAGTTTGTGGAGGCGGCGCCTAAGATGTTGAAGGAGGGGTTGCCGAAGGAGGAGGCGGAGAAGTTGCAGAAGGTTATGAAGGATTTGGGGGCGGAGGTGGTATTGGAGTAAGGGTGTGGGGGTGAGAGGGGAATTTGCAAAAGGGGGGGGGGGGGTTGTACAATATACGATGGGAGGGTTTAAGGTGGTATAGAGCTTGATTACAGCGGAAGGTGGAAGAGGTGTGTATAGTTGTTGCAGTTACCTGTGTCTAGACATTGTGCATTATATCTTGCCCTTTAGCTATAGACCCCTTCTTTCTTTCTTCTGGAAAACGGAAAAAAGAAAAAAACAGCAAAATCCCCCCCCCAAAATATAACCATTACAACCCAATCCAAAATCTTGAACTCAACCTTAAGGTGGGGGGCGAATTCGAATCTGGAAACTCCTGTCAGCATCTTAAACGCGATTTCCATCCACAATGCTCGCATGGTATGGATATGCTCTTCTAAATCCCGGGACTCCCCCCAGCTCCCCCCGGCACAGTGGGGGAGGAATGTTAGCATTATTCCTTCCTTCCTTTAAAGCACTCCTCACCCCTTTCCTCCCCCATCTATTGTATAGATATAATAGCCATTATATTATTAAAAAGTAATAACTGATTTCATTTTCTAGTATACCACACTTGCCTTAGCCGTATCCTGCTCCTCCTTCATAATCTCGATGTCATCACCCCCGAGGTCACTAGTCGTTTCGAAAGAGAGATCGAGTTCAGGGTTGGCC
>Ga0307511_10001501_pt1 | contig 24690 bp, 16 predicted proteins | sample 13_EM_MG_FD_200266 | JGI IMG/M metagenome (GOLD analysis project Ga0307511, IMG submission 200266) | Populus trichocarpa ectomycorrhiza microbial communities from riparian zone in the Pacific Northwest, United States - 13_EM | ecosystem: Host-associated > Plants > Roots > Unclassified | place... | reverse complement strand
ACTCTTTTTTTTTGGTTGACCCGGGACAACCCACCTGACCCGTGACCCGGTCATTAGACCGGGTCGACCACTGGGTTGGATTTCAAAACTATGATGTGGGGTGTTATATTTCCTTTAATTTTCATTATTACATCCTGTTTTTTTTCTTTTCATTTGGGATACTTCCGAGTATCTATCATTCATAAAAAACACACACGCACACTCACTTGTATATATTCTTTATCATCTACAAATAATAGAAATAACAATAAGAAAAGAGAGAGTAGCCAGTTTCCATGGAGGTTATTTACACTAACAATAAGAAAAAGAAACTAGACAGAATTAAGTGCATCAGATGCCAGATCAATAATTTCAAAATTGCGAACGTGCTCATCAAATTTTATAACAAACACTAAATAGTTCGGAGATAATTCATACTTCGGTGCATTCAAGCGAAGTATCTATCACTCAGACTACTTGGTAATTCTCTGTGATCAATTGCGTCCTCTGGGAAAACTTGGGAGGAGCTCCACCTTTCAGGGGCAGGATATTGGCAACCTGCAAAAAGAGAGAAAAAATGAAGCTCGAGGTAAAGATAATTGGAAGAAAGTCTAAAAGAACCAAGCTTTTAATCAGCTTGAATCCCTGATATTACCCACTACACAGTGGAGAGGAACAAGAATATCAAACTGCAACAACTAGCAGTGACTGTAACTTTACGATTCCATGCAATGATGATAGCACAATTCATCTTTATGAGCTGTGGGCGGTAATGTTGACTATACAGTTTTATTTTGTATTACATGCGAATTTTATCAATCACATGCAAGTTTTACACGTGAAGATCTTCAAATGGGTTTGAATCAACTTTAATCATTAAAAAGGCCATCAGAGGAAGATAGTTCACAAATTGGAAATGCAACCATTTTCTATACAGGTACAAGTTCATTTATTAATAGTTGTGCTAACAAAATCAAAAAGATTTTAGACAAGAGCAAACCTTTAGCTCACTGTATGTGCTAGTGGCTGAAAACTGAACAGTAATGGGGAAGAATGCCGATGAGTCTCCTGATGGCACAACAAACTCCATTGATCCACTGTCCACAAAGATTATGGCACGTTATAAGAAACCCTAGAACCAGGTGTATTTTTCAAATATCAAGCACAGGGTCTGAAGTGATAAAAATACTCCTAACATTTGCTTACCTGCGGTTTGAGTTATCAATGAGAAGAATGGACCATTCTAGGATGGAATTTCTTGCATCGTACCTGCAGGATTGAAAATAATGAATAATATTGAATGGCCACTTCGACTGATATGATTTATACCGTGAAAAGTAGGAGATGAAGAGGATGGCACACATTGGTTATCAGTAGATATAAAATAGCATGCATCAACAACATCAAAAGAATCTTCCAGAAAAATCACGTGATTTCAAAGAATTCCTAGGGGCATGCAGAATCCTAGCACAAAACACTTACAGCTAAGGTGAAAATATCATATGATTCCTCCACCTAAGGGCTTCTCGCATTTACCCCCCATGTGCCTGAATGGCAATCCTTCTGGCTTTTAATTTACTTGGTGTTGAAATATAATTTTAAGGAACTTTAACAGACATTTCCAAATCAAATTTCTAGATTAACAATTTCATGCATTTCATCTCACTTTAGTAAAAGCCAAATGTTCAGAAAGGAAAGAATATCAGAATCAGATAAGAATTCTATTTGCCCCAACATATGGATCTCCACCAAACTAACTTCAACCTGATACACCAATGAAAGAGAATATAATGGAGCAAAATTCTTACTTCCATTCCCCATCAATCTGCCTAACATTTGGTGCCTCTCGAAGGGCTGGTAGAGGAACTGCGATCACAACATTTCGTAGATCAAACATGGATGACGCTTCATACTCGATGCTGACATATGTTTCATTTCCAGACTCAGATGGCCAGCAATTGACTGCAATATGCATGAATTAAACATAACATTAGAGCAAACAGCAGAAAGTGTAGAGTGATCAGATAAACTGCTGCTTCAGATTTGTACCCACTTGTCAAGGGCACCATTGACTCATCAACACTTTGCATTCTCCACTTCAAAAGACCAACACCTGCATCCCCAGTTTGACAAGCGGGGAAAGGTCTGCTGGGATCCCTCAAGCCCAAAATGTTTTCATTAGCAAATAATTCTTTGTTCACGTTAGGATGTGTCTTGAAAATGACACCTGGATTCCCCCCAGTTTCAATCTGCAAAACAAAGCAGAAATAATAATGTCAATAAGAACTAGCAAAGAAGCTACCACAATAACTTCAAAACCAAAGCCATGTAAATACATGCTACTCAATGCTTGATGCTCTTGCCAAATCAAAATCTAGTTATCTGTAAATGTTAAGCAGCCACTATTAGACATAGAAACAAACTATTTAAAAGCAGTTTATTCATCAGAGGGGACAGTGTGATTTACTATAAATGATCCAACCCTTCAGCAACATCCCACCATGGCCGCAGATGATATAGATCAAATTAGGAAGCCAACCTAGTTCAATTAAGTTTAAGCATTTCAAATGTTTAGGTAAATTCAAGTTAGGTAAAAAAGAACAGTAATAAATTGATGTGGCTGATGTGGAAGGATGAGCATTCAGCTAAGACACAATAGCAAAACTAGGAAAATGGTAGAAACCCTTTTGCTCACAAATATGAGATGATGGTAAAGAAATTTCCCAGTGCAAACTTAAAAGTTCTCATAGTTTAAAGTCGTGGATGCCTAGTCATCTCTCACTAGCAAAACTAGGAAAATGGTAGAAACCCTTTAGCTCACAAATATGAGATGATGGTAAAGAAATTTCCCGGTGCAAACTTAAAAGTTCTCATAGTTTAAAGTCGTGGATGCCTAGTCATCTCTCACTTGATGAGACATAAAATATTTCTTTTCATAATCATGTAATGGTTTTTCTTTTCAATTTTTTTGTTACCTAAATCATGTGTGTGGGCACAAAGACAGATTGCAAGAGAGAAAGAGATAGATGACAGACCTGAACTTGGATGAGCCCGTCTTCTTGGTTAAGAATTTGAAGTGATAAATGCCCTTGAACATCAAAGTGACTCATTCCACCATCCCGTTTTAGAGTGACATTGAGTTTCTCCTCAGCAGTCAAAGTGACAGGATCAGTTAGTTTTTGAGCAGCTGATGTATACTGGGTTGACTTTGATGGCTGCACATCTTCAACGATCATTTCACCTTCTGCTTTCAAGGATTCCAAAAACTGGTTTGTCCTTTGGGTTTTGCCGAGCTTCATGCCAAGGCCTTTGGGAGGAGCAGTGGCAGATGAAGGTTGACGACCTGGTGATGCCAGATATATTCAATCAAAAGTAAACTCCCCAATAATTGGAACCATATTTTCCACAGACAATTAAAATAATAATGTTCAAAAATAGGTTGCAGCAAACAGAATTAATTAGATGAGGATTTATAACCTTGTTGTTAAAAAATTTCAAACGGTCAAGAAGTTCAAGTGTAAAACATTTTTTCTTAGAAACTTTTAAGAGTTATTACAAATCATACTTACATCTACCAGACAAATCTAATCTGCAAGTTATCAAAATCAGAAGCAACGTCTATAGTTGGCCCAGAAAAGCAGAAACAAACCTTTAGGCTTGCTGGAAAATGAGTCAACATCACTGGTCAATCCAAACCCAGATCCACTTCCAAAACCACCTCCTCCGCCACTGGAAATGCTCATATCATTAAAGCTGCTCTCAATTCTTCCAGAGCCCATTGAAGACATAAAACCTCCTTTATTACCTCTATTCTTTTCAATCTACAAGAAGAAGAAAAAATGAGAAATATTAATAGTGCTGTGTACAGGAAATAAATCTGCAGGTATTATTTGTGGAGCTATAATAAATAGATACCTTCATTTGGTCAATCTTACTAGCTTCTTCCTTCATTCTACGCTTGGTCTCATCAATCTTATTCTGCAATACCAGCTTGTGCAATTTCTCTTCATGACTCTCCATCTCACAGTACTGCTTAACCTGGGCAACAGTAACATTTTCCTTGTGCCCAAGAGAGATAACCTCATCAAATGCAAAGATCAGCTCAAAAGCTGTTTGACAAATACCCTCTTCGTCAAGAGACATGGTATACTCAGGTACCTAGAAGCAAACTTAAGGAATCAACTTAAAGCCTTTATATGTACATTAATGAAATGAATATCATAGAAATAAAATCATGTTTCAAAGCTTTTAAAATCTAGTAAGAATAGTACAAGGAGCCATCAAACATAAAAAAGATAAAGAAACATAGCAAACATGAGCACAAGCATGTGAAAAAAAGGGGGTAGCCAGGAGCCAACCCAACTCCTTAGCATCCAATGTAGAGCATAAAACATTTTAATGTCCCATTTTAAGAACATGAAGCTGCTAAAAAACATAGGCAAATGAAAGAAAGATACCAGTTTAGAGAGCAGCCTCAGAGTGTCCAAATCTTCAAGAATGTTGCTCTGTTTATTCGTAACAAGCAGCAAGTACATAGCCTCTATTGGCTGGTAAACATAACGCACATTCTCAGTCTCAACATAAGTATGCTGCTTTCCAGACCCTATCAACTTGGGAAAAGCAGCAAGGAGACCTTCAATTCTTATCCGAGACATGTCCACAAACTGCCTCGAAACAAGCACTGCAAGTGAACCAACCCAAAAAATATCAAGCAGAGCAACACACAAGACAAAAAAGCCTCACTACAACAACACAGTTACTAATATTAATCCCAAATCAAATCCACGGTTAACTAGCTCAACAAATGAAAGAACCTCCAGCACTAACATTGCACCATACACCTGCTCAAATCTCAACATTTATGGGAACCACAGAAAATGCCTCCCGATACACCCAGGACCCACGATGCTTAAATCTGAGCAAAACATATATCTATAATGGTAATTCTCAAGATTTGCACACCTAGTTCATAACCATTAATAAAAATCATTAATAAGGGGTGCGGTGCTTTACAGATTTACGTGCAATTAAAACAATGAATGTTAATTCAGATTAAAATAAAACACACTAAACATTATTAACTTATTGCATTCGAAATTTACGGGGAAAAAAATTAACAGCAAAAATATTAAACGCAAGAAACTCACCTTTACCATTCTTGCTCACTATAGAAGCCGCAAGCACAACCTACATTGAATCAAAACTAGATTTTACCACCGAAATAAATTATTTTAATTCAATAAAAACAAGCAAAAGAGGAGGAAAAAAATCTTACCATCCTGATGTAACTGGCACAGAAATTAACACCTACAGAACAGAACCAAAAGAAATTAAATAAAAAATTTATCTAATCAAAATATAAATTGCACGGATCTACGAAGAGGTAAATTCAGATCTAACTAAACAGCGAGATCACGAAATGGGCAAGTTTGGTTTCTGAGAAAACCAAGGAAAATTACGAATTCATTCAACGATTTAAAATATCAGATCTGACAGGCAAGCACAAGTGGGATAGTAATAACAAAATCATGAGATCGCGGATTGAAATTCGATGGATCAATGGCTGAAATTTGATTTTGAGTGAGAGAGATCCGACGGTGGAGACTTGAGAGGGAGGAAATTTAGTTACCTGAATTGGAAGCGGAGAGAGTGTTGTGCGAGAGAAACGGGGTGTTCGTGCTGTGAATAAGAGAGTGACCGGGCGAATGTGAGGAAGACGAGGAAAGAGACGAGGAATTGGGTTTTATTTTATTATTTTATTTTATTATTATTAATGTAAGTGTCGGACAGCTTGTGCGCACCTCGACCAATCATACCGGCTTTGAAGCTAATGACCATATAAACCTCTAGTGACCCTGAGATTTGTAAGACTCGAATTGGTGATTTTTAGGAAGCAAACTTAGGGTCTGACCAGTTAAGCTACATCCCTCATGGTTAAAAGTATGTTTGGGAGTGTGGTTGCAGTTGTTTTTTAAAGTGTTTTTTACTATAAATGTATCAAAAAAATATTTTTTTTATTTTTAAAAAATTATTTTTGATATCAATGTATGAAAATGATCTAAAAACACTAAAAAAATAAAAATTTAAAATAAAAAAATAAAAAATATTAAAATATTTTTGAAACGTAAAAACAAACCGGATCTAAATTGAGTTTTATTTTACAGGGATGAGTTTTATTTTACAGTGGGTGGTGGGTGGTAGGGGATGGGTTTTATTTGATTACGGATCTTTTCTTAAGAAGAGAGTTCTAGGTTGCGTTTGTTTCCCGGAAAGTGATTTCCGAGAAACCACTTTTCAAACTTTTATGTGTTTGTTTGCCATTAAAAAAGATGGTTAATGGAAAACACTTTCCAGTAAAAAAAAATTTGGCTTGGTTTCTAGGAAAGTGTTTTGCTTTTATTTTGGACGGAAAACACTTTTCGAAAGTTGTGAAAAATTTAGAAAAGTCATATTATTTGCTGATTATATCAAATTTGGTCATCAAACTTTTGATTGCTATATATATTTTGTTTTAAATATTTGTTTTTCAATTTCATCCATTAGAATTTAATTTTTATATTAACTTTGGTCCTCATTTTTATAATTGTTATTTGCTTTTCCCTTATCATTTTTTTAATTGAAATTTTTTATCTATCAAATTTGGTCATTATTTTTTTTTATTGCTACTTATTTTATTTGAAAGTTAATTATTATTATTTTAATTTCTTCATCTTTCAATTTTTTTATTTTTCAGATTTAATCTCTATTATTTTGATTATTATTTATGTTATTTGAGATAATTTATGAAATTATATTTTTTTTCAATTTCATTCTCATTCAACTCTTTAATTTGTAAGATTTGTTTCTCATTATTTTAATAAACTTGAAAAAAATAAAGCATTAATAAGTTATTTTCCAGCTCATTTTCCATGACATAACCAAACACTGAAAAATATTTTCCAATTTATTTTTCATTATACTACCAAACATTAAAAAATAATTTACTTTTCTAGAATTTACTTTTTTAAAATTCACTCTAAAAAAAAAATTATTTTCTAGCAAAAACAAAAATAGCCCTAATGTAATTGGAATTAGTTCTACCTTATCATAGGTTGATGTTATTGGAGGCCCAGATATACAGGCTTGTTGATTTCATAGTCAGGCCTGGCCTATTTTCTGTTCTGTTTATTGAGAATATATGGGCTCTTAGGAGGGATAATGGGCTTCTAATTATGCTCAAAACAAACATTTAAATTATAGATAAATGTGTAAAAATGTTGTTTAATGGAGGACAATTTACTTGACTTGGAATATTTTATGACGGAGATTATTTTAGAAGAGTTTACGATTTTTTTAATTTTAAATTTTCCTGTTAAGTCGTTGTAAGGAATTCAAAGTTTTATTTGTTTAGGATTTTTGTTTCCTTCTTTGATTTGGATATTAATGTTTGTCTTCGTTAATATCTTTTAATTTGATCAATTTTTCTTATAAGTAAATCCTAGGTTATATTTATAAGGTATGTTTGGGAGTGTAGTTGTGGTTGATTTTCAAAATATTTTTCATGCTGAAATGCATCAAAATTATATTTTTTTACTTTTTAAAAATTATTTTTTAAATCAGCGCATCAAAATTATCTAAAAAAAAAATTTAAATTTTTTAAAAATACGGGTACAATCACGTTTCCAAACGTTCTTTTAAACTACTTCGATATAATAATTTTAATATAAACTTTCTCAAGTCTTATGCAATACATTTCTTTCTTTCAATTTATTCTTTATAAGTTTATTGTTTTTAACTTTGATATGCTTTTTTCAGTACGTAATTTATTCGTCTTCTTTACAATTTTATTTACAACTTCATTTATCATCTCTACATGATTATTTAATTTTCTTCCCATGCAATTTAACAATTTTTTTTTTGTTTTGCAAGTTTCTCGCTAAGTGCAAGCCTTCAATGTTTAATAACATAAATATTTGACTCGCTCGATGTTGGCATGGCCTTGATGAGGACAGCTTATTAAAATTTCTTCTTCTTCTTTAGAAAAAACGCAAAGGAAACTAACAGAATATATGTGCCATTTAAAAACAAGATTATCACACTGTTTATTTTTATATTTTAAAAGTATTTTTTAAAAAATTAAAAATATTTTTTTTTTATTATTTTAAATATTTTTTTGTGTGTATAAATCATTTTGATACGCTAATATTAAAAATAATTTTTAATAAATAAAAAAAATATTATTTTAATATATTTCTAAATAAAAAATACTTTAAAATACAATCACAATAACAATCTCAAACAGGATACACCACATCGATAATTATTTGGTGAATCACACAGATCTTCGAATTGTAGAATTGAGAATCAGCATGAATGACGAGAGAGGGTGCGTGTTTTTTTTCAATATTTTCCCTTGATTTTCCACTCGATCTCTATCTACCTAAACTTTAACATCTTCTTTTATATATATATATATATATATCAGCCCAAGTTTTGCTGTTGGAATGAGGCTGCGAGGACCATGTGATCAACACTGGAGTGAATAAGGTTGAAGTGGACGTAAAACTGCTTCTAATTTTAGACCAACAATATGTTCATGTTATTCTTTTCCCTGGACGGTCTGATTCGAACAATGATGGTTTTAAAGCAGTTTTCCATGTGCTTACTGGCTTTAATATAAATTAATTTAATTATATAAGAAAATTAGCAAGCATCATTGGACATTATATCTTATATTTGATTGTTCAAATTGTTTATAATTAGTATGAGAGATTTAGGTTTAGTAATTCATGTTTTTCCATTCAAATAATTATTTAAAGGAAGAGTATATCTTCTTCATTGCAAGTGTTTTAAGAGGAAAAAACCTTTAATGTAATTAAATTTATGAAGAAAATTATATTTCTAATTATTTTCATGTATGTTTATTAATACAGAGAGATAATCAGTGTTTTTAATAGTCTCTTTATATATTAAACATATGTACATTGATCGAATAAAGATATTAAATAGAAGATTATGTTTTCAAATTAATAAATAGGGTTTTAGTATTAATATTGTTATTAAATCACTTAATAGCACATTATCTCATTCATATGGACTACATCTTACCGCTAATTTATTATTTAAAATTTTAGACCCCCAATAAAAGTATATATATATATATATTTCAAACCTAAATTTTCAAGTTAATTAAATACCCAAGTCTCATGTCAAGCTGGATCTTGGAAAACAAGTTTTAATGTGTTCTAGAGAATCCAAATTAAATGAAATTAATGAAAATTTTTAAAATTCCCACCGCAAAAATATCAAAGGAAATTAATTTGTATTTTCTAGGTCTTGGTGCTAGTAAATCAATATTAATGAAAATCTTTAAAATTCCCACTGCAGAAATATCAATGAAGTCTATGACAATATTGTAAATTAATTGAAACGAGGATGGATATTGAGGAAGAAAAATCAAACCTAGATGTCAATCACTTGCGTACAGAACTTCATGATTAAGGTGTTTTAATTTTCATATATTTTATTTTAGAATTTGATCAAACAGTCAAAGCATGCTTATTAGTTTATTAGTTTGAGAGTGTGGTTGTGATTGATTTTTAAAGTGTTTTTCATACTGAAATGCATTAAAATGATGTTTTTTTATTTTTTAAAAATTATTTTTGAAATCAACATATTAAAATAATTCAAAAAATATATAAAAAATTAATTTTTGAAAGTATGGTTGTGGTTGCTTTTCAAAGTGTTTTTCATGTCGAAATGCATCAAAATGATATTTTTTTATTTTTTTAAAATTATTTTTAAAATCAGCGCATTAAAATGATTCAAAACATATAAAAAAATTATTTTTTCACAAAAAAATAAATTTAAATTTTTAAAAACCACGAATTGACATGCATTTTCAAATCCCTAAACTCTTACACTATTAGCTTTAACATTTTTGCTTTTTTATCACTTTTCTATAACATTTTCACTGTGCTCCAAAGTACAAGTAGAGGTTAAAATCATTTCAAACGGTTTAGTCTAGTTTAAAAAGTAATCAAAATGAACTAATTTTTTCTTGAAATTTTGGAACCAAACCGAATCAATCAGTTAAGTTCGATCCAATTTTATTTTATATTAATAAAAATCAAATAAATCCAATTTAATTTATAGATCTTCTAGTTAGATTAATTTTTATGAGGATTTTAGTTTATGAAATAATTTAGTCCAATTTGACTGAACACATTGACGTCTCAATTCTTTCCTCTTGTACTTATCCTTTAATGGTAAGTGGATTAATGACTAATTAGAGACTTGTAGTTATCTAATTGTAACAAAAAAGCTCATTAGGATTATCTTTACTAATTAACCACACCCACAAGAAACTGGGTTGCTAAGCAAGTTTTGTGCCTAAAGTCAAAGATTAGGTTAAAATCCATATGCATGCTGATGAGTTTCAAAATGGTTGGATTTATACAAAATAAAAAATTTAATAAATGTAATGATTATCAACACTGGACCGATGCAAAGCATATGCACTGAGTAATTCCCTAGAAATTTAATAAAAGGCTACTATGTGCAATGAGCCGATGGCCAAGTGATGAGCATGAGTGCTCTGATTTTGACATGCTTTTACCATGGATGCATGCACTTCGTCTTTTCCATAGGGTATTGGGCTCAACCTCTTTCTGGATTTCCCTGCATAGTTACCATGTTTGTTCGTTCAAACCTTGGACCTTCCCTAATTTGGCAAATTTCACAGAGGCAAGCTTGCATGCATGACAGGCAGTAGTGGTTAACAGTCACAAGTCACAACATGGCGTAATAATTTTGTTCCTTTTTACGCTTTTGAACGAAGAGTTTTTGTGTTCTTCTGTGCCAGTCCATGTGAAGACAACGGAAGAATCAGAATCATGGCATCATGCTTTGTGTAACATGGAGACTGATGGACTCCTCCAATGGTTACCAGTGAATCAAGAATGTTGCTAGAAACTAGAATTAGAAGTCATAAACTTGAATAACTATTTTCTTTCTTTCCTTTTTTTTTTCTTGGGAGAACTTTCTAACTTTCCTTTGTCTGGGAGGCTAGGAGATGTGAAATTAATAGCAAAGCATTCAAAATTTATTTCTGTTTTGTGTCAACAGCACCAGCAAAAAAATAAAAGCCCTGATTTTTTGGGTTTTTTATATTAAAATTATAGTTTAATTAAAAAAAATCAGGATGACTAGATTGTTCGCTCAAGTTTAGTTACATTAACCAAGTTATAAGTTAATTTTGTTGAATCACATAATCAAGTTTTGGATTGCAAATTTCTTGGATTAACTCATAATTAACTAGGTAAATTGCATAATTAGATGTCGTTTTTACACTAAAATTTCAAATATCATGCATGTGAAGCGCATGCACATCTGAGGTTTCTCTCTTTTTTTTTCTTTTTTTTTTTCCTCTTCTGCAGAGGTAATAATTGAGTTAAAGCAATAGAGGCATGCACTTTGGTAAATTGCATGACTAGGAAGGTTCTAACATGGCCTCCACAGTCAATATTATATATATCTATCAAACTTGAAGTTGAACAAGCAGACAAGAGAGTAAAGGTAAGGAAAACAAAGATACAAAACCTTTTCTCCTCCTACCATACTCTCATTTTCTGATCTCTACCATCTACTCCCAAATATACTCACTGTCCTTCATTAATATTTTTCCATCTTCATAAAAGTACTGTGCTTATAGCATGGATCCTAGTTAACATTTATTTCACTGAATCATAACCTATTATTTTGGTGCCATCAAGCAGTTTTCAATTTCTAGCAGTGCTAAATTGCTGTGTTTTTTCCCCTCTTGACATTACCAGGAAATTAAGTGAGGTGCACCAAAAGAAGGCAGGATTCCCTTTTCATAGCATTTTCCTAACAAGAGAAGAAGGCGCTTTGAAAAATGACAAGAGGAAAGATAGCAATAACTAGGATTGAGAACCGTACAGCCAGGCAAGTCACCTTTTCCAAACGCAGGGTAGGGCTTTTCAAGAAGACCCATGAGCTCTCTGTGCTCTGTGATGCTGAAATAGGACTCATCGTCTTCTCAAGCAATGGGAAGCTTTCTGAATTCTGCAGTGAGTCGTCCAGGTAAAAAAAAAACATAAAAAAAAGACCATGATGCTACAAATGGTCTAATTTGTATCTGTCTAAATCACTGATGGATTTGAAGTAGTCAGCTAATGTTTTCTTGGAGGAAAAATGAGTTCTTTGATGATACAACTAATTTTACAATGAGATGATTAATATTTTCTGTAAGTATGTTTACAGTTTTATCATGTTTTAATCATATGTTTTGATCACTTCTTGTTGTCTTTTAACCCTGTAAGTCCTCTTCCAAAGTTGATAGTGATTTGTCTTAATTGATAAGATTTCTTAGCTCCTTTAGCCTCTGCAAGATCCAAAGTTTGGCCATCATTGACTCAATTTTTTGAAGCTTTTTTTCTTAAGGAATTCTAAGAAAGTTGTTGCCTTTTAGCCTTTTACATGCCATTCTTAAAATTAAAAAAAAGGGTACAAACCATTACCATTTTATCTTGACAAATGCAGCATACCACACATCATCAAAAGGTATGAAATTTCTAAAGGAATGCGCGTTTCAGAAAGCAATGACTCGGTACAAACCTCCTCTTTACCATATCCACGACCGAAATATATACATATATATTTAACTAGATGAGGGCTCTGATGTTTTGTATCTTAATATTTTAGGAACAAATCCTGAAGGAGTTGAAAAGAATCAGGAAAGAGACAGATGATCTTCAGTTGAGTATGCGATGCTACAAAGGCGAAAGCTTGAGTTCCTTGCACTATGAGGATCTGGTTGAGCTTGAAAAGCAGCTGGAGTGCTCAGTGAACAAGGTTCGAGCTCGGAAGGTAATGCTTCGTTTTATGAATAAATATTTTTGTTGATCTCTTAATTGAGGACAGAATTAAAGGCATTTTCAATGCTTTGTTAAGCAATAACAACATATTTTAAATCCAGAATATGCAAAAGTGATGCTGCCGAACCTAAGATAATTAAGATTCAAAGAACAGGGAATACAGAATTTTAGAAAATAATCTCAACAACAAGAGCCCTAATCATAACTTTATTACTAAATAATTTTCTCTCTAATTGTTTTCCTAAAACACTCGTGATTATAATTTTTTAAATTCGTTTTAGTTCGACTTTTACAAAAAGAAAAAAAAATAAGAATCCCTAAACAAATAAAAAAAATAACATAAAAACTGATGGATACTGAAAATTATTATGCAACTCGATTTCCCAAATCTATTGAGCTATTCGTGCATGTAAATATTTGAGTCCTAGAAAAGATGCCTCGTAATTCTCTTTATACTGTTTGGGATGCAGTTTGAGCTTCTGCAACAGCAGGTGGACAATCTGCGAAGAAAGGTAAATCATTTGTCATCTATCTCTGCAATTTGTTATTTTCTTGTATTAATTATAATTTATTTTATTCTTCTGCCAGGAGAAAATGCTGGAGGTGGAAAATCAACAAATACAGTACCATCTTGTACGTAAATGGATTTTTCCTTTAGGTTAATTACAAGGTGGCCTAAACACATTGTCTTCCATCCATATTTGTTTCATTGATCTAATATCTTTCATCACATACATTGCTTTCTTTTGGCATTGGATGCAGCATCAAGTCGCAACATTGGAGCAGATGGTGAAGCCAGAGGAACAGCAGAGAATGCTCGAGGAATTCCAGTTTTTTGGTGATGAACAGCCTATAAGTAATCTGCTACAGCTTGCTCCTCTCCCTCCACAGTTCCAACCTTGCCGTGTCCAGCCTACACAGCCCAACCTTCAAGATTCCAGTCTCTCCATCCCTGATCCCTCCAATTACATGTGGCAACACAGTGCATGCACTAGCCTATTCCATTAGCATTGCCAGTTTCCCTACCCAAAAGTTCCTTCAGGCACAAAGCAAGGCTAATGCACTTGCCTGGATTGGGTTTGGGTTCTAATAGTACACGTTCTTTTGCTTTGGCTCTTCATCATTGAGTTCCGATGGGGCACCGCCGGTGCAGTTCTGGCATTTGACATTACCTCCTGGGGAATTGCTTTGGCTGAAAAAATTATTAGACAAACTATTTTTTTTCCTTGTCAAAACTAGCAGTTACTAGACAAAATAATATTTGAGGGGAAAAAAGGGGCTCATATTTAATACAGTGGGTTGCACCCCCTAGCAATGGACCCATCGGAGGAGCATCACTCCATTGGTCCAACAGGGAAGTTGCACAAGCACAAGCCACAAGCGACTGAGCGCTAAGTAAATTTAGCTCACCAATTGATTTGTACATCTTAACTATTTGCATGAATAGTTAATAAAAAATATTTTACAACTAAAAAATTGAGTTTAAAATAAATAAAAATACAAAATTATTTTTTATTAAATAATGAGGTCTCACTAGAAATTAATTCTTGTCTTTTTATAATAAAAAATGATCAACATTTTTTATTTTGATTCAGTTGTTTTAAAGTTATTAAAATTATTTTGTAGTGGTGGTAAATCCAAGAGCATTTTGGTCATATTTTATATAAAATCAAGGAGGGTCTAACATGATAAGTGGGTTGGTTCATGTTAAAACTTGAGTGAGATTTGATTTGATTTTTAAAAAGAATTAAAATAATTTTAAAATAATATTATTTTGGATTGATCTGGTTAACTCGTTCAATTTATAACTCGAGTCTTAATTTAAATTATAAGTTATAAGTTAGATAAGATTTTATAGCTATGAATTATTTCCCTTTAAATTTTATCTTTATTTCATGACTAATTAAAAGTTGGTTTCACCTAGTATTAAGGATGTTTGGGAATATAATTGCGGTTGTGGTTGTTTTCAAAGTGATTTTTATTTGAAAATGCATTAAAATAATATTTTTTTATTTTAAAAAAATTATTTTTGACATTAACACATCAAAATGATTTGAAAACACTAAAAAAATATTAATTTTTAAAAAATAAATTTTTTTTTTAAAAATATTTTTAAAATACAAAAATAAACAGGACTGAAACTAATATAGTGTAAGCATCCTTTTATCTATGCTTATTCAATTAGTTTTTAAGCTTTATTTCTTATATTATAGTATCAATTACCTGTTCATCAATTTTAGCAAAACATATTTAAGCATTTGGTAAATAACGAAAATATTGTATAATATGATATAAATAAACTTAGTATCTATACAAGAAAGTCGCGAGGTAGTCTAGAATCCCACATTGAGGAAAAGCGAGAAGGGACATAAGGCAAGCGGGTATAAAACAGAAGGCCTCAGCATTATTGAACATACTTACCTGGACGGGATCAATGGGTGATCTCGAAGGCCCATGGTCTAGGTCTGTGACCTCCATTGCACGCAGGAGGGGTGCTGGCTTAAGGTCTCCCCAAGAGGGAGAGCCTACGTCAAAATTTGTGGCAGAGGGGGCTGCGCGAGTCGCGGCCCCTGTCCAAACCTAGTTCAAAATTTTCTTGGCCGAACGTTGTCTTTTGAATCTGATCTTTTATTTCTGTTCATGATTTAGTGCTTAACATGGCCTGTATTTTAGAGTAAATTCCCTACTTGTGTAACCGTTTGATCTAATTAGCTCGTCTAAACCTGATCCAAGCAAGAAATTCTGACTGAAGCTACCTTCATATTTCATGATTATATATATATATAAGAGGATAAAATAATAATATGAATGAAAAAATTACAGAAGCAACTGAAATAATTTATCATAATAATAAAAAAATACAATCACTAAGTTTTTTCATGAACTTGTATTTATTATAATACAAACTACCTTTTTAAGTAATTATGTCCCATCATGGAACTCTAGAATATATGAAATATTAGGTGGTTTTTGTTTTTTATCTTTATTTTTTTTAATAAAAAACAGATTAAAAAAATATTATTTTTCAATTTTTTTTATTAAAAAAAAAATTTACAAGCAAAAACAAAATTGAGTGCTTAATATTTTTTTAAAGTCCAATGTTGATGCGAGATCAGTATCTTGGAAGAGAATTCAATTATTTTATACATATAACCAATTATTTACTCTTCCTTTCTTTGTTTTAACACTCCACACAAGCTAGCACACCCTCACGATCTGCCTTCAATGTCCTTTCCTTTTCAACTTTATCCTCTTCCTCATTTATATCTTTATAAATTATGCTTAGATCACTCATGAGTTGGACGATTAGTACACACCAAACACTTTGTTCATTTAATATGATTGGGAGTATATTTAAGTTTCTGGTAGATGTAGTTTTTTAAAATAATTTTTATTTAAAAATATATTAAAAAAATTTATTTAAAAAAAATTAATTTTTGATATAACAATAAATAAATATAAAATTAATATAAAATTAAAAAAATTAAAACATTTACAAAAACACGATATAATTATAAAAACAAAGAAGTACAACACAACCTCAAACTTTATATTATTTGGATAAATTTATCCATTTAGTGCTTCTAATTTTGAAGGAAATAGACGCAACCTCAAACTAGAAACTTAATAAAATTTATTCTTAATATATTCAGATCTGAAAACTAATCATGATACAGCAAATACAATTAATGCAACAAAAACCACATCTTTTATACCAAATAATCAGGAGAATAAAAAACAAAAAACCCAAACTCATCAAATCCAATAAATCAATAAATATCCAGCTGCCTCCTGTCTTCCTTAAAATTTCCAGAATCCACCCCTACCTCTCTCCAAGCTCCTCTGTTTCTCTCTCTAAGAAGCTTTGATTTTTCATTTTCAGGAACACACAGCAAAAACCCACCATGGATCTTGAAACAGAAGAGCTACAATTCTTTACCATACCAGAAATCTTGAAAGAATCCATTTCAATCCCAAAACAATCACCAAAAACTTTTAAACTAATCACCCTTGCTTTAATCTTTCCTTTATCTTTTGCAATCTTGGCTCACTCTCTTTTTACTCATCCTCTTTTTTCACAAATTCAAGATCACCCATCAAGGCAACACACTCATCAATGGACCCTTCTTTTAGTTTTTCAATTCTTTTATCTAATCTTTTTATTTGCCTTCTCTCTTTTATCAACTGCTGCTGTTGTTTTCACTGTTGCTTCTCTTTACACTTCAAAGCCTGTTTCTTTTTCCTCTACAATGTCTGCCATCCCTCGGGTTTTTAAGCGTTTGTTTATGACGTTCTTGTGGGTTTCTCTGTTAATGTTGGTTTATTATTCTGTTTTCTTTCTGTTCTTGGTGATTTTGATTATCGGTATTGATATTCAGAATGCCCTTTTGGTTTTGTTCTCTTTGGTGGTGATTGGTGTGCTTTTCTTGGTTGTTCATGTTTATATTACTGGACTTTGGCATTTGGCTAGTGTGGTTTCTGTTTTAGAGCCAATTTATGGATTTGCTGCTATGAAAAAGAGTTATGAGTTGTTGAAAGGGAAGATTCGTGTGGCTGGTGTTCTTGTTTTCGGGTACTTGGCTATTTGTGGATTGGTTTCTGTGATTTTTTCGACTGTTGTGGTTCATGGTGGAGATAATCATGGAGTGTTTACAAGGATTATTGTTGGTGGGTTTTTAGTTGGGGTTTTGGTGATTGTGAATTTGGTGGGATTGTTGGTGCAAAGTGTGTTTTATTACGTTTGCAAGAGCTATCATCATCAAGGGATTGATAAGACTGCCTTACATGAGCATCTTGGTGGGTATCTTGGAGAGTATGTGCCTTTGAAATCCAGCATTCAGATGGAGAATTTGGATGCTTGAGGTGGTGGAAACAGAGAGATAGAGATAATTGGTATCATGAGTAAGTTGTTATGTATGGAGAGAGTTGGCATCATGTGTAAGTTATGTTTGTAATCAACTTTTTTAAATTTGTCTTCTTCTCTTGTAATAAAACTGGAGAAGTACTTTTTTTTTTTCTAGTTGTTTGTAATTAAACTGTCAATTTAACAATGATTCTATGTTGTTAAATCTACTGGTTGTCATTGCTCAACATAGTTCCTCTTGAATTATATTTAATGGTTGACATTGCTTTAGTTGATACTTTGTGGCTTATAGTTCAGTGTTTGGGGTTAATCATTTGTGTTCAGTTTATAGTCTCTTTTCATGTTGAAATTTCCATCTTTTGGATTTCTTCAATAAGAAGTTTTACACTAGCTCGACTTGTTGACACTCTCGTGATTGGCTTGTTGATGATTAATGATAACTTTATATTCTTGGACGCGACGAAGCTGAAAGACTTTGCAAATATTTTGTCATGCTCATTTTCATTGTTTGTAGATGTCAGTATTATGGGTTATGACTATAAAGACAGAATTAAGCTTTGATTGCTTCAATAGTTTTGTGGCTTGAAAGCTGATTGATGACTGTTAGACAAACGTTTAGTCTTTGGAATTGGAGTCTTTTAAATGTTTTCTCTCACGAGCCAAGATATATAAGCTTGCTTCTGTCCTCTTGTGTATTGAAGGTACATGCTAACATGCATCTTCGGTCTTATGTGGCATTATGAATAGTTGACTTAATATACCTGAACTAATATAGTGCTCTCTCTTTGGGGAACGTCATGTTCTGATATCCTATTTCTTTGTTTTGAATTCATGCATGTTTCTCAGTGACATGTTGGTTTTCCTTTCACGACTGAGCTTGGCATCTCAAAGAAACATCAATTTAGTAGATAGTAGCTTAGTAGGGCAAGTCATTCCTTCGAGTTCCATCCTAGTTTTCTTTTTGACTAATGTAGTGGATGGAAAATTTGTGTTCTAAGACTGTCTAGTTGATCATCAAAGGGTGGTGATTTTTACTACTGTGTGGTTTTTGGGAGGCTAGACACAGGTCTGCTAATTCTTGAGCACTTGTCTGTTCAATGTGCCTCTTTGGGTTTGGATTATCAAAATCTGATCATCCCTTGTACTCTCTTTTGTTTTTATGCCTAGTAAATGATTTTGTTATTTTCTTTGCATGTCACCTACTTCTTGGGGAGTCAAATCCCTTCTTGTGGACAGTATGAAAATATGCATGTTACTTTTTTTCTAGCAAGTGAAGGAAACATAAACAGGGATGCTAATTCTATTGCGTTTGCCTCTTAGGCTTCTATGTTTGCCGCTATCTCTATTTCTCTACAACATCTTTGAACTCCCTTTTCTAGCTTGTGCTTCACAAACTCGTGCAAAATCGTTCCTTTTCCTAACCTGGCCGATCAAATTCATGATTCAGAAAAAGTCTTCTCATAATTCTTCCCCTCAGTCTGCATTGTTAGAGTAAAAGGATTTGTTAGAACACTCGTTCTCTAGATATCTTGGTGATTTATCCTAAGGTGTAAGAGATTTAAATGTCTTCTATCTCCCAAATATAAAATGAGGATGATAAAACCACAACAATTGATTTATGATTCTCAAATACTATTATTCAATGGTATGACAATGTATTAGTAGTTTCTCATTCAATCTTGTTTCTTACTGCTGTTCTTTGTTTCTTGTTACTTGCAAGGCTGACGTGTTTATATATATTATCTTTTATAATTATTTTAATGAATTTTATGAAACTTGACTTCTTGATCTTTTGATTTCAAATCTCTTAAACACATTCTTTCAGGTACCTTCCTAACGCTATAATTTAGTGTTTACTTTGCATGATTTTAATGTATTTTCTGCCTAATGTTTTGATTTCCCATTCTGAAGGTGTTTTTGAACACATGAATCATCAAAAACTACTAGAGATAAAGGTGTGTTAGATAATTGTCACCCACAATTGTACTTTTGTCAATTTCATATCATTTCAAAAAATTAGAATAAATTTCATCTTGTTATCTCACATCATTCCAGATTTCTCATTCAAATTGGATAAAACTTTAACAAAACTTATTTGTTACAGGATTCAACAAAAATAAAATATATTAATATTATCATATTAATAATAATATTTAAAATATTTATTACTATTTTTATTAACAAGTATTGTCGTAAGGTGTCTGAGTACTCGCTTAAGCATTGGAAACGAGGCAAGTCCAAGGCATCTTTTAGAGAGTGTTTGTGTTCCTAAAAAAAATTAATTTTTTTTTGTTTAAAATAATTTTTTTAAAATGTTTTTAGATTATTTTGATATTAAAAATAATTTTTAAAAAATAAAAAAATAATAATTTTTATATAAAAAAAATACTTTGAACTGTGATTATTATTACAATTTCAAATAAATTCTAGCCTAACATGGTAGAGTTTGAAAAGACACTACTTAGGCAGGGGAGAGGCAGTGTTGGAGATGGAAGAGGCACTAACTAGGCAGGGGAGGTAGGCGATAAAGGCGTCCCCTAATGAATTTTTTTTTTTGTTGAAAAAAGAATTTATATTTTGTCCTTTTTTTTCTGATCTTATATAAAAAAAAAATTAAGGGTATTTTTATAAAAAAACATAAATTAGGGTAATAAAAAAAAAACCCAATGTGAAAGTAAAAAAAAAATCAAGAGTGAAGATCGAAAAATAACATGAATATTTCCTTACTTTTTTTTCTTTTGTAATCTTATCTTTTTGTATCTTAATTTAATTCGTTCTCTCTCTCTTCTGTTGTAATGCCAAAATTTCTAGTCGATTATTATATCATATAGTTGGAGCTTTGTACATGACAAATCATAGATTATTATATCATAGATTATTTGACCATTTAGTTTGCTTGTATATAATATATATTATATTTCAACTATACCGCATGTGCAGTTTGCTTATATATATATATATATATATATATAAAAGAAAGAGAGTGTTGGTAAGGTGTATTTGAATTGAAATGAATTAAAAATTAGGTTTTATTTTATTAAAAGATTTGACATTGGAAAATGGAATTGGTGGAACGCAGAGATGAAAGACATCACGTAAATAAGGAATGCTCATTAGTCATTACATTTACACGGGCATTCTTCTGCCTCCAGGTCATGAAGGGGAAGCCGAAAGTGTCATTTTAAATAAACCTCTTTATTACACTCTAGGACGAACCACCAAGCAAAAACCTTGGAACGGAATAGAAAACAAAAGAAAGAAAAATCACAGCGCATACAAATGTCCACATTATTAATTAGCTTTTCTCCGAAACCTTAACTAGGATGAAACTCATGGCTCGCGTCGTATAAAACTGAGACACAACAAACAAAAAGCAAAGGCTATAGGATAAATACAAAATTGAGCGGGATTGTTTTGGTCTCGAGACAAATAATGGTAGGCAATTATTGCAAAAACACATTGAGAGACGGAGAAAAGCAATTCCACAACTTGAACAGGATCTCCGAAAGGCTTGTTAGATGGAGCTGGATGATAAAACCAAGGTATCCAGCTCTTCCTCTGCAAACTAACCCCTTCCTTTCCACCGGTGTAAGCAAGCTGAATCAAGGAGATGGCCATGACGGTGATTGACAGTATCATACCACTTAGCGCATACCGGGGTTGACGCTGCTGAGAAGACACGTAATCAAGAACCGCAGTTGTAATCTCTAACAGAAGGTTCATAGCATAGAAGATTCTTCTCAATAGATCCTGCTCCAGGAGGGTACTATTATTTAATTACTAAAAATCAAGATTTGTATTTTGCTAATATACATAGCTATATGAAGCAATATTGAGATGGTAGATTTTGACCTTTTGATTGAATCCATCTGCCGGCCCGTTGGGTGCTCGTTGACTGTTATTTCTATGGTCTGGAACTGGTATTGCTACGAAGGATCTCTGTCTCCCGTGCACCAAGGACGCAGGGGATACATCTGCCTTCGATTTGCTTGCCTGGTGAATGCACCAACACGTTGATTGGGAATGCCAACGTTAATGTTAAAAAACAATTTCGAGATGATAGTTTTAACCTGTTGATTGTTATTTATATCTTTCTCGTTGTTGCTCTCACTCCTGAGCATAAGGGACATAAGGGATTCAACTGCCTCCAATTTGCTTACCTGGTGAATGCACCAACACATTGATTGAGCATGTTAACGTTGATGTTAAAAGAAAAGGCCCCAACAACGGTATAGAGATCCAGCACAACTGGAATCATTATCAAGGTCTGCTAAATCTCGAAACTAAATCACAAATTCATGTGCACTTGACATCTTTGAGAAACCTAGTTTTAGGTTTGGATTATCTAGATCAGGGTTGTTGTTTCGAGCTCTTATTCATTAGAGTTTTGTATCCTAAAAAAGGCTTCGAATCCTTTTAGAGAAGCTAATTTGGACAAAAACAAGGGTTTTTTTTCCTTTTTTTTCAGGTTTGTGCTAAGATCTCTCTAATGGAAGAATATATTGAAATGCCAAAATTGTTGACACATTCAAAAAAATATACACGTAAGGCATAGAATATGGACTGCAATATAGCCTTTGTTTCTATTCAAAATGGACGTTATATATAGAATATTAAGACTTATATGAAAAAATCACTAAATACGAGGGATCATTTCGAGATTTGAGAGGCTCCCACTGGCACCTCCTAGTCCTAAGATCTGACGTGCCTTTGTCCATTTCATCCCAGTATGCTCTTTTCATGCAATCACATAGGAACGCTACAAGCTGAAAATAACAACTATATAGGCCTAACAAGCATATCAATATGAATTGGATCGGCATGAGAACAGGGTTTTTGCAGGCAAGGGGATGGAGTATATATAATTCTTCAGGAGAGGGTACGTAAATAAGACATACTTGTTCAAGATATGCATTGCGTTCGTGACGCAGCTTTTCCCTTGAGCATTCCAGATGCTCTACTGTTTTTCCATCGCCAACGTCCAACCTCCAATTCCAAAGGGAAATTTGAAGTGTAGAAAGAAGAACGAGAAACGAAGGCATTTATGCACAGGTTTAATAAACAAGGATTATAGAATTCATTAGCACTTGTTACCAGTAGAAGAAAGGTTGGCCACCACTGCTAGTCATCCACATCTGAAAGTAACAGTTTAAATTGCGTCCAACCCGATGGCGTGGATCAATCTGTAAAATAACATTGTTTGATAAATGGTCTTAAGCAAAAACTCTATGATTTTACTTATAAGTTTAAATTTCATGAGGTTGAAAGAAGAAGCTTTTTGTGCTTCCTATAAGTTGATTTAGCCAGATCAATTTAATTTACTCGTGAAAACACAAGGAAAGAAAGGGTACATGCCATTGAATTAAAACAGTTAACTTTAGTAGAATAATTAAGGATTTCCACAAGAATGTATGAACTCACAACTTCCAGCCAACGTTGCAAGGCTCCTTTCCAGGTCTTCCAAAGCTTCGTAAGCTCAGATATCCAATTCTGCAAAGCCAACACAAGAACAATAAATGAAAGTAAATAAAAAATATCCTAGCAAAAGCACCTTTACACAATGCTAGAGTAAAGCGTAGTGCGACAAGGAGGGTGATGGTGCAGGAATTTATATATATATATATATATGGACGCGCAGCAGAGGCTGTCATGTGCGGCCTCGTTGGGCTGCCATCCAGCCAAATTTCCTAACCTCATCATCCTAATCTCCGGTGCAAGCCGACGTGACCACTATATCATCGCTTGTCATGACTTATCTTTAACATCACGGTCCGGTCTAACTATGATTTTTTTTTTTGTTTTTGTATTTTAAAAAAATTCAATTTTTATTTTTTTTTTGTTTTGAATTAATTTTTTTTTGTTTTTATATTATCTTAATATATTAATATCAAAATTCAATTTTAAAAAATTAAAAAAATATTTTTTTAATATATTTCTAAACAAAAAATATTTTAAAACATAATCATTAAAAACAATTTACTTCCTTGCAACAACAAGCTACCCTATTTTCTTTCAAATTCTAAAATATTTATAAGTAACAAGAATAATCAGGTGACAAGACTCTTTTGAACAACAAATACATTATTAAAAAAAATCTAATATCATTATTGAAGTTATGTACTCCAAGATATATTTTACTATAGTTACTATATTTCCCTTCTATCACTTAATCTTTTAACTTGGTTCATGGGATATAATCTTTTTACTATAATATAAATATATTTTGAAAATTACATGAGGTCATATTGATAATTATGTTTTTTAATACACGGTAAAAATACTTATTTAACCCTTAAATAAAATAATAAATGCCTCCTACTCAAGAACATTTTTGTATTTTCATTTTTTATAGAAATAATGTAATTAGTGTAACATCCTTAAAAGACATAACCAATTAAACCCTCACCCAATGTTTTTTTTTTCATTTTACTTTGTTTTTATTATAAATTTCAAGGGTACTAAAGGGCATTTTGTAAATTATATTTATTAAATATAATTTAAAAAGAAAAACTTGGCAGTGAAACGCAATTCTGGAGGCATGTAAGGGGCTATATTGCCACCTAACGCCGCATTCTGAGGTGGCATTTGAAAGGTCTCAGCGTTCTCGACCTAGTGAGGCAACCTGTGTCACACTATTCACAGCGGTTTAGCGTTGACAACTATTTCTTTTTCCCCCTTCTTCTCTCTCCCCACCTATATTTTCGTGTTGACCCCTTAAAAATTCAAAAATAGCACTTTAATTTGTTGGTTCTTCATGGTTAATCCCTTTTCTTTTTATTACTATTTTTTTAATCTTGAATGATCTATAAATTGGTGAGCATTTTCAATTTCACCTCTTAATTTTTCTTATCTTTCAAATTTAGTTTTCATTTTTTCGATTGTTATTTTTTTATTTCTAGTCATTTTTTAAATTAACTTTATTTTGCAATTTCACCCTTTTTTGTTTTTTTTTCTTTTATCAAATTTAAT
>Ga0307511_10001500_pt1 | contig 24690 bp, 32 predicted proteins | sample 13_EM_MG_FD_200266 | JGI IMG/M metagenome (GOLD analysis project Ga0307511, IMG submission 200266) | Populus trichocarpa ectomycorrhiza microbial communities from riparian zone in the Pacific Northwest, United States - 13_EM | ecosystem: Host-associated > Plants > Roots > Unclassified | place... | reverse complement strand
ACAATCACCGATCTCTCGGATGTTTTTTTTTTTTTTCGCAACGTTAGCGGCATGGAGGCGCACAGGCTATGTGTCAGTTCGCCCTCAACGTCGGGTGCCTTATCGGACGCGCTGACGATGGCTGCTGGTAGTACATGGCGCAGGTCTCAGCCCGGAAGACCTGGACAAGCCACAGGTCCGGGGCCGCTTCGCATCGCAATTCTGCTACTGGCTGACCGTCCCGATTAGATTGGTATCGCTCCAGTCTGGTGGGAGGGTAACCCATGCAACAACCATTTAGTGAGGGATACCAACAACTTACTTGGATCAATACATAACTTACCTCGTTACCTCTAGCTCGATCTGGCCAAGAAGGTGAAGGAGGGGTGCCAACAAGAAGATCTAGTTGGATTTATGTACAGTACGGTTGGTGTGAGGTGCGTAAAGCATGCCCCTCTGCCTGTACACGAAGTTCACTAAGAAACGATTCGAACGGCAGCGACGGGATTACTATGGCCTCAGGCGGTACGTCCTAACCCTTAGTTCGCTTCGAACACCCTTCCCAACTTGCGCGTAATTTCGCAGGGATGCTATATTCGTACGTGGAATCGTTTAATCGCCCACCTTCCTTGGATTCACCGTCGCTTTCTAGTTTGCCAAGTCGTGATCTCATTGCCGACTCCATCGAGCTGGTATGACCCTTGCTACTGAGGCTGTTGGCCTTTCCTCACATCCGTTCGCAGTTATCCACAGTACGCCGTACTGCGTTTCCCTGGCACTCATATTCGTAACGCCGTCGCAGGCACAACATCACGATGGTTTGATTACCATCCCTGGTGCGCCATCCATTACACAGTACGCTACGGGTGGGTTCTGACCCGAGATTCGTTAGGTTGCGACAAGAATATGCCTGGATGTGCTATCGCCGCTTTCAGGATGAACAGACCGACTGTTATCATCTACGGCGGAACCATTCAGGCGGGTGTCAGACACGTTGACTGTCCAGCCCTTGGATTCAAGAAGGGTGACCCAGTAAATATCGGAGAGGCTTTCGAATCGTACGGTATGCCGTTGGCCGGTCCTTGCACCGTCAGACAGAATCCTAAGCTCACCGAACACAGGTGCGTACGCTACCGGTAAGATTTCTGATGAGGAACGTTTGGATGTTATCCGTCACGCCTGCCCCGGGTCTGGTGCTTGCGGTGGTATGTTCACGTGCGTAACGTTCCAGGATATCTTCAACAACGCGTCTCTGACGTCTACTCTGCAGGGCCAACACGATGGGAACTGCCCTCGAAGTTTTGGGTTTGGCCCTTCCGTACTCTTCCGGAATCCCCGCTGTTTACCCAGGTTGGTCGACTCGCGTTTTCAGAGGGACCCAGGTTCACGTTTCCACAGAGAAGGCACAAGAGTGTTTCAAGGCTGCCAAGTACTTGAAAAATTTGATGGAGCTTGACCTCAAACCAAAGTACGTTTAATCTGTGTTGATCCACGCCACATCTTGAACGGTCCCCATCCACCCAGAGATATCGTCACTCGCCAGTCATTCCTCAACACCATTGCTGTCATCAACGTCATCGGAGGCTCCACCAATGCTGTGTGTTGCGCTTTTCATCTCTTATTTGCGTTGGATACTGATGAGCACAATAGGTTCTGCACCTTCTTGCGATGGCCAGGGCGGCCGAAGTCGAACTAACTATCGACGATTTCCAGACTGTCGCTGACAAGGCACCCTTCCTGGCAGACCTGAAGTGCGTCACTGCTAGAAGTCGACAAAGGCCTACTGAAATCTCGTAATGCAGACCTTCCGGGAAGTACGTGATGGAGGACCTCCACAAAGTTGGAGGTATCCCAGCTGTGATGAAGTACCTCCTCAACAACACCGACCTCATTGATGGCTCCCAGTTGACGGTCACTGGAAAGACTATCGCTGAGAACCTTGCCGATGTTCCTGAGCTCGAGTTCACCAACCAGGACGTCGTCCGGCCTCTGTCAAATCCAATCAAAGCCACCGGCCATATCACCATCCTCAAGGGTAACTTGGCCCCTGGAACAGCGGTTGCCAAGATTACCGGTAAGGAGGGTTTGAAGTTCGATGGTATCGCGAAGTGTTTCGATAAGTGAGTGCGGTTTTTCGTCGTGGTCACTGGAATTCATCGCCCTGGTGCAGTTTGGATGATTTCTACACTGCCCTTGACCGAGGAGAGATCCAGGCGGGTCAGGCCATTATTTTCAGATATCTCGGGCCAAAGGGTGGTCCCGGAATGCCGGAGATGCTGGGCCCAACTGGTGCTTTGATGGGTGCCGGTCTTGGTGGAAAGACCGCGTTGATCACCGACGGTCGTTTCTCTGGGGCTTCTCGAGGATTCATCATTGGTCACGTCGTCCCTGAGGCCATCCTGGGGGGACCAATCGCGTTGATCAAGGACGGTGATAAGATCGTCATCGATACCGTGGAGAAAACCATTGACTGGATCGTCACTCCCGAGGAGGAAGCCAAGCGTCGAAAAGAGTGGGAGGCTGCCGGGAGAGACCAGATCAGGGTCACAAGAGGTGTTCTCAAGCGTTACGCTCGGGATGTCCAGGTGCGCCAGCTGTCAAATCCTGTCCACTACGATTGACGATTGTCCTAGCCCGCCAACGTTGGTGCTTATTGTGACTGAGGGGGATCGGAAAATGAAGTCCACAACGCTCGATGTACCTGATATAGGATTAAGCATGATATATACATATTACATCCGTCTAAAGCGGCACCGCAGTCACCGTACAACGGTGTCTGAGCTAGGGGGGACGAACGTGGTTGATATAACTCGTTGGGTTTCGCCGGAGCTCACCGGAAATTGACATTCTGGGTGGATATATTGTAGAGGTTCTGTAATCCAGCAGTTGTCAACCGAATGAGACTTGTAAAACAACCCACAGAGGTACTCACCGTGATTTCGTTGGGGATTATTTCTACCGGTGGGCTGGTGTTTTCCGAGCAAGGGGAGCAGGGGGAAGGCGTGATTCTATCATGGGGGAATTTGATGCGTTTGTGCTGGCTTCGAAAGTGCTCGGGGTTACAGTTATGATCACTGGAGTCGAGTTCGTGGTGGAACCAGATCGTACGGATTCCGGCGGAGAAGAGATCGTCCCCCTCTCAAGGCGATCGGAAGGTCGGAGGAGCGCCTCAGCGGCGGGTGATTTATCCGGCTGTCCTTGTCGTTCCAAGTCGCGTATATGGTTATCGTATGACTCTCGAGGACCGACCAAGGCGGGGTCAGGTGGGATGATGAACGTCGTGGGGTGTGGTACGGGTTCGCAGTCGATGATGTCCCTGTGGCTCTTGTATCCCGCTTCTTTAGCGCGTATTCTTTGTCTCCTCCGTCTCACGAAAAAGATGATGAACCCAATCGTCCATGCGAGTAGGACACAAGCCCCAGAGACGGACCCAGCGATGATCGGTGTTTTGGCTTTCTGTCTGGAATCACAATGGAATGGAAAACAAACCTCAAGAATGTCAGCATACTGAAGCGGTACGGCGGAGACAGAGGAGGGGGTGGGTTGAACACACCTACCCATGGAGAGCGGCACTCTCTAAAGAGCTGTCAGCCCGAGCTGCGTGTTGGATTGTTGGTGTGGTCATGACGGTGTGGTTGAGGACGAAGTGGCGTCGGCATTACGTAAGATGCTGCGACCCCTCATCGTGCCTCCCAACCCCACTCTACGAATCGACACGGGTGGGTCGCCGCTGCGGATGCTGGCGGTTACATGGGATGTTCAGGTTGTCTGTGTATGCACATTCCCCGAGCTCGGCTATACCCTCGCTTCGCAAAGGCCCGCCTCAGTCCCGACGATAGTCTTACTTGAACCGCTGACCTCCGAGAGCACTTCCCTAGACCCCGCTCGTGAATTGGTGTTCCTGTCATGTGCCACGCCCTCCCCGCCAGGGAGCCAAACGATGGGAATGAATATGGTCGGATCCTGTATCGCGTCCTCAATAGAGGAGAAGGGAACCCTCGTCGCTTCCAAGTTATCACTAGTGGAAATTACGAGCCGCGGCCCATCCACGGACACACCCCGGATAAAGGTGACATACGTAAGGTCGCAAAAAACCTCACAGGGAACGTGTAGAATGAAAGCCACGAGGCTTGAGGACTCACAACAGGTAAAACACACAGCCGATGTCATACATACACCCCTCGGAATAGATTAGGTCTATCCCTGAATCGTATCGCCGTCTTCGGGACCCTGCATTTGAATGGGCCTCGCAAGGTTCGACGTCCAACTCTAAGGTTGCTGTGCCGTTAAAATCATATTGGTGTCCAGACGGTCACCGGCCATCTATCAACCTTTCCGTCCATGGAAGCGATCAAGGGTCTCGCCCAGGTGACGGAAGGCAGAGTGAAAGAGGCCTAGGGTGGTCAACCCTCTCCGTCGTGACGCTTTGGCCTCGTTCCTGAAAGCAGAAGGAAGTGAGATGGCTTCCGCTGAATGGGCGGGGACGGTATCCACAAGGCACGTTTGTGGCAGAGATCCATGCCGCTTCCACGAGGCTCGCGAGGAGTAGGAACATTACTATGGCGTATATTATAAGCAAGGCCTAAGGCTACAGGTTGAACGAAGGTATGAATGCAGGGTATGCAAGATATAATGTATGATACGTGATATGTAATGGAGACCCTCTTTTCACAGAATCGAGGGCGGGTCGTGAAGAAGTGAACATGAAGGATTGTGGGTAAACGTCCGTGAGTTGGAGGGGAATAAGATAAAATAAAGGAAAAACCAAAACCATAGTCCAAGGTGTGTGAATTAGGCTATACGGGTTGGGTTTTATAAAACCTGTCGAACGGATTTTTCGAACCCGAACTGTTCCCTGAAGAGCCGGTAAAGTCTTGTTGCACCTCTCGATGCTCGACGCTGCTCTTGTACACCTGAGCGGGGGTCAACGTCCGACTTCTGCTGCTGCCGGTAGACACAGAGAATCTTGAAGTAGGTAAATCCTTGACCGGCGCCCTAGGTTCTGGAGCCTTCTTCTTAAGACCAGTGACCTGGGAATAGATCGACTGACTCGCGAGACTCTCATGGATGTCGTCCCTGAGGTTCTGTTGTTGTAAACGACTATATTCTCGTTCGAGCTCTGCAGAGGGGGTGCTGTGGGATTGACGATGGTAGAAATGGCTGTACTCCGAGGGGTTGCTCCGGATCGTCTCTTCGTACTGATAGGCACCAACGATTTTATCGAGGTCGTCATCGTCGCGGTATATCGCGGGCCGTTTGGGGTCGTCCCGGTACCTCCTTTGTGCCTCGAGGTCCTGCAACGCGATGTCTCCCTTCTTGGTGTCTCCAGGATAACCTCGTGGATCCGCAGTGTGCGTGTAATGTCCGGCGAGCCTGTTCTTCGGGGTATGTCCGAACAACCTCTCTCCGAATCTGACCAGGCGTTGCTTCCAGTCGCCACTATCGTCCAATTGCTTTGCGATGGCGAATTCTTTGGTCTTGTTGGCTCTATGCTTTCTGGCCCGTCGCCTCCAGCACATCAGGAAGACCACGAAGATGAAAGCGCATCCAAGGGCCATGAGAAGAATCTGCCACCACTGGAGCCTGTTGGAACCACTCTTTGTGGGGGGTGCGGGAGAGTTGATGCCGGTGATTGTGGGTAAGGGTGGGACATTCCCCGTCCCAGATGGTTCGGGAACTACCACCAGCTCAGACAGGCAAACACCCATCCCGGGGACGACGACGGTACTACTCTTGCAGCTCGCGTCGACACACGAACCGGCCCTCAACACCTTGTTGTTTGAGTCTCCGCAGGCGAGGCAGGAGCTGGATCCTGGACCGGAGCAACTTGTACAGCTGGAATCGCAAGCTTGACAGGTGGAAGTCGCTTTGTCGAAATACTGATTCTGGGCGCAGGTGGGGAGACAACGTCCGCCTGTGAGGACTGGCCGATCGGATGGACAGCTAGAGCATTGGTTGAACGCTCCACCGGAGCATGTGGCACAGTCGGAGTGACAGGTGAGGCAGACGCCGGAAGAACTGAAGGTGTTGGAAGGACAACTTGTGACGCATGAGCCAGAGGACGCGAGCCGGCTATTGGCACAAGTCAGGCAAAAGGTCGCGGATCCGGAACACGTCGAACAGGACGCATCACATTGCTTGCAGGTGTTGTCGGAAGGGTCGAGGAACGTTCCAGAAGGGCAAGAATCGATACATTTGCCCCCACTGAGGACGAAACCCGGGAGGCAGCCGGTGCATTGAAGCTGATCTACAGTCGAGGCGATATTGAAACCTGGAATATTACATCCTGTGCATTTCGATGGGCAACCTAAATCAAGATGGATGTTTTTAGAGTCTTTCGCAAACGGGGACGTGGACGAGACGACGTACTGTCGCACTCGAGCTTGTTGTTATCGGCGATTAGAGCGGAACCAGGGCAAACGCCATTTCCGTCGGGGCTGACGCAGTTCCCGTTGAACTTGTAGGTGCCGGAAGCGCAGATAATGCAATCGTTCGACGTCGGTCCGGAACACGTTTTGCACGATGGAGAGCAAACACTACAAGCGGCACCGTTGCCGAAAGTTCCATCGGGGCACGGACTTCCAGCCGATGTAGCCGTCTTCGGGGCGATGCATTTTGTTCTGTCGTTGGCGTCCAGGGTAAACCCGGTTTGGCAGGAGACGCAAGTCCCCGTTCCCTCAGCACACGCGGTACAGCCGAGCTGACAAACTGTGCAAGGGCGTGAGTTTGAACGAATTTGGGGATAGAAGTGAGAACCAACCTTTGCAATCGCCGCTGGTAGTCTGGAAGAAGCCCTTGTCGCAAGTCGAACACGAGGTACCATTGGTGCCAGTGGTCCAGCCAGGGTTGCACGTACACCGTCCGTTAGAGCCACAAACGCCGTTGAGACAGTTGCAAGTTGACGGTAGATTGGCCACCGCGGGGGCAAGACAAACGCCGGTACCTGTGATTCCCTGGTCACACTTGTTACAGTTGGATGGACAGGGTTGACACTTGGGGCCGAAGAAACCCTCCGCGCACGATTCACACGCAGAACCCGTGAAACCAGTTGGACAAGTGCACGTCCCACTGGCTGAACACACTCCATTACCAGAACAGGTAGGAGTGCATGACGATGACTGGATGCTCAGGATTACAAGGGGGCCCGTTGCGACCGAAACTGGGAGCTGGGCAACATCAGGGACGGAACTCCAGATAACGACGCGGTTGGAGCCAGATTGTAGGGAGAGTAGGACATTTGACGAAAGGGCGAATGACTGGGAGGTGATTGGGGTAGATGAGTTCCCAGCGGGGGAGGTGGGAAGGGGAGCGAATAGTCCGTTGCCGCTGTACATCGATTGAGAGTAAACTGCAACTCCAGGTTGGAGGGCAATGTCGAGGGGCAAGGAAACGGTCCCGTTGGTCGTGAAACCTTGGGAGGATGGTTTCAAGGTAGCATCCTTGTTCGTAAGAAGGGAGTGAAGTAGTCCAGGGTTCGTGGTAGTCGTATAGCGTCCAGGCAGCAATCGTATATCAGTCACCGCACTGGGGGCGGACAGTTGAGCACCAACTACGGAGGTGAAGTGATTGTTAGGGTTGTGACGGAGAGAGAGGAAACAACAGGGGAACGCAACTGGTTAGGTTGGTGTATCCTTGGATACATTGACCAGCAACGCAAACAACGGTCGATTGAGCTGCATCTATGCCGGACATTTCAGTTTGCGGGGTGATTTGGGCCAAGTTAGACCTACCAGCAGGCTTTGCGAAGAGAAGGAGAGCAGGAAGGAAAAGGCCCGACAAGAACATGCGGTCGAGAGGATGGTGGGGGGAAGAGAGAAAGAGGGGGAACCGTCCGGAGTGCACGAGTTATTCATTTCTTCGCAACAATTGCAATGGGCCGTCGGCCATTGTCCGTGCCAACAAAGGACAATTCGCTTCCAAAAAAGGAAACTCGCGTTCGGGAGAGCAGGTCAAGCGGAGTCACGTGATCGTTTAACCTAGTTTCCTAATATGGTAAAGTTTGCCGGCGATCCGATCCGGGAGAGACCCTGAGCCTGGAAGCTAGAATGGTGACTGATGCTGGGACTGTCGGGCATGATTCGAAAGTCGGCCTCGAGGTTCGAATCAAGGATGGACTGTGTTGGAATGTTCAGCGTGGGGGCATATATTAGACCGATGCAAGTGAACCCATCCTCGCCTCCTCGCCCCCCCTCCCCTCCTCATGATCAAGACACTCCCCGCCGTCCAGGACGTCGCCTACGACGTCGAAATCCCCGGCTCTCGCGTCGGCCCAGACGATGGCCCCTGGCCCCGTCAGTATCAGATCCTGGCGGAAGCTGAGCTTGCGCGGGAGCTCGAGCTCACGGCAAAACCGCTGTCCTTCCCTATCGGCCCCCGTTACTCAGCATACGGCGTTAATTTCCAACCGTGCCACGTCTATTCTACTCAGGATCGGTACACCGTCCAGCAACTCAATGTGCACGGTCGGGTCTGGACCTTCACCGGCGTATTCGACGGTATGTGTCCTTTCGGCACGGTCGAAGCGCCTGACTAGCGACTAATTATATGTATTGTCTGTTTGCAAGGTCATCTGGGTGATTTGACGGTCGAGCATACCGCTTATCACCTGCCCATCATCGTCAAAGAGCTTCTGTCCAGCTCGCCTCCGGAACGCTTGCAAGATCCGGTGGAGGTTTCCCGAATCTTATCGGACTCGACCACTTCGTTCGATCATGCGATTGCAGGTGACATACTCAGTGTGTTCCCTGGCGGCATCCGAGCCGTGGCCGATATGCCACATTCAACGATACAAGCCATAATAGGCCAGAGCACGGACCCTCAGCTCCTAAAAAAAGCTCGGCTTTGCATGTACGGGACCACAGCGTTGATCGCCCTTGTGGATCCCGATCACCAAAACCTATGGGTTGCCAATGTTGGTGACTGTCAGGCTGGTCGGTCTTCATCACCTCCGATCCTGGCGTGCCTTCTCACCCCACCGTCTAGTCTTCGTAACCCCGGACGGTCCCCTCAGATGGAAGTCTGAACTGTTGACCGCTAACCACAACTGCGACAACGACGCCGAAATCTCACGTGTAATATCGGAACATCCAGGGGAGCCGGAATGTATTCTTGATCGCCGCGTTCTAGGTGCATTGGCCCCGACGAGATGTAAGTTTGCCCCTATCTCCTCCTAGTGCACGCGCTCATTCGTGCCAAGGTATCGGCGATATCCCTTTCAAGCAACCGTCCGAGTTCACTCGTAAGATATTGTACAACATCTTCCCTGGGTATCGCGACACCTCTGCCTGGGACGAATTTCTTGATCGGAATATCTCGCCACCTTATATCACGGCCGAACCCGAAATCACGCACAGGAAGCTTTGCCCCAACGTTGATAACGGATTTCTTATTTTGTGCTCCGATGGGCTCGCAGACCTCTGGTCCACCACCTTCTCTGATGAACAACGCATGGTTGACGAATGGGGCAGGGTGGTTGCGGAGGCCGCGAAGAAAGAGGGGGCGTCGGGTAAAACAAACCTGGCTCTGGAACTTCTTAGGCGTTCTATCGGGGGAGAGGACGCGAAAAGTGTTTCGAGGGTTTTGACGTTGGACATGAATACCCCGTGGATCGATGATACCACGATCCTTATTCAAACGTTGTGATCCCGTTGTCGTTTTAACCTTGGACTTTCTATTTTGTTTACTGTGATACCATAATCGCACTTTGTACTACCACCGCCGTCGAAATTGTTTTCTCTCTTGGCCTTGCGAGGATGACCAAGCGTGGGAACCCGATCAGCTACGGATTCAAGATACAAAACTTCCGAACATGCGTTCTTCAAGTTGACGCCATTCCCGGAATCTCGCCATCGCCCACAGAATTCATCCCAGTCATAACCTGGATTACTCCAGGAGACTCGGGGTACTCGCAAGCGCTCATTATCGCCTGCGATTGGACGGTACGAGCTGACTTCACGAGACAAGAATCTCTGCCGTGCTCAAAGATCATCCTAGGATCCCATCTTTCTCCTGCGGCCCCAATTTTTCGTGTCGCCACATATTACACATCAAGTCCCTCATAGTCCCTCGTACACCCAACCATGCCTAGTCTTTCCCAGTACTCACCGAATCCATCGCCGATGGTGCCTGAACCAGCCGGTCTCCCTCCGGAGTCAGCACCGGTTCGCCCTCCACCCATCCCTCATCAACATACTGGAAGTTCCGGCGGACCCAGTCCCCCCGCCTGGGCATCCTCTCACTATCAAAGCATGAACGCGTTTCCACAGGGGTACCCTCCCAGCACCCCATATCACAATCCCCAACAAGCTTTTACCCCATACCAACAGCCGGGTTCGTACCACGCCCCACCAGTTGGGCTGCCCGCTGGGGTACCTCCCACCCCAGATGCGCGGGTCTTACCCAACGGCTTGTCAGCAGACTGGATCGGTTCTGCTTCGGGCTGGAACCCCAATATGCCCCCAGTTACGCCTTACAACGGCCCTCAGCCACATACCGGTTTCAACGCCTTCCAACAACCCCTCCCTGGTGGCCTCCCTCCCGAGTTTGGTCCTCCAGGTTGGGGAGGCGGTCCCCCTGGTGCTGGTTATTCCACGCCATGGGCACCGACGACGCCCGGCGGACCGCCTCCTGGATGGGGAGGCGGGGGTGGTGGGGGTGGGTGGGGTGGGTGGAGTGGGGGACCACAAATGGCTGCTCACCAAACGCCTCAGTGGTCTGGTGGGGGAGGTGGCGGTGGTGGTCACCACCCTTGGGCTCAACCTCCTCCCCAGGTTATTCATCACCAAACGGGTGGTGGGGGTGGTGGTCCTGCGGCTGCCATGAGAGACAGATCGAACGAAGGTCTCGATACTGTGGATTTGTTCGCAACCGGACCTCACTGTGGGTGTTCTACGTCAGCAACCCCCGGGTACATGCTAATCGTGTTCCGCAGACGGGCCCGTCCTCACTCCGCTCCTTCTCCGCATCGTCGGGGCCCAATTCAAGGTCAACACGCTTCTAACTGCTCCAACCCAAGACCTCGACCAAGTTTACCTCAAGTGGAACATGCTTTTCAACGCATCGCATTGCGTTCGTTCCGATGACAAACCTGACAAGTCATGGTCGACTGGTCGGGGTTCACCGGCAACGCACCCTCGTCTGACGGAAATCAAGATAATCTCTCGCGCTTTCCCTTGGAGTATCACTGTCTACGCCGCGGATCCCAGCATTGGTGTCACCTGCGGAGAAATCATCGATAGGCTGGACGACTTCCTACATAAAAACCTGAAGAAGGAAGACGCCGACCTCGACTCTGGGACCCACAGAATAGAACGTGACCACGCGTACTACCATAACCGCTCTACCGCAATTGGTGTCCCTGGTGGTCGCCTCGGGGATGGACTGCGCAGGTTAGATTGGTTGTGTAAGGAGACGATGTTCGGAGGGCTCGAGGTGGACAACGGTTTCGTGAGAGAGTACCATGGCGGGGCGTCACCCCCAGGGATTCTGACACTTCTGTGCACAACGAGGTATCCGCTTACCGAGCAGGAGCTAAACGAACAGAAGGCTAGGGAGAGGGAAGAAGATGTCAGGCTCAGAGCTGCCGAGGAACGCGCGAGGGCAGCTGAGGCTCGAGCGGCCGAACTCGAGGAGAAGGAAATGGAGCGGATGAAGAAGGTTCGGTCACGCTCAAGGACGGGTAGTGTCCACAGCAGACGTTCTGGAAGGTCCAGCGCCAGCAGGAACCGTCTTTCGAGCAGGACCCCCTCGACGGACGACGATTCAGATGATGTGTAGCGGACGTGTTGTATTGGCTTTCTATGTGCTTTTGGTTCTTGAAGCTTTGTTTGCTCCGTTTGTTGTCCATGTATAATACTATCTGGATATAGGTACCCACCATTACTCCGACGCTGATCGTTCTCACCACTAGGGACTAAGCTCTATACCACCACCATCCCGTGCTGGGTGGTTCACGATCCCTCATACCAAATGAAACTATCCAACGCCCTTTCCCCTCTGGTGGACCTTCGCTATGCGATTGGTGCTTCGATATGGCCCACTATCCTGGATATCTATAACTCTCCTTCGCTTCTATTTCGTCCTGCGGCACTATCCAAGATCGTTATGTCCCATATATGGGTGTTATTTGGTAACCCCACGGATGAGGCTGGGCGACCCACCAAAGAAGGGTTGATCACTCCAAATGCCTATGGGGTCGTCCTGGACATCGGTGCTGGTATGTTCAGACCTCCTCCAAAATCGAACCTCGGATGCTAGCCCCCCTCCCGTCTAGGTCATGGCCACACCGTGAGGTACCTCGATCGAAACAAGGTCACGAAATATTTGGCATTGGAGCCAAATACCCGGATGCATATACATATCCGAGCCGCCGCGAAAGACGCAGGATTCAACGAGGAAAATGGGTCGCTCGTCATTCTCTCCTGTGGCGCTGAGGATGTTTCATCCATCCTAGAAGCTCTGGGAGAGACTCAACCCCCAGTTGACACGATAGTGTCCATCTTGACGCTCTGTTCCGTTCCTTCACCCGAACGCACGATACGGAATCTCGTTCGAGATGTCATGAAGCCCGGCGGCCAATTCCTCTTCTACGAGCATGTGTTGAATCCTCGCGATGACGTTGCTTGGTGGCAGCGAGCCTGGGCTCCGATATGGGCTGTGCCCTTCGATGGGTGTAGGTTGGACAGGCCTATTCATTCTTGGATAGATGGCGTGGTTCTTGCGGAGGATAACGGTGTGGAGACGAGTGCGTGGAGCGAACGGAGGTTGTGGGGGAAGGATGGGGATAGTGAAGAGAACCTGTTCTGGCATCAGGTTGGAAAGTTCGTGAAACGGACTTGATGAGCGGGACTGTAGTGGAGTTGACAATATACCGAAACTACTGTTGAGCGAGCGTCGAACCCCTACCCTTCCGCCTCTTGAGCCTCAGGCCCACCACCCTCGTGTCTGGGCTGTGACGGTCGTATTGCTGTAAACTTCATACACTGCACTAATTGAGGTCGACGCCGAGTACTGGCGGCCCCGGCTGGCAAAGAAGTCGATCACGTCACCTTGAGTTCCAACGTGCTAATTACACCGACGATCTCAGCCTTTGTACCTCTCCCTTATACTCTCAAACTCAATGACTCGCAGTCAAGACATCAAGCGGGGCTCACTGGGCCGAGCCATCGTGCCTCCTAGGACCGGTGGCTTACCGACAGTCGAAGCTTGCAATATCGCGCGCCGGAACGTCCGCTGTAACCTCGAGACTCTGCCGAAATAACCAGCTGCAGTAATCGGTCCCCAACGGGGTATGTGGGTATCACGGCTGCGATATCGCCGGTCACGATCACCCACCATTGGACTCCACTGGATCACGCTCGTTGCCCTCCCCCACTATGTCTCAACACTCAGACCTCGAACTCGAGTTCCGCACTCCTCAAGGAATCCAATCGTCAAAGGCGACGCTAGACGAGTGGAGAAACGACCAAGCTAGGATTGGTGCCCTCCAGACGTTGACCGTTAGGACATGGAATTGTGATCCCGACGGCTTGGCCTACCAGGATTTGATCAAATCCCTAACCCAGTTATTTGAATCTGGAAAGAGTCACCTCCAGAACTTTCAGACCCTAGAGTGAGCTTCTTTGTTCGGTCGTATCGATCTCACGAAGGTATTCAATCGCACCTACAGATGGGAAACCGATAACGAATTCCCCCCATCGCTGCTCCGCATATTCGAAACGAACCACCCCGCGTGGACCATCCACCTCCATAGCCTTCCAAAGTCCACCGTTGTCTCACCGTCTCCAGTAATGACCTCGCTCGCCATGGGGTTCGGCCAGCACCACCTAACCGATGGCAAAACCGCCCTCGCCGACCTCCAAAGTGTAGTCCAGAACTCGACAAACCTGAAGAGACTGCACCTATACGTTGACGTTCAGGGTTGCGTTCGCCGCCATTGCAACACCGATTTCTCGGAGAATGGCAAGACGTTTCCTCCTCTCGAGGAGCTCACATTTGAGTGGTTCGAGGTTTCTCGGGGCTGTGGGGAGTACTGGTTGAAGGCAATGGATTGGTCGCATTTACGGGTCCTGGATTTCCGCGAGGGGTCCTTCTCAACCCCGCTCTTCTCTCTCCTACTCCCAATCGCAGACAACTTGCCCGCCCTGGAGAGCATAGGGCTCAACTTACCATCCTGGGCAGAGGATACCGTTCGCGAACAGAAAGACGACCAAAATTCCCCCTTTTCGCTCACAAGGCAGCTGTTCTTGACGGCTCGCCCTCAGTCCCTAATCGACATTCGGATTCAGGGATACTATCGTTCACTTCTGCCGGATATTCTCGACAACCATGCTACATCACTCAAGAGGCTTTCGCTTCACGAGACGGAGACTGCGAGCGAAGACAACCAGAGAGTCCCACTCTCTTTGGAGGAACTGGAGGAAATTGGTACCAAGTCCACGGATCTCGAGGCATTGGCCCTCGATGTGAATATATCCAAGGATCATAAATGGGTAAGCATGCACCTGTGATTCCATTACGCCGTATTCACCTTGTACTCCCCAAGCCGAACAGCATACTTGACACACTGGCGTCTCCAAGGTTCTCTTCACTGAAGAAACTAACGGTGTTCTCTCTCATTGGAATCGCCGGAGAAATGATACAACATCCGAATGGCGAACGTGGGTATGCGCCAGCCACGACGGAAGATGATATCAGGAGCATATCCTCGTCACTTTCCACGACGTCCTTGGAAGAAATTGAGGTGCGGGTGGGCGAGAAGCGGACTATCAGAGGCAGACCCGTTTATTGGGTTATATGGGAGGGTAACAATCGCAAGGTTTTGAAAATGAACAGGAAGGGTGGAGAGGCGTTCTCTTCGATTGTTGCTGGCCGCGTTATTTAGTCCATTGTCAAACCGAACGCCCCATGTACAATTAGCCCTCAGGATCCAATCGTTCGAATGTATTCAGTTGTTAGTATGGCCGGGTAGCGGTTGTGGGAATAATGCAATACCAATGGCGAAGTCGTTTTCATTCCAGTATCGCACGTGGATAAATCGTACAACATGCAATGCATACCAGAGGTAGAATGAGGACAGAGGATTTAACCACGCTTCTTTGACACACCAACGGTCTTTCCGCGACGGCCTGAAGGACGAGAAAGAAAAAAAATCAGAATCTTTACGAGGAAAACAATGCGAAATATCGACGCACCGGTGGTCTTGGTGTGTTGACCCCTGACACGGAGACCCCAGAAGTGCCTCAGACCACGGTGAGCCCTGATCTTCTTTAACCTCTCCAGATCGTCACGGAGTTTCGAGTCGACGCCGTTGGATAGAATTTGTGAGTTCTTGCCGTCGACGATATCTTTTTGCCTGTTCAAGAACCATGTGGGGATCTTGAACTGGGTGGGGTTTTGGATGATGGTAACGAGTCGTTCGAGCTCATCCGAGTTGAGTTCACCGGCACTGATGATTGTGTACTTTGAGCCAAGGATTACGTCCCGCGAATCCAGAAACGACGCACCGCTTGTTCAAATCGACGTCGGCCTTCTTGCAGACGATGTTGGAGTATCGCCTACCGACGCCCTTGATCTCAGTCAAGGCGTACATGACCTTGCGCTTTCCATCGACGTTGGTGTTCAACAGACGGAGAATGTGCTGGTAATAGTGCGATTAGTCGGGCTTCTGAGGCACGAGTCCGTTGCGCTACTACCTGGAATTGTTGGTGAGCCTCTGGGACGACGAGGGACATGGTGGCGGTAGATGAAGATGTCTAAACAAAAATCCCGCGTTAGCCCATCCAAACACAAAACAGCCAATCCATCCGCGTCCGCGTAGTTTTCCCTGGTGAATTTGACCCAAGATAACCACGGAGGAGGGTACTTCCAGTATTGAGAACGAAACTCACATCGATATCTTCGGGGGCGACGGGGAATGGGGGCGTCGGCTGGTTCAGCGATTGTTGGGAGTCTGACCCTAACCCTAAATTTAGTTCATGGCACTTGCCGGACGATCAAACGCCACAACTAGGCGCTAACTTGACCTGAGAGATGGCGAACCACCTTGACCTGCTAACTATATGTACTGTACGCTCAAAACAATCCCAGAAAGTCCTTGGATATGGGTCTACTGATAAGATGAGAAATAAGACTTAGCAACCGTGACCGCCTCCTCAACTTTCCCCAGCTCCACGCCAACACCCTGCGCGCTCTCATCCTTCCCACCAGCCTTACCACCGACAATCTCAGAGACCTTTGTCGCCCACTGGCGGGCGTCAAGTCCTTTCGATTTCAGTGAGGGGGGGACGAAGTTTACATGGACGACCTTCCCACTCCCGGAGTCGACGCTGAAGACGTATAGGGCCTTGCCCAACTTCCTTCCCTGAGCAACGAGGCCCTGGAGAATCTTGGCATTACCCTGAGCATCGACGCTCGCGATGTAAGAGTCCGCGCTCTCATTATCCTTGAAGTAGTTGACGAATGCATCGACTACGACCTTTGTTGCGGCAGCCTCCTTGTCCTTGACTTCCTTGTCGAAAGCTTTCCGGAGTACGGTGGCTCGTTCCTTGAGCTCGGCCTTTCTCACAGCAGAGAAATCAGCTTGGCCCAGTTCGATGGTATACGCCTTGAGTTGGGTGTCCTTCTCCTTTCCGCTAAGCTGCTCGATCTTGTCCAATCTCGATTTCAGATCATCGGCGAGCCGTGTCACTTCAGCTGCTTCATGCCCCGTGACAGCAATGATACGTCGGATACCCTTCGCAATGCCGGATTCTTCAAGGATAACAAAATTCTTGATCTCTCCTGTCTTCGCGACGTGGCTGTGGATGTGGAATGTCAGCATGGTGACGGAGCCACGCTGGTACTACTCACGTTCCTCCACAGAACTCGACGCTAGTACTCCTCCACTTGGCATTCTCAACATCCTTCAGGATTTCTTCAACCTCATATTCGAGCGTAACTACCCTGACTGGGTCGGGATACGCTTCCCCAAAGACGGCACGCACTCCGGGAATGTTGTGAGCGGTCTTCAGATCAACCTCCTTACCGAAAACCCTGGCGTTGCGTTTGATCCAGTCCCGACTGAGGTTTTCGATCCTCTCGATGTCCGCATTCGCAACGCCCGCCTTGTGGGAAAAGTCGAAACGTAGTTTGGTGGGGGCGACGAGTGATCCCCTCTGGTCAATGTGGTCTCCAAGGACTTCTCGGAGAGACCAGTTGAGAATGTGGGTAGCAGTGTGGTTATTCCTAAGCGGCCATCGGCGCAGCTGGATTCAAAGGTGAACAACTAATCCCTCGGAAGTGTTTACGGGACGCACTTCGTCGTAAGATGAGACAACTTCGTCACCAACTTTCAGTTGGCCGTACTTCAGGTGACCGATGTGCAGGACGTAACCACTGTACACTTGGACGTCTTCCACCTCGAAGTCGGCAACGCCGTCGATGACAATGTTTCCGGTGTCGTACTCTTGACCACCAGCTTCGGCGTAGAAACTTGTCTTATCCAAAAGGATGCCAAAAGTGGTGCCTTCAGGAGTTTCATAGGTCGATGACAGGAACTTGCGATCGTGGTAGATGGCCTTCACAGTCGCATTGATGTTTCCGAGAGCTTTTGTGACGGTAAGTTCGGGCCGCGGTGTCGGGTGGATTGTGCAACTCACAAAACTTAGCGGAGTCGTCAGTCTTTGGAACCTCAGGATCCTTCTCCAGCTTCGCGAGATCATGGACATCAAGTTTGACGATGTCCTTCCTACCCTTCTTCGACGACGCTTGACTGGCAACCTTTGACTCCGCTTGGGCCTTCTCGAACTCATCGTTATTGATCGTGAGTCCAAGTTCTTCCGCCATAAGCTGTGTCAGATCGACAGGGAAACCATATGTATCGTATAGCCGCCAGACGTCGCGACCATTGAGCTCCTTGAGGGCCTGATCCTTCGTGCGTGTCGCGTACTGATCGAAAAGTTTCTCTCCCCGGTCTAGTGTACGTGAGAAAGATTCCTCCTCTTCATCGAGGATCTCCTTGATCTCGACCGTTTTCTTTGTAATCTCAGGGAAGAACGAGCCCTGGTAAACACCACGAATCAGCCCGCGCAACCAAACACCCAAGTTCTGAACAAGGATACCATATGTTCCACGACCGTGGGCATGAGGGAGGAAAAAAACGACCCGATGTTGACCCCAAGTTTCTTCCTCGCATACCGAGCACCCCGACGAAGAATTCTGCGGAGGACGTATCCACGGCCAACGTTGTTCGGGACACCGCCATCGCTCAATGCAAAGGTGAGGGTTCTGACATGATCAGCGACGACACGGTACGCGGTGTCAATACCATCGGCGTCCTCTGCACCAAACTTGCCCTGGTACGGCCTGACGCCGGTTAATTCCTGGATCTTGTTGAATATCGGGGTGAAGACATCAGTGTCGTAATTTGAGCGTTTGTCCTGAATAGCGGAGACCAGCCGCTCGAAACCCATGCCGGTATCGACGTGTTTTGAGGGAAGAGATTTGAGCGAGCCATCCTCTTCGCGGTTGAATTGGATAAAGACGTTGTTCCAGATCTCCAGGACATCCGGGTCATCTTGGTTGACCAGGTGTGCAGCATTGCGGCCACCTATCCGGTCGAAGTGTATCTCACTGTAGCCGGTAAGCTCACATTAAGAGGAGCAAACATCACCAAACTCGCCTACATGGGCCGCATGGTCCGACCGCTCCCATTTCTGCAAAGTGAACCGTCAAAACTGCGGTATTTAGTGGAGGTTTGGAATCCTCACCCCAGAAGTTATCCTTCGCATTTCCGGGAAGGATATGGTCTTCCGGAACACCCTGCTGAATCCAAAACTCCTTCGCCTCCAAGTCCGGCTCTAGCGAGTTTTTGGGGTCACCCTCGAAGTATGTGACGTATAGCCGGTCTTTGGGTAACTTGTAAACCCGTGTCAACAAATCCCATGAAAAGAAGATGGCTTCTTTCTGCATCGCTAGTCAGTGTATCGCCGAAAAGTACCTGAGGGGCTGCGGCACCTTGAAGTAGTCTCCGAATGACCAGTTTCCCAACATCTCGAAGAATGTGTGGTGATAGGAGTCCTTTCCGACATCATCCAGGTCTGAGGGTGCACATGCGTAAACGGGGGCCGTGGGTAGGGAAACGCCGCGTACCATTGTGCTTGCCTCCCGCGCGGATACACTTCTGGCTGTTATGAGCACGCTTTATGGTTGCCATATCCGAGTGAGGGTCGACTGTGCCAAGGAATATGGATTTGTACTGGCTAAGTGGTTCAGCATGGATTCTGCCAGCGCAACAGAGACGGGGACCCACCTGGTTCATGCCAGCATTCGCAAACAACAACGTCGGATCGTCATACGGGATCGTAGATGACGAAGGCACGAAGGTGTGGTTATTTTGGGCGAAATAATTGAGAAACTCCTGCCTAATCTTGACGGACGACCAGGTGGATGGATCGTCTTGGGAGCTGGAAGACATTTTCCGAAGCAGCAGGGACGTCGTGCGATTGAGATATCGCGATGATGGATGGCTCCCGCAGAGGTTAGTTGTGGCTAATCTGACTCGTCCGGCCAGGATCATTGGACCGGAAGGAGCAGCCACGTGTCGATCCTGTCGGAACGAGTTTGGCGCGCCTGCTTCTGCCTGCTTGGATCGTTTCCAATTCGATGGCTCGTTTTAAAAAAACACACATAAGTATGATTTTGTATTCGTGTGTGGGGCCCGGCGTTGACTGTGCTGTATGCTCCACAACCAGTTGCTTCAGGAAACTACGACAGCAGTGCGCATCGTCCTTGCGCGCCGTCCTTGCACCATTCCCAGAACATACCACCCGGATGGCACTCATCCTTGATCCATCTGTTGTCAACCAGTTCGTGGCGGATTCGCCGGCAGGCGCAAGCCGTTCCGGACAATAGTTCTGTGGAATATCCATCACTCAGCCGAGGGTCGCTTTTTGGAACCCTTCAATAGCCAATCCTGTTGTTCGCACATCTCCTAGCGTACCCGATAAATGATGACCGCCCATCCATCGAATGCAACAGGGTGTGTCTACGAACGAGATGAGGGATCTCAAAAGGCTACCGCGGTTTCCCGAAGCGACGGATTGCGGGGCATGTCGTAAACACTGGGCCCCACACAGAAATACAAGCACATAAGGCCGGCAAGCGGCACAACCCGGGACTGAAGCGACATCGATAAAACAAGAAAATATCCGTTAGAGGGTTTGAGGCACGCAGCACACAGCACACCAACGGAGCTATGTAGTAATAAGATTAACCGTGGAAGGCAAGTATTAATATTAGGCAGCGGGCAGGTAAGTCGAACTTGCGCGATCAAGTTCAACCCGGATGGTCCGATACCGGCCTCAGTCAAATTGTTACGAAGTACATACACATCTGCAAGGGAGCACGCACCGGTCAGCAGAATGAATGGGTGAACAGCTAGTGCTGTAAATACTCAGGTCGAGAGGCCCAGCCGAACCGAGACCAACGAAGAACTAGCAAAGTCGGGCAGCCTCGTGACCCTGGGAACGCTTCACGTGACTGCATGCTTTTTTGTGTTTTTTGCAGGACGGAGGTACTGTACCCGCACGACCACTCCGGCGGTCATCGGTCATCACCAGACCCGCCGCGCCGGATATAAATTTTGTCATCGGTCATCGCTCAGGTTACCGGTACCCACAAGCGGCGGGTCATCGGTCATCGGTCGTTGGGGGCGGGCGCTAACGTAAATTTTCGGCGCTTGTGTGTGGATCCGGCGGAAATTTCTGCTGCCTGCTGCACAACACCATGGGCTACCCATGCAAGGGTTACAGTAGCATATGTAGTAGGCTCCCACTGACTGTGGGGACTACTGTTAGCATTAAAGGTGCAAACCCAGTGAGGGTTTGGGTGTGCCCAACTTCAGGGCAGGGGATTAGAATACCTTTATTACAACTCCTGTGGGCAAGGGATTGCTTAACCCTTTGAGAGAGATTTTGTTCACTTACATATGTAAAGGGATTCTATTACTCTTGGCACAGTTTGGTGAGATTATTCCCCCACCCCTCCACCTCCTGAGTGAGCATGGACAAATCCCCCACTGTGGCTTCCACAGATAAGTATGCATTTATTCCTTTTATGGATCTGTTATCCTGATGTAGTAAAGGGAATCAAGCCCACCTGGACCTGTTACCCATGACTATTCACCTCCCTTGCTTGGAGGGGAAGTCAGATATGAAAAACTGTGGTTGATAAATTGTTTTGATTCTCATTGGAGTTACCTATCAGTGGACCAAACCAAATGTGGATTGAGATAACAGGCTCATTGATTTTGTGCATTTTAAGTGCAGGATCCATACTGGAATTACAAGTCTATTTACTGTTCCATTCCATCCACCCTTCAGTAGCATTGCAGGTTGAGAACTCAGCTCCAGTGTACATGCTGAGGTTGGTCCCTAGCCCCCTGTCTTCAGAATCTGATTCACTTGACAACTCACTGTTATTATCTGCATAGATCTCTGCAAGGCAACCTTTTGGAGTATGCCTGAGTACATCCGCAATTGCTGCATCAATTGTCTTGGATGAGTCAATCCCATCATAGTGGACTACCTGATTTTCCTCATCAGTGTCATCTTCATCCTGGCCTTCTTCTTCACCTGGATGAAACCTGTCAAGGCTCTTGTAGAAATCCTGGTCCTCACTGATCCGTTTAAGGAGGAGGTTCCGAGCCTCTTTGCTTGTTAAACTCTCATATGAGAGGTTTGAGTCCTTTTCTCCAGTAGAACAGAGCTGGAAAGCCTGAGATTGGAATAGAGGTCAGTGAGAACAACCTTGCATACTATTGGGTCTAACCTTCTTAACAAGCTCAGGGTTGTTAATTGCCTCATACCCATTTACCAACCACCTGATGGAGCGGTCTCGAACCACAGGTAACTTCTTTTCAAAGGTCACTGCACTTGGTTCAATACCAGCCTCCAGTTGCTTTGTAGTGTCATTGACAATGTCCTGGAGGGCACTGCGCTTGATTGCAAGCTTGAGAACTCGTTGGATCCCAACATCACAGGGCTGGAAGAGGCCAGTACAATTTGCTGGGACATAGTGGATCCGGATCCATGGATATGTCTTATACATCCAATGGCGGAACTCTTCTGACCGATGGACTGACCAACAATCAATCTGCCAAATGCAGATCTGATTTGGCTCCTGCCTATGGTCTTCAAAGTATGGCACAAGGATATGTTGGACATAGGTCTTCATAGTGTACTGTGTGGACCAGTGGTTATCACCCCCAGACTCAATGCGGAACTTTAGCTCAGTAGCTTTGTCATAACTGGGGGCATTTGGTGATGGTAATGAACGGTTGGTTTTCCCAGCATAGATGACCTGGAAAGGTAGAACATCCCCACTCATTGATATCCCAACCACAAGGGTAAATCCCCACATCTCATCTTTCCCAACAACCTCAACCTGTTTTGAACCTTTGGGGGCATATGTTTCAGTGGAACCAGCAGAATATGTAACATATGTTTGGTCAGTGTTGACACCAGGTGTGTTTCCATTTGGGTCCTCTGAGATTGTGTGGACAAGGCGGAGATAGGCATTAGTGAGGATATGGGTAACTCCATCTGGGATCTTCTTTCCAGGGCGAGTGGCACGACGGAGTGTCCAATCCATTGACTCCCGAAGGAATTTCCGCACAAAGGAATCCCTGCAGTGGAAATGATCCCAAAGGTAGCGGCCATGCACCCTTCGAGTGACTGAGATTTTGAAGATCTGTGGGGCTCTAACTGTAACTACCCCAATCATGATACCACGGATTGCCATGAGATCAAGGTGGACAGAGGATGCACGGAGTGAAATCAAGGTGACTTTGATCTCTGACAACACATCAGGATGTTTGTCCTATATACTATCAGTTATAGGTCCATACACTAGTTAACAGAAAACTCACAAAGACATTGTGTCGTGTTTGGATACCACCTGGGAGGAACCCCTTTTGAACATCTTGAAGGGTTTTTTCAGACCAAATAATCTTATCTGGTCGCCCTGGGACTCGCCAATCACTGAGCCGCTGGGGTCTAAAGTAACAGAACCGTGAATCCCTGTCCTGGAGTATCTGAGCAATCTTCTTGAGGTTTGGTTTCCCAATTTGTTCCCTGACCACCTGGTCAATCAATGGCCAGTATGTTGGTGATTTCCAGTTAATGTGACTACTCTCAGCAGAATCACGTTTTGAGGGCTTGTGTGTTTGACCAATGTGACTCTTCTCCTTTGTTTTGATTGCTGTAACAATAGCTTGTCTGGGGCGTGAAGAAGCTGTGACCTCCTGGCGTGATGGAACATTGAGTTCAGGTACAGATATCTCCTAAAGGATTATGAGCATGTTCCCAGGACGTAAGTTCCGGGTCTTGTCGCCCTGTTTTCCTGTGGCTGTGTCAAAACCGTGGTTTTACGGTCAGATTTGTTGATCCTTGTTTGCCAAGGGTGACGGTCACTTTGTGATGAACATGATTCATATGAACCCGCGTGACGCCTCATCCGCTCCATTCCGCTTTCCCTTCCTGGTGATGGCCACTCATCCCCACCGCTGTTTCCTTGCACAGAGCGAAGTCTCTCTCTTTATCGACGCTGCTTCCGAAGAATCGCATGTCTCTGCTTCTACGCCCTCAATCTTCCCTGCATCTTTGATGATCTCGGCCGTCAATTTTCCTTCATCGGAGTCGAGGTCCCCACTGCGGGTGGTCTTTACGCCTCCCAAATGAACTTTGCCATTTTTTATGGTCTCCCATCCAATCTACTTCTTGGTTCTGATTGGATACTTGTATGCCAACCGCTCTTCGTTGACGACCACCCGTTTATCTCAAATCCTACGCCCGAGGCTATCCTCGCACTTCCCCCTCCTCATAGTTGGCGACCGATCAATGGTCCGTTCCTCTCTCGCTTCAAGCGATATCTTTTCTCTGACATCTCCTTTAATTAAGTTAAACCTAGCTCAATTTATCACAACCTCCCAGCCTGAAGCGCGCCATGTGCTTTCATCTGTGCTGGGAAGTTGTTATACCAGTGCTGCATTTTGTGATGAACTGTTTGTGGGCTGTTGTATTGAAATGCGTTACGAGAGCAATGAAGGACCTTCCTTCACCACCTGTTGAATGGGATGTGTGTTTCACAACTGGATGTTCCCCCACGTAGATCTCTCGGTCATCACCGTACATCAACGATGCACCTCTCGTATGAAATATGTACCTTGTTCTTGTCTTTGGTAATCGCTCAGTCACATAATGCCCTTTGGCCGTGGGCCTATTTACTGAGAACGAAGGTGATCACTCTGCCCTCCTAACGATCCAACATTGTGAGTCACGTGAATGCCATCTCGACCCAGTTCCAAATCCTCATCGCGATGAACAATACGTGACCGGTACAACGTGTTGCTGACAAACTCCACCAGGAACTTACGAATGTGGTTGAATGGGATGAATTCATAAAAATGCATTGCACAGCGACCGTAGGACGAGCCGTGACCTGTCAAGAAAACTCCTGTCAGGTCACAATATATACAACTACAACGAAATGCGAGGCCAGATGGGATGGAACCGGGGACCGTGGCGCCGCTATGATCAGCGTAGAGAAGAACCGTCCCGGGCTCTGCCGCTGGTCAGCCCTACACCTTATTCAGAAACATAGACTTTTGGGCATCGCTCCAGTTCCGAGCGATCTCGGCCATGCGACCGATCATCAGTTGTTTTTCGGGCAGGT
>Ga0307511_10001499_pt1 | contig 24698 bp, 35 predicted proteins | sample 13_EM_MG_FD_200266 | JGI IMG/M metagenome (GOLD analysis project Ga0307511, IMG submission 200266) | Populus trichocarpa ectomycorrhiza microbial communities from riparian zone in the Pacific Northwest, United States - 13_EM | ecosystem: Host-associated > Plants > Roots > Unclassified | place... | reverse complement strand
TATTTTCGTACAGGTATAGGGAGTAGACGTTTACCGCGTTGGTAAAGATTTATCCAACAAGTCCCAAGAAATCCAACCTTTACCAAAAAACCCCGAATCTTTTACCTATTTTTCTTCCACAGTGTTTTGATAGTGCAGCTCCGCTACCCAAACCTCATAATACATCCCCCTGGAAAAAGGAATCTCCCCCTGCCTCACAACCTCTCCATCCAGTCTCTCGGTACTTCATTAGACTGGCTCCCGTGTCCCGTGTTTCGTAGTACGGCGCGGCAACGGTTCGGTGAATGCTGGCCGATGAAACCAGTGCTAGCCGTTGAGACAAGTGCCGGCCCGCACTGGCCAGTGCTGACCGGCGCTGTTCAGAGACGAGGGCCAACTGTCAGCGGTCAGCACTCAAAGGACGAGATTATATTTTCCAATGTCGGGCCTTCCACTGAACATCCGCCGTCTTCACCTGTACCTCCAGTGGACACGGCGAAAGTACCTGCATTCTGGCTGATCTCCGTCACAATACTGACGACCACTTCGCCTGCCCTCCCTTTGGGAGATCTTTGGGAAACCACCCCGATCAACGTGAGCCTATAGCAGACACTCCAAGGGATCTCAACCCAACTGACAGTGGAAACGAGCTGTTCGACGCACCTGGTTATGCCCAATCCGATACTCGCCTATTCCTCTTGCAGACCGATGAATTATGGAGGGGTAATGGTGACCGGAACTTACTCAAGCTCCCCGGATAATCACATCCCAACCAGCCTGTCAACTTTCTCTGGGCGAGGGCCAGGTTGCTGTCATTTCGCGTCAGCGGCGTATAGGACTGCGGATGACGATAGGAAGGCCCTTTGATATCCACGTGCCTAGACTGTTGCTGAATGAAGGAACGATCGCTGAGACATTTAAGAAGATCGCTGCACAAATCCATAAGCTGCGAAGAATCTTTCTCAGTTCTGTTTGGGGGGGGAGGTGGATCACATGATCAACATCAAGGGAAAGTGTAACTAGAGTAGGAGGGCGGGATGACCTTGGCGACCGGTATATTTTCGCAGTCCTCTGGAAGACCTTGAAGAGTTCATATACCATTTTAAACACTCCGACTCACGCGGTACTGCACTTGACTCCCCAGCTTCTGCGCCCAGCAGAGTGGTACCTGCACTCAATCGATCGGTCAGCGCTTACTTAAAGTTCACCCATCCGCGACCATGCCGCCTCGTAAGCGGCGGAGGTCGGTTGCCTTTGCACCTACCGACGACGACGGCGACGACACCAGCACTAGAGAAGTCGATGGTCCTTCCGACGGTGCCCCGTCGGCCGAAGAGAAGGCCAACTCCGGAGTCTGGGATTCTTTCCGCGAAGAGTATCACGAAGGTATTTTTCATTTTGCCCATCATCCCCGTTGCTGACGGAACAAGTTCTCGAACAACTGCCGCTTACATTGCAACGCGCATTTATCCTCATCCGCGAGCTGGATGATCAAGCGCAGTGTAAGTTTGCACACCAGTCCAGGCATGTGCTGGTACTGACAAGTGGAAAGCCAACAACACGGCTTTGGTCGATTACCTACGCCAATACCTCCAAGCTCGTACCGACAATAGTCACGGTGGACGGGGATCAACGCCAACCGACTCTCTCTCATCGTCAAGTTCAAAGGGGCTAATATCTCGGGTTGCCGCAATAACGGAGGAGAATTCTCGCGCTGCTCAGGAAAGAGTTAACATCGCGCAGTCTACCCATGACTCCGTTGGTCCCATCGCCTTACTCCGTCTTTCGAGTTGTTGATTGGGAACCAGGTTAACAGGCAAATCCGCCTCCTTGATCAATCGATAGAAGAAGCAGAAACAATGATTGCTTTAGCCAGTCATCCAGACTCTCAGCCGAGGCGCATTCTATCATACACCGTTACTAGTAGGTGGTTGCGACCTCAAATTGAACCACCCCCGCAGCCTTCAGACCACCTATCTGGCACCCATGAACCACCGACAATTGGCTTTCCCGTGTTGGACCGATCTCGCGGGAGGATGGAAACAGCATCGGTTCGGAGAACTAAGAAAGGCAAGAAGAGGAAGAATGTACATGGTCAGCACACGTTGCAACCGCCAGAAATCTCGGCGACCGGAGACGTAGCTGTCCACACACCCGACCCGAACGAACCTCGGTATTGTTATTGTAATAACGTGTCCTATGGCGCTGTACGGGTCGTTTCTCTGTCCTCTGCGTTTCTAAAGCTTACGGCATGTCACAGATGGTGCAATGTGAAAATGGTGTAAAATGTCCATTCGATTGGGTGAGTTTCCGGGCCGTTCCTCGATCTTAACTGACGCGCTCGTCTAGTTTCATTACGATTGCATTGGGCTCAAGAAGGCGCCAAAAGGGAAGTGGTTTTGTCCCGCTTGCAAACCGGGGGGGAAGGGGGTCAGTCGCAAGGCCTATGTGTAATTTTAACACTTTCCCTATCGGTTCGTCTTATCCTTCCGTCAGCTTGTTGGACATGATTTCCATATATAAGTCTGGGAGTGGATTAGAATTGCTCCGCAGTGTAACAAAGTATACCTACCTGCTTCATGCCTCAACTTCCAATATTCCGTGAGGAGTTCATTCAACTCGATCTGGCTCTGCTTCATGTGCCGTGTCATCTAGATCGTTCGCGTGTTAGATTGGCGTTGGCGTTAGGCGACGGAAACTAACAGTCTTCTGGACCTCGCGTTCTTGAACATGATATTCTTCCACCTCCCTGTCGTTGTCGCGTCGCTCTGCAACCATCTCCTCGTATTCCGATTGTAACCGCTCAATGGTTTGTTGGCTCGCGGTTCGTTTCTCTTGTGCGTGGCGAACCGCACGATCGAGCTTTTCTTGGGCGTTGGACAACTGCTTGCGGACTCTCTACCAAGTTGTGAGCGCCATCGCGGGAGAAAGTGCAGGTCATTCCCAAACCTCTCGTTTCAGCGCGAGTTCGTTTTTGGTCATCCTCTTTTCTTCCAACACGTCTCTGGCATCAGCCAGGTCTTTCATTGAAGCCTCCAGTGCCCCTTTCTCTTTCTGTATGGCTTGGAGGGCCTCTGTGCAGGCACGAACATCCTGGAACAAACGTGACTGCGGTACAAGGAGGGGTGATCAAAACCCACAAACCTTCTCGACCTGGAAGAGTATATTGATTTTAGCCTGCAGATCCCGAGTTTTTGCTTCGTTCGTGCTGAATATTTTTTTGTCCTCAAGCGCCGTTGCGCCCATGGTGACGATGTTTCGCTTGATGCGCTCCGGGGATTGCACGATTCGAGAGCGGGTCGACAGAACGGCATCGGAAAGCACCGCCATCTCATTCAAGATCGTGTCCTGCGCTTGCTTGGTTAGAAAATCGTCGCGAGGGTTACGAGGGGGGGATACCTTGCGCTGACGTTGTTCGGCTTTTTCCTGTTTGATTTGCTCGCTTTCTTTTGTGAGCTTGTTGTGAAGTTCTTTGAGCATCAAGAGTTTAACTTTTCCTTGTGCATTTTCAGTTCTCAATGTTTCGCATCTAGGCTCGAGCTCTTCGTATTTTGCCCTTCGGTCAACACGTCAGCAGCAGGGGTGGGAGGTGTTAGACAAACATGCTTAATCGCGGATGCTTTCTGCTGAACCTCGAGGGAGGCCTTTGCCACGCGCTCCCTATCTTGGACGAGGGCTGACGACCGAGTCCGAATGGAAGCAAGGTGCGGTTCCTGTTCCTCTATGAATCTGATGAGGTTTATGAATGCAGATAGGTGAGAACGAGTTCGGTGTGGTTCCGGAGTTGCGATATCACGTAGGTCGAAGTCTGGGATCTTGGCCATCCGTGCGACGCCTTTCCTACTGAACTTCAGAAATTGGGGTCGCACGATGTAGACCAGGGATTTACATATGGTGAAGAAATACTACACGGTTGATGGCGGGCACATGAAGATCCTGGGAAATAAAACTGCAGCCCAAGCTTCGTAGGAGTTGAAAAAAAAGGCTCACTGGATGCTCTCTGAGAGTTGCTGTGGCGGTTGCCGCGTCAGCTAGCCCATCCTGAGAGAGGTCTTTGACGCGGTTGAGGCAGATCCAATAGATGGAGCTCACGAACTCCTGGGAGGGTCTGAGAAGTTGTTCGTGGCTAATAGAGAAGCCCCAACTGAAGAGGTTGGAGATGATCTCGTCAAACGAAAGGGTTGGGCAAGAATACTGCTTTGACTGCTGTTGCCTCTGCATATCAGAAGGAAGACGAGCGGGCGTGAGAACATTGGTTTGGAGACGCGTCGTGGGTAATGGCACACGTGATTAGGAAGCTTAGGGGCTCAACTTCTCTAGTCCTCTCCCCTCACATGTCCGCGCCCATGGACCCAGCCCCAACTTCAACCTTCGTCCTCACCCCAGCTTCTACGCCATGTTCACCTACTCAGCCTACCAAGGTCCGCCCCGCCGGATGCCCTCGTGTTTTTTCTAACCATGGATCTACAGGCGTCTAAGTTTAAGCCCCCTAGGTCCTTTGCTTCTGTGAAGCGCGATCCACCCTCTTCTTCCACCCCGGTCTTGCCGTCCAAACGCCTTTCATCCGATCCTGAAACCCCCCCTCCGTCCTCTACGATCCAAACCAAGCGCCCCAGGTGCCATACCGGGGGTGAGAAAGAAAACCGATTCTCTCAGGAAACACCTTTGGGAGGGGTTACAAATACTATCCATAGGACCACGCCTGTCTCTCCACAAAGGAAGGTCGTGGAATGTATTGACGTTGACGGCAGCCCCCCTTCGTCTTCCGACAATCCTCCCGAGCAAACGCGGGAGTTTTTGGAGGTGAGCCAGACGAGATGGTGACCATTTTCACACGCTAAATAGCCCTTAGGAAACCGAACAGCAACTTCAAAGTCGTATCGAGGACCTAGGGTTCATTCAGGACCTCCTCGAAGTGCATATTCGGAGAGGTCCTATGCCACCCGCAGAGTTTCAACATATCATGTACGCACAATACCCCCCTTCCTTACACCTCTCCTAATTTTCTCCAGTGGCGTTTGTTCACGTCGCCGGTGCAGTATACAAAAAGTGCTCGACAGCAGACCAGGGAGCACCCAAACTTCGCTACCCCCTGGGCAACTGCGCTTCCCCGCCCCACCCCAACCGAACGCGCTAGTGAGCCACCCCACTCCCACGCATGGTCCGTCCGCCCTCGCGAACCTTCCGTCCACCTCCAAACCGCAAGTAAAGTCGCCAATAATCATCTTGGACGACGAAGATGACAACGACAGCGCCAGGGCGGACGGTGGATCGGGCCCAAACCGCAATCCAACCCGAAACCTGCCCCCCAGACTGCAACAGCCCCCGGCCTTAGCGGCTTCCCCCTCTGTCGTCCTCATCGACACTCCCGTTGGTACCCCACACAACAACCCTACCCGGATCACCCGCTCTCGCGAGGAAGATATGACGAAAATCTTGCGGGACGTCTTCATGCTCACCCACTTTCGACCGAACCAACGAGAGGCAATAGAAGCGGCGTTGGACGGGAAAGATGTGTTCATCTTACTGCCTACTGGCGGCGGGAAGAGTCTCTGCTATCAGCTTCCAGCCGTCTGCACAACTGGGACTACGCGTGGCGTGACGATCGTGATAAGCCCTCTAATCGCCCTCATCAAGGACCAGGTTGATGGGTTGAAGCGGAAAGGTATTGATGCAGTGAGCGTCACTTCTGGTGAAGACTCGCAATCTACACTTTCGCGACTCAGGAGGAGTGGAAGGAAACCTCAATTGCTTTACATCGCACCCGAACGCTTGCATCAGAACGATACGATGAAGACCATCATCACCCAACTTTACCAAAATGGTCAATTGGCACGGTTTGTCATCGACGAAGCGCATTGTATCTCGACATGGGGCCGTGACTTTCGCGAGGCGGTAAGGACTTAGTCCCATCCCCGTATCCTATATTAACCATAGCATCTAGTACAAATCCCTAGACCAGCTGAGGAAAAGATATCCGGATGTCCCGATCATGGCGCTTACTGCTACTGCTGACCAGCGGGTCCGAGACGATATATTCGGACAGCTGGGTATCCACGACTGCCTCCAGATCCTCCAGTCCCCGAATCGTCCAAACCTCCACTACGAAGTTCGTGCAAGACGTGGTAACGGACTTGCCCAGATCGCCGAGTGGATCCAAAACACACACAAAGGAGAAACCGGTATCATTTACGCCTGGAGGAGGGACGATTGTGAAAAGTTTGCTGAGGAACTACGCTCGAAGTACAACTTATCTGCAGAACACTACCACGCGGGGATTGAGGAAAGTGCGAAGACCCAGACTCAAGGGAACTGGCTCAGTGGCAGGACGAAGATTATTGTTGCAACTGTGCGCGGATTTCTTTCAATGCCCCTCCTTACTGCTCACCATTTGCACAGATAGCATTCGGTATGGGTATCGACAAACCCGACGGTGAGCAATTCCGTTAGAAGTCACATTGTCCCATCCGCCTGACGTCTGCCAGTACGCTACGTCGTACATCAGACTCTCCCGCGTTCTTTCGACGGGTGAGTCGAGTCGCGCCTCAATGGGTCAACGTCTCACGATCTCGTTCAGGTACTACCAGGAGACCGGACGAGCAGGTAGAGATGGAAATCCGGCGGATTGTATCCTCTGTGAGTCTCTCCTCCCGACAAGTTCGTCGCACAAATTATCTACTGAGTCTCCTAGATTGGAATGCGGGGGATTGCGCGAAGCGCATGAGCCTTATTCACAGTGGGGATCTCGAGGACAAAGAAAAGCAGCACCAATTGGAACAACTGCAGGAAGTCAGAGAATTCTGCGACAACGAGATGGAGTGTCGGCGACGACAGATTCTTCGACATTTCGGAGAGCAATTTGATTCACAACACTGCCAGAAACGCTGTGATGTCTGTCTCAAGGACGAAACGATGGTTAAACAGGATTTCACCGACGCAGCGAACAACATCCTCCAAATCGTTTCTGACCTAACCATGAACGGCGATACACTCTCAAAAACCATGCTCGTGGATGTTTATCGGGGAGCAAACAAGAAGGAGGTAAAGTCGAGGGGTCTCCAGAACAACCCATTGTTCGGTGCAGGGAAATGTTATAATAAGGATCTCGTCACTCGGATTATCGATCAACTCGTAAACCAGGGTGGCCTGGACTGGTCCTTTGTCCGGAGGGACACTTGGTCGGTAAAGTACATCATCGTAAGTCGCGGGCTCAATGAATGTTCACATGTCCAGAGCTAATGTTGTTGTAGCTCGGGTCAAGCGCAACGGGTTTCAAAAAGCGGAAATTTTCGCTGCTGTTACAAGTAAAGGCTACAGAACCGCAGAGTTCTACTCTCCCGAAGAACGACGCACCCACTAGCTCAAAGTCTCAGACCGGAACCTCCAAGAAACCTGAAACCGGGGTTAACCATGTGTGCGATTACGATCCCCTATACGTCGACTCTTCTGGCGAAGAAGACCCCATGGAAGATATCCAGTTTTCCTCACCTCTTCCTACGCCTCCAGGTGCCGTTTCAACATCCGTTCCCCCTCCGGACAGTGCCTTAACACGGTGTTTCGACGAGCTCATAAAGGCGCGCAACGATGTAAGTTGGGCGATTATACGCGTAGATCCCCCCTCAATCTCCGTCAGATCGCTATCTCGAACAAGTTCGCGAACCCGAATGACCTCATCCACGAAGTGAGCATTCACCATCTGAGCGTCCTTACAGTGGAAGGTGGGCACTCTGGATTCGATTGGGGGGGATCGCATCTGACTGGGATAGACTCTGAGGCATTGAGGCGCTGCATGCTCGAGTTCGAAGGTCACAAGGATATGTTTAAACTCTGTGGCAAGAAGTTCCTCGCAATCTTGCACAACCATCACTTCCCCAAGCTCCATATCAAAGAGTGAGACTCTCCTGACTTGCGCGTCTATCATTTGAAATCGTTTAAACATGTTCTTTCAGAGCGCTGCATAGACAGTATTCATATCGCGCATAACGCGTATGTGCATCCTACTCCTGTACAGTCCGCTCCCGTACCTTACCTTTTGGAATAAGTTGTGTTTTACTGGTAGCTCGGACTGGTAGCTCGGACCTTAATATCCCCCCATGTCTTGAACCCGATGTGATGCAATCTGCCTCCGTTGTGCTTCTTCCTGCTTTGGACAGTTGGAGATTCCGTGACCCAGACCTGCGGTAATGGTCGATGTGAGTTCACAGGGAGGAGTTGAGGTGGGCTCACCGCCGCAAACTGGGCACCCTTTGAGTGTGCTACCTTGGACGCCGTGGGGGTCTTCTATTTTCTCCAAAAATGCAGGCACCCTCCAAGGGAGCGTCAGAAAGCACGATTTATGGGCCTTGTAAATGGGCTCACTTTTGTCCAGCCTCCATCAGCAAGTATTTTAGATCGAGTAACGTCTGTTCCTGTGTGTTCATGTTCACAAACGTGGTGGCGATCCCTGTTTTACCACTGCGCCCAGTGCGTCCGATCTGATGCACGTAGTCCTCGATTTCCTTTGGCATAGAAAAGATGATAACGTGTTGGATGTCATTGAAGTCGAGACCTTTGGATGCCACCCCTGAGGCTACCATCACATCTTTCGCGCCAGACTTGAAGGATCTGATTGCGTATTGACGTTCTTCTTGCGCTATAGAATAGTCAGATTGGCAAACTGAATATAGTGGCATCACGCAACTCTTTGAGCCATGGATTGCGACCGCCTCGACCCCTTTGAGCAGCAAGTACTCCTGTATATCTACGTGCGAGTTAGTTCAAGGCTCCCTGAGACAGAGGTTTCATACCATCCACTTCATTCTTGTTGTCGCTGAAGATAATTACTGGCGGTGGGGTCTTCTGGAGGCATTCCAACAAATAGACCATTTTTGCCTCTTGTTTCACGTACTCGACCACCTGGAGGACATCGAGGTTCGCCGCCCCCGCACGGCCAACATTCACTAGGACAGGTTTTACGAGAGACTGTTGGGCGAAATCCTGAATCTTTCTTGGCATCGTGGCAGAGAATAGGAGAGTCTGACGCTGTCTCTGCTGGGGAGTAAGGATAGGCGATCCACACAATCTAAGACCGTACCTTGAAAAAGCTCATGATGTTGCGAACATCTTCTTCAAATCCAAGATCTATCATCCTATCCGCCTCATCCATGCAAAGGTATTTGCAGTTATTGAAGGTGAACCGTTTCTTCTCCAGCATATCTATGAGGCGCCCAGGAGTTGCGACGACAAGGTGGATGCCCGTGGTAAACGCATGGCTCTGTTCACTCATGGAGATACCGCCGATGCAAAGTAAGCTGTTCAAGAGGGGGTAACGACCATCTCTTACTAATGCGCTAGTCCATGCCTTGACATTTTCGAACGTTTGAGTGGCAAGCTCTCTCGAGGGACAAAGGATTACCCCAACAGGACCTTCTCCGCGAGCGAGGGGCAACTTGGTTTCTTCTTCAAGAGCCATCATAATAACAGGGAGACAAAAAGCCAAGGTCTTCCCTGACCCTGTAAACGCAATTCCAATCATATCTCTCCCAGAAAACCTAAATGGCGCACGTCAAAAAAATGGTCGAAAAGGTAATCAGAGTACATTAACTCACGCCGTAGGGATGCCTTGTATTTGAATCGGCGTGGGCTTGGTGATCTTGCTCTTCCTCAAATATTGAATTATATCACTTGGTATCTTCATGTCCTATGATGAACGCGTGAGGCGGGTTGCGTGGGAAGACAATTGGAACTCACGGTAAAAGATTCGATAGGGGGAGGAACATCTTCGCCTTCCACAACAATGTGGTACTTGTCGCGGATTCGGGTTAGTTGTTCCGGAGTCCTTTCCCTGACGTGTTTAGGAGGACACCACCTGGTGCGAAGTGTGGGCACGTGAAAGGTAGCGCGATCCCAGCGTGATCATGGGAAGACTCACGATGTCTCCAGGGACTCGGTGTACTGGATCCCTTTCGCCAGTTCCAAGTCCGAAGCAAGCTTCCGCCGTGTAGCGACTGCAGCAAGGATTTCGGCATCCTGCTCCTCTCGCTTTTCAGCTTCAGTTTTCATTGCGTCTGGAATACGGTAAACAGGGTACAGGAAAAGAGGGTGGACACGCACCCTCAGTTGCTTTCTTAAGATGGACTTCCTGAGCTTCAGCCAGTAGCGTCCTGTCCTTCCGCAACTTTTCTCTCCTGATTTCTTCCTCATCCTCGTCTTGGAGTTGGTCCGACCGATCCTCAGAAGCGTGTGTAGGACCGCGCTTGTCCGAGGATCTGGCCCAGGAAGAGAGCTTCGCTAGTTTCTCCTGCCGCCGTTGCAATACAGGCACATAAGGTTCATAGTCGTCGTTTTCCTCATCGTCGAGCTTATATTGTGGGGAGGGAGAGCGTTGCAGAAGGCGGCGACGTTTGTGAGAAGGTTCCATAGATTCGCGGTTTTGGCTGAGTAACAAGGAACTACCTCGATCGTTTCGCCTTGTTAATATGCCTACGGAGTCTCTTCTGCTTTTCCTTCAGTGACGCCCTCTTCTTTCCCCTCACCGCACCGCTGCTCATGACCATCATGAAGGGCTTGTTCCTCGCCTTCTCCTTATTCGTAGAGCTACTCGGTACTTCCTTATTCTTTTTGCCTTTGTTCGAGCCAAACGCCACCCGATCCTCCCTGCCCTTTTCGATAGACGCTATACGGTCCGCATAATCAGCCTTGACCTTCTTCCTCGGGCCTAGGATGTCGATTTCTGAAATGAAACCACCGTCCGCAACGTGGTCCTTTCTGTTTGTTTCCAAAGTTGCGAGCTTCCGTTTGGTGACAGGACCACTTGTCTTCTCGATGACCGCGGTGGCAGCTTTGATTTTGAGGTCGTTTATTAACGCGAAATCGGCAGGCGTAAGTATCTAACAAGGACGTCAGCCTGTGTTTTGCGTGAGGCGCGGGGGCGTTTCATACCTTCGTCGTCGCAAGCGATGATACCTTGACTGACGACTGCCCGCGCTGATCAGTCATCGCGGAGCCAGGCTCACCGTCGGCCATTTCGTCGTCACTATCACTGATTTCGAGGTTATTGGGCCCATCTGATCCCACGTTGATCCAACCAGACCCGTCAGAAGAAGAATCCGAGTCCGACTCGACAAGCCAACTGTCCCACGCCTGTTCGTCCTCAGTGTCTTCCACAAAACTTCCTGCGCGGAGGGATCTCAAGTGATCCTCGAGGAGCTAGTGTGGCCGCGTACTCGGTAAATGCGTAGATTTCTAGGCAACGCAACTTACGATGAGGCCGTCAATATCATCTGCCGGTTTTGCGTCATGGCCAAAAGGTAGAGAACGTGCTCCCTCAGTATGACCCATACTCGCCTCTTTCCCCTGGTAAAGCGTCAATATCAGCCTGGTCGAATGCTCGAAACACTAACCCTTTCTCGTCTTTTAAGCATACCAGGGTTGACTTCCCGGAACAGCTGGAGGAGCCCCCTGGCTGCAGCGACCACATTTTTGTCGCGACTCTTCTTATACGCCACGAGGTCCCCAAGGAGGTCTTCGTCTATTGCCCACGGCTGCCTCCGGCAGATCTCGCGGATGGTATTCACCCCAGCCACGATCACCTCGCTACTCACACCTGGGTGGATAAATTCTTGGGCAAGTTTGCGGATCACAGGTTCAAGCACATCTGGGGGAGTTAGCTCATGAACGGACTGGGCTAATGCGGCTAGAATGGAGGGGATATGGAGTTGATGGTAGGTGATGTACTTGACCACGTATGTGTAAAACCCGAGTATGCACAACTTGTGTAACCCCATAACACGTGATAGGAGCCGCATAATGATGATCTTGTGGTCCAGAGATAGCTTCTTCTCGAAACGGCCCAAGTTTTCGTACAATCTCTCCCCGAAGGTTTGAGGGTCGTGTAGGAGTTGTAATGCAGGGAAGTTCTCCGATTGTGAGCTTGACTTTTCGGTACGTTTCTAAGAGAGCAATTTTTGGCGCGTGTGGACGGGGATAGCTGACGAACGAACCTTTTTCTTTTTCTTCACTTGCCTTTCCAACTTCTTGTCTCCGGAACGAGTTTTCTTGTTTATCTCACGACGGTGTTGTAAGGTCTTTATATCTGGACCCTGTGGTCAACCCATTAAATGAGAGTCAACGGGGATAGGACAGGAGTGCTACCTCGTCACCACTGGTTTCCATTTCATCATCGTCCTGATCAGAACCCAAGAAGAAATGTATCGAGGCACTTTGCACCTTAGCGACTGGGTGAAAGCAGGCCATAGCCATGATTGCGACAGATTTTGCATCATTCCTTCCAAGGAGTTAGGGCAAAACGGGGTCGATACGAGGAGCACCAACCAGATAGATTTTTGCCACAGTTCCTTGGTCAGAACTACGGCCCACATAGCGTCCTGGCCAGCCAGCCCCAACGTTGAGTCGGAGGCGGCCTTAGCCTTCCCTTTATCTCCGACAAAGTCGATACCCATGCCTCCCTCGACCATTCCAAACAGCATGGACTGGACAACCCTGTTGAGTTTGTGGTTCTTGGTACGAGTGTTCGCAGATTTTATATCGGATAAGATGGTTTTTCGTATGAACGTTCGCAAGGAAGTTGATGTTGTGCGTGGAAGCAGCGGAAAGAGGGTTTGTAACAACCTGGGTGTGCGTCAAGGACCAGAGAACGAAAGGTGACGAAGAGGTATGTTACATTACGGATGATATGACATTTCTACCCCTCAGCATGACCAGGTTCTGGACCAAGGACCTGCGGATGTCTGGGGGCAAGATTGGATAGTTATCGATGAGCAGAGCGGACAGTTGGGCCGGGAATTCGGCGGTTTGTTTCGGATAACATTGGGCAAGCTGAGGGCTGCCATTAAGTACACACGTCCAGTTTATGGAAAGGGTGGGGGAAACAATACCTGGGCGATGAAGGAGATGAGCTCGCGAAAATGATTCGCCTGTTCCTCAGGGTTGAGATGAAAAATTTGACGGATGGTGTTGTAGTGATTCCACTGTTGGAGAAATTCTTCCCTGTAAGCTTCAGGATCCCTCTTTATCAGGTTCTGAAGTTGAGGGAGATTGGAGGTCAAGAGAATGCCTCTTGGCATCGTGGGGGGGAGATGAGGGTGATTGATGTATGCGCATACGACTTGGTAGTATAGTACAAAAAAAGGATAATCCCAGCCAGGTCGACTTCATCCGCCTGATTGTGTCTGATTTGTCTCCCACTCAGGCTGGTTTGCTCCCCACTCCCCGCCGTTGGCCCCGGAGGTCGTTGGAGCCCATGGGTCGTTATCTGCTGCAGGAGTTTCGCCTTGACCTTGGCCGCGACCTCGCCCACGACCGCGACCGCGACCACGCCCCCGTCCACGGCCGCGGGTCTTTACTTCCTTTCCCCCCTCTTCCTCTTGGCCCCACACTTTCTCTGGCTGCCCATCCTTTTTTCCAGTGTCCCATTCGCGTGCCTCAATCTTTTCCATCTTCCGGCGTGCGCTCTGTTGTCGCGCATTGTTGACGCCCTCCTGCACTTTTCGTATCCGAGCCTGCATGGCCCTTTCCTCTTCTTCGCTTTTTTTGAACGCATCCTCGTCCGCTTGCACGTCCTGCAGGACCAACTGTGTCAGTCAGATCCAAGACCAGAGTGGGTGTACTACAAACCAATCGGCGTTGCTTGATCCTCTCGTTGTTCTCTCGGATTCTGGCCATGCGAGCAGCAAGCTCATCATCACTCGGTTTCTCCTGCCAAACGATTGTAGATTCGCTCGGTTAGGAGTATGTGAACGGTGTTTACCCTAGGATTCGACCCAGTCATGTGTCGGTCTGTATTCACATAGGGCTTTTTCTTTTCTGCCTTCTTTGTTGTGTCAGTTGGCCCATCCTGTGGAACGTGCGCCGGCTGCTCGGAAGGTTCAGGGGCTGGTATCGTGCCGTCGTCCTCAATTGACAAGTTTTGAATGTCGAGGCCGAGCGAGTTTCCGGGAGCCGGTGTCGAGGCCACCTCCATGATCGCGGTCGGGAGTTGAAATTGATCTTTACGTCTGTTATCTATCCTCTTCCCCGACTTCCACCATCCACGACCATGTCCATCGCGAACAAGCTGTCGATCACCGACGTTGGCCTTAAAGGCAAACGAGTATTAGTCAGGGTTGACTTTAACGTCCCCATGCAAGACGGCAAGATCACCAATCCCGCCGTAGGTGGTCACCGTCGTTTCAGATTTCCGCGCGCTTACCTCGCGAACCAGCGCATCGTTGCCGCTTTACCTACCATCACATATGCCATCGAAAACGGTTTGACTTATCAGCTCCACCGTAGTTCGCTCTCGATTTACCCTCCCCGAAGGCGCATCCAAGATCATTCTCATGTCCCACCTCGGTCGCCCAGATGGGAAAGTCGTCCCAAAATACACCCTTGAGCCTGTTTCCGTGGAGCTGAGCAAACAACTCAACAAGCATGTCATATTTATCAGTGACTGTGTTGGCCCCGACGTCGAGTTAGCTGTTGATTCTGCTCCAGAAGGTTCAGTCATTCTCCTGGAGAACCTCCGATTCCACATTGAGGAGGAAGGATCCGGAAAGGACGAGGGGGGCAAGAAGATCAAAGCTGACCCAAACAAGGTTGCGGAATTCCGCCAGGGCCTCACGAAACTTGGCGACATCTACGTGAACGATGCTTTCGGAACCGCTCACCGGGCCCATTCCAGCATGGTTGGAGTGAAACTCCCTCAGCGGGCCTCCGGATTCCTTGTCAAAAAAGAACTGGAGTTCTTCGCCAAGGCGTTGGAACACCCCGATCGCCCGTTCCTTGCGATCCTTGGTGGTGCCAAGGTTTCCGATAAGATCCAGTTGATTGACAATATGTTGGATAAGGTCAGATCGTTCTTCCATCCCGAAAGCCCCGCGTTTGAAACCCATAAGCTGTAGGTGGACTCCTTGATCATTTGTGGTGGGATGGCGTTCACGTTCAAGAAGATACTCGAGAATGTCTCGGTCGGTCCACCACCGCCGACTACCTCGGCCACCAATTAACTCTTCACAGATTGGGAACTCCTTGTTTGACGCAGCTGGGTCCGAAAAGGTTGCGGGGCTCGTAGAAAAGGCAAAAAAGAACAACGTGAAGTTGGTCTTTCCAGTGGATTACATTACCGGAGACAAGTTTGACAAGGAAGCCGAAGTACACTTACTGGAATTCCACCAAGGGTATACTCCTAACTTCAAACTTACAGGTTGGGGTGGCATCGGATTCCGAAGGCATTCCAAACGGTTGGTTGGGATTGGACGCTGGGGAAAAGAGTCGCGAGTTGTTCCGAACCACAGTTTTGGAGGCTAAGACTATTCTTTGGAACGGGCAAGTTTCCTCTTCTTGGCCTGCCCGATCACCCACTAATAAAACCCAGCCCCCCTGGTGTATTTGAGTTCCCAGCCTTCGCCGGAGGGTCTAAGGCTCTCCTGGATGCCAACCTCGAAGCTGCTGAGAAGGGCGCTGTAGTCATCGTTGGGGGAGGGGACACCGCAACGGTTGTTGCGCAATACGGCGCAGAGGACAAGCTCAGCCACGTTAGCACTGGTGGGGGTGCCAGTCTCGAGTTGTTGGAAGGAAAGGTAAGTGCCTATTTTTCCATGGGCGACTGTCGATGAACCTCCCTGGTCAAGGTGCTGCCTGGTGTTGCTGATTTGAGTGAGAAGTAAACCTCGTGTCTGGCGAGGATAGATACGAATGTAAGATGTATTCGATGTGCGGCACCCTGAGGGTCATGTAGATGTAACTTGAATGAACCAGAGGAAATCTGCCATAACACAAGGTCCTCGTTGTGCAAATATGGGCTGTGTTTCGACATGTGCCCAGTGCTTTGAAACTGGACATAAGACGGTGGTCTCATTCAAGTTTCGGAACGTCTTGGCGCGCGAAGGGCCCGAATCCTGAATAGTGGTGCAGTGCCATCATCAAGAGAAAATCCACACGGGTCCATACAGCCGACAAGCGGCAGAACCCAGGACTGAGGAGACAACAAAACGACCAGAAAATACGCATGTTAGAGCGTTTGAGCAATAGCAGTGACCCCGGTCGCAAACACACGGCACATTGACATGGCTGTGATTGCGAAAGAAGCGTTTCGAAATCCGCTATAAAAAGCGGGGCAGGTCAAATTTGGGTCTGTCGGAATGTGAACTCAACCCAGATACCAGCATCGCTGCGAACTTGCACGCACATCGATCAGTAGAACTGACGGGTAAGCGCTGAAGCTGGAGGCCGAGAGGTAGCTCAGCCGAGCCCGTCAAGTCGGGTAGCCCTGTAACCCTGAGAACGTTTCGTGTGGCTGCCCGCTTTTTTCTCCTTCCATTATTTGCAGGACGGCAGCTAATGAAAAAACTGCAAGGCGAGACTTTCAGTCCCGGGAATATCGGGGAATATTACTCACGTCGCGTCCAGTGCAACCACGTGCCTGATCAAAGATGGCTAAACCCCGACGACGATCAGCTCGTAACACTCCCAAAACCGCAGAAGAGGTTGAGGAAACTGTTGAGACTGGCGCCCCAACTTCAGCGGACATCGGCACTTCCGACGATAAGTGCCCCGCGTGCCAAGACGGTGAACAAAGCTCCAACCCCGCAGACCAAGAAAGTTGGGTGAGATGTGATGCTTGCAAGAGCTGGTTCCATTGGAGGTGCGTGGGGCAGCAGGGTGACCTGGAAGCTGTAGACAAATGGTAGGTGCTTTATTTCGCCGACCACGTTGTACCTCACCTTTTTCAGGTATTGTCAGCCGTGTCTGAGCAGGGATGTTACGCGTTCCATTAGCCACAAGCCCCCCATTCGGAAGTCATCGAGAAAGCGAGCCACGAGGGACTTTGTAGATCAGCACACGGGTCCCGAGTCTAATCCCAACAAGTGGTTGAAAATGTTGGAAGGCAAGCCAATACTGGAGGAGTCCTTCAAGCGGATGAAAGGGGAGGATGTTTGCCTTGCCTGGCTAGAACAAGACCCACACGCAATGGAGGAGCCAATTGTCGTCGAAACACCTGAGGGGCTTGGAATGAAGATGCCACATGAAGAGTTGTCCATCGCAGACATCTCAGAGATCCTTGGGGAGGCGACTTCGATAGAGGTGATAGGTCTGATTCTTACCTTATATCATACCGTTACCAGGTCTAATAGCGCCTCGTATTGCAGACGTATCTACCCAGTCAAATTCCCCCGGTTGGACTATTGGAAAATGGGCGAATTATTTCTCTGCTGAGCCTACCTCTCGTGACAAGGTTCGGAATGTGATTTCGTTGGAAATCTCGGGGACTGCGCTTGGAGACCAGGTGGTTCCGCCCAGACTTGTTCGAGACTTGGATTGGGTAGAGAATCACTGGCCACACCCGAAAAAAGGAAAAGGAAACCTATGGCCCAAGGTGCAGCTCTACTGCCTCATGGGCGTTAGCGGTGCTTGGACGGTGAGCCTGTGTGGTGGATCCTGTGAGATGCATCGGTAACGTCGTACCCCCAGGATTGGCACATCGACTTCGCAGGCTCTTCAGTTTATTATCACGTTCTTTGGGGGGGAAAGGTGAAATTTGGTTCAAGGTCAAGTTCCACTGGCCTTACACGAATGCCCTTTTAGACCTTCTTTTTTGCCCGCCCCACACCTGAAAATCTTGCTGCCTACGAGAAGTGGTCGGGCAGTGAAATTCAAACGACTACATGGCTCGGCGATCTGGTGGACAAAGTTTACAAGGTCGATCTGTCCCAAGGCAATACCATGATCATCCCTACAGGGTGGATTCATGCCGTCGTAAGTTGGCACTCTCGAATGGGTTACCAGTGGTGTAACCGTCCGTTACCAAGTATACTCCGGTTGATACCCTCGTCTTTGGGGGTAATTTCTTACATTCTCTCAATGTTGTTACTCGTGAGTGACCCCTGATGCTCGCATTCCATCGTTCTAACTTTCCGGTGGTGCGGCGTCCCCGAGCAGAAATGCGGGTAAGGGACATCGAGATTGCAACCCACGTTCCGAAGAAGTTTCGTTTCCCACTCTTCACAAAGTATGTGATAATTATCCCCAGCGGAAGCAGCCGACACGAACCCTCCCTAGATTATGCTGGTATGTGGGAGAGAGTTACCTGCGAGATCTGAAAGCGAGGGAGGAGCTATCGCCTCGTGTCCTCGAATCAATTCTGTCCCTGGCAGACTTCCTTGTCAACGAGTCTAGGGCCATCGAACGTGGGTCGGAGGCTGTTAAGAAAGAGAGCAAGGAAAACGTACCTGGGGAAAAGGTGAAGGATGCCCCTGCGATAGCCAGGGAGTTACGATGGAGAGTCAAACATGCACTAGGTCAGACGAGTGACACCGAGGGCGACCACACCAACAATGACCCGTGCGGGGGGATGACACGAACGTCGGCAGGGATGTTCAAGAATTTTGTCCCAAAAAGGTGGGACAGAGTTGTGGATGAAGACACAGGGGAGGAGATCACAAAGGTGAGGGCATTACGACCGGACACTTTGGACGAGTGGGTTACTACCTGGACGGATGGATGGCAGATGGATGGGGCGGGAGAGGCTGAGGTTTTGAAGCGGCGCAAGGTTCTGTTTAGGGTTCGGAAGACGGAGAGTGGGATTGAAAGGCAGAGGATTGAGAGAACGATTGAAGACTGGAGTTGGTCAGATTAGAGTTGGCCGCATTTCTATGTACTTACAATGCTTCCACTTGTGTCCCAATAAGTTCCCACGCTTGCTCACCACCCTCCCGTTGCCGAATTCAGTCACCGTGTGTCATGGCTCAGAACGCTGGCGGCCTTCCTCCTCGTCAGTCTCGTTTTGGGTGTCGCTCTCTCGCCTGTGCTTGCTGATAGTCCAAACAGTTCAAGGAACGACCCCCCCTCACCAATATGATCCAACCACCGTGATCGACTCCTTTTCTACGTTGAAGTTGGATGATGCCATCCTACCAGAATCTGACGGTCCACCCCAATATACGGATCATACTCCACGTGTGGGAGTGTCCACATCAACACAGTCAGGCCGTCGTGGCCCCTCCTTGCCGTTCTCTCCCAGTCAAGGACTCCCAGCTCGTTCACCGCCTCCCCAGGATTCTGTTTACCCAAACCCACCGCACGATGACTCTGTCAGCTATCATAGCGGCCAGGACACTCTCCCAAACGATGAACAAATTGGCTCACGCGCTACCCACCAGTATTGGAATGATTCTGTGGCTTATTCCTCCGACTCATACGGCAGCTCCGATCCCGCATCCCAATATCACCAGCCCCCACATTCTCAGGCCTACTTCCAGCAACGTAAGTGTCTAAAATAACTCATCGTTCGACCCTCCTGACATACGTAAAGCCGAATACAGCAATTTCTATTCCGCGGCTTCCGATGTTCTTGGAATGGGTCCTCCCCCGGGTCAACTGCAACTCGGAACGTCGTCTGGATCATACCAGGTCACTCCTTCGTATTATACAGTCAGCGCGCACAATTCGACACCTCACCCACCTGGACGTTCCGCAATCCACCCAATTCCTGGAGAACATGCCACGGATTACCACAGCGGTTATTTCCAATCCGGCGACATTGCATCCGTCATGGTCCCCTCGATCGACTCTGCGGTGGACGACATTGAGATGCGGCCGCGACCTGAAAGGATGAATACGGGGACATCGGTTTCTCCGAGGACTATCAAGACAAAGGCGGTGGACCTCAGCGCACCTCCATACACCAAGGAATACATCGATCAGTATCGTTTGCGAATCAAAGATGACCCCGATCCCGAGGCCCATTTCCTTTACGCCAAGTATCTTATCGATGCTGCTAAAAAAATTGGTGCGAACGCAAAAGATCAACGATCGGTCAAGAAGTATCGCGATTTGCTGGTCCAGGAGTCGCTAAAGGTCATTCGTCGTTTAGCCACTCAGGGAGAAGCCTATGACGAAGCGCAGTTCTTCTTGGCGAACTGTTATGGGACAGGGATGCTCGGGTTGCAAGTGGACCATGAGCGCGCATACCATCTATATCTGCAGGCGGCCAAACAAAACCATCCTGCTGCCTGTTACCGGGTTGGGGTCTGTAATGAGATTGGGGCCGGGACCAAGAAAGAACCAGACAGGGCATCCGCATTCTACCGGAAGGCTGCTTCGTTAGGCGACACGGCAGCCATGTACAAGCTCGGGGTCATCCTCCTTCACGGGACTCTAGCGGGACCCAAGAACCCCCGAGAGGCGATTGGGTGGTTACAGAGGGCAGCTGAGCAGGCGGATGAGGAAAATCCTCACGCCCTACACGAGCTGGCCTTGTTGTACGCAAATCCTGGTTCGCAGGTCGTTCCTTTCGATCCCGCATACGCTAGGGAGCTATTCGCCCGGGCGGGGCATCTTGGCTATACCCATTCGCAATTCAAATTGGGGCAATGCTATGAGTACGGGAGCCTTACTTGTCCAATAGACCCCAGGCGGTCAATAGCCTGGTACACGAAGGCTGCAGAGAAGGGTCACGGCGAAGCGGAGTTGGCTCTGAGTGGTTGGTATTTGACAGGCAGTGAGGGTGTTCTGAAACAGAGCGACTCAGAGGCCTATCTCTGGGCGAGGAGGGCAGCAAACCGTGGTCTCAGCAAGGCCGAGTATGCTGTGGGTTATTATGCCGAGGTGGGTATTGGTGTCAAGCAAGACGTGGAATTTGCGAAACGGTGGTATATGCGTTCTGCAGGTGCGTGTTCCTGTTCTCCAGCCCGAGTTGGTTACTAAGCTCCTCGTCGATTAACAGCTCAAGGGAACAAAAGGGCGATGAACAGACTAACAGAGATGAAGAGGGCAGGAAACAAGAAGGTGAACATGACGCGTCCCTCGAGGGAGCAGGCGAAAGACGAGTGCATAATCTGTTGAAAGGCGTGATTAGAGCGATCGAGTAGTAATAGAATTGCATCAACGGACAACCATGTCGACCAACTCAGACGTACGCATCCCCCCGGCCTCGACGTTAGTTTCGGTCTCGTTAAGTCTGCCTTAGCAATCCCTCCTCGTCCATGTGGATCATTTACAGAGCAACTGTCTGAATGAGTCCGCCGGCCATACGCTTAAATCAATCACGGAACCACACAAAGCACCAGGATCCTATCTGCTCAGTGACGTGGATGAGCAATTACTACTAAATGTCTCAGTCAGTCTCACTCTTTGCCGTGTGCGGGAACCATCTCAACCCCTGCTTACAGTTCCACCAAACGGTCAGGATAAAATCTTTGAGGATTCGCAGTCACGAACCATCCCAAGGGCCGCTGGTTGTAAAGGTCCTCGTTAACCAGCCATCGATTGGGTTCGAAGACGTCCAGGATGCCCAGGAGCCGGAGGTGGCCCAAGTCGTTCAACTGTCTGAGGAGGACGTTAGGGCTGGAATGCTGATCCCTTTGCGCTTCGTGCGATTCCAGTATGTGAATAGCGTACACGTAAGCATGTCCCTCCCACGCGAGGTGAGTGCACTTGAGCTGGACTTATTCTCATAATAGCTGTTTGTGAAATCCAATCAAGACGGGTCGGAAGAGACTCGCATCGACGAACTGGACTTTTTTGGGACTCCTGCACAGTCGTACGGAAACCGTCGTGGTTCAGATCTTTTTCAGGCACTCAACGGTGATTCCACAGTGCAACTCGTGATCTCAGTGGCTTGCGGAAACAGGAAGGATTGTAGCCAGGAAATCGTACGTAGTCAGTGGGGAAACTTGGATCCTATAAGCCCGGTTCTGGCCACATGTAAAGTAGCGCTCGCTTGTGCGAAGACAACCATAGTTTCTGCGTTGGGACTTACATATCGATCCCTCTATATGGCCCACTTGTTTCCGTTTGCTTCCTTCACGGGTGAGGTCCTCAGCGTTCACCTGCCGTGCTACTCCTCACGTCGTAGCCAGCGAGGAACGTTCACAAAAAAATCAAATTCATCTCACAAGTTGCCTATCTCACATCTCGGATGAACCCAGGGGTTGCGAAACAACCCGGCCCGACCGTTATCTCATTAGCATTGAGACGCGAGCTTTTGGATGCTGGTGCGGGGCTTGCTTGCAGTTCCGTGTTTGTCCTCCACCGAGAAACTATTCTTTCAGCCAGCCGGGCCATGTTTGAGGTGCGTGGTACTTTCTCCTGTCACGACGATTATAACTCACGGACTTGATTGAGGTGGTTATGGTCACAACACCACTCATGGTCGTTGACTGGCTCGACGATTGGCCAATTGGATTGAAGCTGAACAGGGAACTAAGCAAATTCTGCTCTCAGACATTCTTGGTTATTATTTCCTCCTGGAGTCGTGCGTGGTCACTGCACAATCTATGAGGTGGTTGTAACGTTCTCCTAGACTGGCTCCCAAGAGTTTTGGAGATGGCATTCTATGGGTTTGCATGTCTTGGCCTCCTCGGAGCCTCAACGCTGGTGGCACTTGCTGTAGATGTTATTCAGGTGGCCACCCTGCACTTGCACATGTGCCACATCATTGTTACCACTGTGGTCTATGGTCTAAGGCTTTCAACCTCTACTCTTTGGGACCTATTCCAAGGTGCGCTAATCTAAACACCAGAAGAACATATTGCTGATACCTTTTGTCAGGGAAGTGCTACAACCAGTTGTGCAACCGAACTGATAGGTGGTTTTATGAAATGGATCACCTTGTTCTTGGGACCATATTTTTTACTTTAGTAACCTTTCTACTACCAACTATACTCATCTATCAGGCATTTTTCTCTACTGTTAGTAGTCTTTTACAGGTTTCCCTCAGCACCTTTGATAGATACTGTTGTAGATCCTAGTATTGAAAACCATAATGGGGGCACTGTTAGGGAGCCGATGTCAGGGCTAACCCTGAGGGCAAGGGTTGAGTGGGCCGGATAAGCCACAGGTTGTAGGCTACCAAGAAGTTGAGCAGATTGTTTCCTCTACACCCCATACTTAGGCATTCCTCAAGGGATCTTTGTTGTTGTTATATATACATTCCAGTTGTCATATATTGCCATTAGAGTATCCTCAGGGAGTACATGCATGTGAGGTATTGGATGATGAAAAACTGAGGAGTTCTTTTCCCTGAAAGCTGTGAAGAGAATTTCAGACTGTTGTGGATTTTCTGTCATGTGCCCTATTTCTCAGCTAGCCCACCCCCACCAAAGATGCTTGGCATGCTTAGGGATTCAGACCTTATTGACTTGACTCACAAACATGTTGGGTTTTCTTTCTCCCCTGTAATGAGTCTTACTGTAATATTATATCCTTTCCATAATTTGAATGCCTTAGTAATAGTCCAAGTATCCTACAAATCATACAGCATTATGGCCCCAATGTCTTGGGGAGTAAAAATTATAAGTTTATTTTTCACCTCTTCCTTATTTATCTTCTACCCACTTTCTTCTCACTCACATCAAGATAAATACAAGACAGATTTGTTTCAAGACTTGATGGGGCTACATTGTACACAATAATGACAATATAATATTGGATTATGATAATGATTCTTCCTGAGTTCTAGTTATGCACCTCTGTCAGAACTGACCTCGCCAACAGGCCTACTGAACTGATGCTAGTCTCCTATGATGCTTGGTACACAAAGGTATGGGATAACTGCGGAACATTTCAGAGTGGGTCAGGACAGACCATTCCCGTATGTGTTGGTGTAACTTGTGGTTCCGGAAGATCCGTAGTTCGGGTAGGTGATAATGAGAGGCCAAGGTAATGCGTTTCGGTACTAGAGAAGAGGGAGATGCTTCTCTGGGACTGAGCAGAGGGGAACAAGGGAGGCTAGGGGCTAATCACTGATGACCCACCTGTTGGAGGGAGAACACTGTGATTGACAAGGTCTGGGGAATACACCAGACCAATTGTACATACTTATATACTAAAGATTGTGAGAGAGATCACCCAAATAAGTATAAAGAAAGGAGTCACAAAGAACTGTCAGGGTTGAAGGTTTGATAGACAGATAGGAGTCCAGAATGATCCAATGAAGATAGGCGACTTGATTAAAGACTGGTACTTGATATATATAGTCTTGTGGTTTAGTCTTGGTTGTCTTCATCATCTTTCGCCGATATCCTCCTTCCACTCTTCCACTATTATGTCTGACATCTACTGCCATGAGGACGTCATCAATTTCACCAACCCCTTCCTCGATTATGAACAAGGGTATCAAGCTCCTAAGAAGATTGCTGCCATCCCGGTCTCTCTGAAGACTGTTCTTCCTGTGGAGTCTTTGACTTGTTGGGGTTACCCAAGGGGTGAGAGTCAGGGTGTGCTGATTGATTCTTTTCAGGAACTATTTCTTTGAGGGAGGCTGTCAGGGCCACTCTGGCCCGAGCCTAATCAACGCTCCAAGCGAGTGTCTCTATACGGTTCGTCTGTCCCAAAGACCAGGCAACTGACTGAGAACCAGGGATAGCAAAGCTATCCTAATCTCTAACGGCTAATGGAGGAGATCTATATGATAACACTTACTGGAATCCTCGTATAGAGGTCAAGAAGTAATATAAGAGATGTGTTCGGATGTGGAGGGAGACGAGAGTTGAGCGAGTCGAGAATAAGAACGCTAAACGTTAGTTTGCTGGACTCCTCAGAGCTTGGCCAAGAAGCCTTTAGAAGGGACTCGGGCTGAGGAGAAAGTATGCAATATCAAACTTGTCTTGTACAGTAGGAAAGCTGGTCCTTAAGTACTACGAGCGACGGTTTTCGCATGAGGCGTGACTAAAGGCGTCCACTAATGCACAAAGGCCAAGCGTGAGAGGAAATGATAAGAAATGAATGGTGTGGGAAGATTA